>Ga0307515_10023173_pt1 | contig 10897 bp, 2 predicted proteins | sample 17_EM_MG_FD_194513 | JGI IMG/M metagenome (GOLD analysis project Ga0307515, IMG submission 194513) | Populus trichocarpa ectomycorrhiza microbial communities from riparian zone in the Pacific Northwest, United States - 17_EM | ecosystem: Host-associated > Plants > Roots > Unclassified | place...
TGTATAACTTCCTGCTAAGCTGCAATTATCTATTAAATCGCCTATAGGACATGCATCTGCTTAATTGGATCTTGGTTTTTAAGCAATTGCTCTACTATAAACCGCATCCAATATCTTTGGTAGAAAAGCTTAAAGTTTGCAATTATTCCTTGGTTAAGAGGCTGGTATACAGAGGTGCAATTTAGAGGGAGAAACTTGACGCGCGTATTCTTAAGAGAGCCGTTCTTAAAGATTATTCAAATGGCTGCTTTATAGGCGCTAAAGCCGTTAATTAAGAGGAGCACCTTTCTACCGGACATCCTTTTGTTAAACTAGGTAAGCTAGTTAAGTATAATAACTATTGTTATCTAGGCCTTTTTATTATACCTCTAGATAATATCCAATGAGGTTATATTAACTTTATTAGCCGCAAAGCAACGTGGCCGTTGTGCTAAGCTAATTACAAGAAGAGGAAGCTTGTTGGAGCCATCTGCATTCGTGTAATTTCCTAGAGAGATTCATGCCTTCTGTTTCTTCATTCCTAATTAAGCCTTAGTAGCTAATGTAGTATCTAGTATAGCCTTCCAAAATAGCCCTGTCTCATCTATATTATAAACATCATTTAGTAAATAAGGTGCGATAATTGCTTAAAGCTCTATTATGCGATCCTCCGCCCCCTCCATATTAACTAAGGCAGCCTCACCGTGCTGCTTTCTCTTGCGAATATTGTTATGAGATTTAAAGCCTTCCAACCAGCCAATAGACCACTTTAGCTCTAGTGTGTTAGCTAATGTAGGTATCCGTTGCTATAACTAAGCGGCGGCGACACGTATAAGCTCGCCAGAAATAGGAATACGAGAGTTCTGTAGGCGTTAGTGCCACTTAAAGAGAGCTTCCTCTAAAAGAGGCTGTTTAGCGTCCCTCTTACGCTCTCACCTGCCTTGCCCGCGTGGTAGTTTAGCTATATTAAGGTGCTTAAACTTATTTCTAAGTATTTCTAATATTAACGATTAATTAATTTTACAATGGAAGAAGTTGGTGGCCTATTAAGTAAGCTGGTTTTATAATAGGTGGGGGTGATTTAGGTAGTGGGCGCGTATTTTTTGGCGTTTAAAGTCAGAGAATCCATAACGGCGTTGCCTTTTAGGATTTTAATATCTTGTTATAATAAATAAGGTAGTATTAAGTATAGAGAGTAAGATCTAAGGGTTATTTTGATGGATTTAAATCGTTGTATAGTGGGTATTAATAGCTAAACATGCGGTAAGCAAGCGTTAAATCTAATAAATTAAAATCTAGTTATACCGATATTAGTAAGACACCTTAACAATATCACCAAAAGCCAGAATATCGTAATATTACACCAAAAAATGGGTTGATTAAGGGTATGTATCGTAATATAGATAATATCGTTATATACCCCATATCGTTATAAGGGGTTTTGACTGTATTAATAAAGAAGAGTTACTAAAGAACGAGTCACCTAAGGGGGACCTAGGAAGAGCGACTGCCGAGTTACTCAGAGTTGTTTCCTTCGCTATTAGAAGAGAATCCGTTCTTTCGTTACTAAGTTCCTGTAGACCCTATTTTATAAGCTTCTACTCCTTAGAATAAACCTTCTTATAAACCTTTTTAAGGCGAAGAAGACGAGTAGACGCCGCAATTTAAGCGTTTAGGGCTTTCTGTTCTGTATTATAAGAACGTTCCAACTTAGTAAGGGCTTAAGTTAGCTTACCATTTAGATAAGTAGTAGTAGATTAAACATAAGACCCTATAACAAATTACTTAGGGAACTTAATAACTATTAAAAGTTATAAAACGCGCACACTTAGTGTTAAAAGAAGAGTGAACATTACAGGATAAATAAATATTTACTTTAGTGCACTCTAAATAAGAGAAAGGTTGCTAAAATAAAGGACTCGCCAGCGTAATATAGACCAACCCCTCTTTTGCACAATAAAAACACGGAGATGGCATAATTTTACCTAGTAATAGTATTGCAGTAACAGTATGGGCGCGTCGTTACGCGTGTAAAGAAGAAGAGGCTTTAGGTATTATAAGTAACGATATTAACCAGATTAATTAGACGGATATTATACCTCTAGTAAATAACTTAAAAATACTTAAAATCTTTAAGGACGAAGATAAAAAGGAGGGAGATAGTGTTACGGACGCTTTAAGTATAATATTATAACTACTTAGAGAGGAGTTAGAAGAAGCTAGTTAGTTAATATAAGTATAGTCTAGGATAGAACCAGTAGAACTATATAACGAGGAATGGTAGTATAAGTTACATAATATGCTATATAAGGAACGTGGAGAACGAACGGAACGTACGTACCTTATATACCTCACGTATATTACGTATAAGAAGGATTTTATAGGAGTACGGTCGTGTATTTAAGGACCCTCAGTCCCTACCTAGATAGTTCTTTCCTTATAATAATTCTTAGAATATAATTAGAGTTAATCTATTAGGCAACCACTCCACCAGTTATTATTACGTTGTTGACTTTACGCATCACCTACACACCTAGCCCATTAATAGGACCCATCGTAGTACTTACTATAAGGTTCCGTTACAAATATAATAGCTTATATAAATGCCTCTAAACTAAAGCTTATAGATTGCTATTTAATAAAGATACTAAGCTAAGGAGAAGGAAAGGGGGTTATGAGGGCGAGTATTAATAAATAGGTAGCGCAAGCCGCTAAGGCGCTAGTAGTAGACAAGCTAATAGTAGGCGAGCTAATAATAAGAAATAGTACTAGATAGTATACGATAATATAATAAATAGTAGAATATAGCAGAACTTGGCAGGTAACGCGCTCTAGCACCATTATATTACCCTCCCTTTTTAACGCCTTTAATATATTAATATTCTATATCTTACCTATTAACCTTGTTTTAATTAGCTTAAGAATCCCTCTTTACTATATATTATTAACTCCTAGCTAGTTAGTAAGCTATTTAAAGAAGAATCTAAGTAGTTTAATTAGGTCTATTTTTAACCGGATAGGGTTAGAATTATAAGGCTAATTAACTATTAAATATAAATATAAAAGGTAGTGCTAAGTGTAGTGTGGAGGGTATATAGAAAGCTAAGGTTAAAGCTAAGGCTAAAACTTAAGCCTTTTAAATAGTAGAGCTTTAATAAAACTGTTAAAGGTATCGTCCTTCTTCTTTAACTGCTTTATTTTATTACTTTTACGGCCTTTCTCTTTTTAGTTTATAAGCTAAATAATAATATTCTATAAAGGCTAATCTATAGTAAACTCTCCCTTTAATATCTTATAGTTTTAACGCGCTATATTTTCTAAGTTAATAGAATAATAATAGAGGAGGTAATCTGGTAAGGTTAATAATTAATTATTACACTAATAAGTTATAGGATAGTTATTACAGTGCTTATTTAAATAAGACTACCTATTAGCTATTCTAGGGATATAATTACTAGCGTCTTTCTTAGCGGTAAGTAACTTAGGTAGATTATTAAGTTAAGCTTATATAGTAGTCCTTCTTCCTCCTAATTTATTACCTACTTGCTAACTTAATATAGGTATAGGTGTTACTAGAACTACCTTCTTCTTTTTAACTAAACTTAATATAAAGTTAATCCTTAAGGATTTTAATGGCTAGTATAAATGCCATTTCTTTATAACCTTAACCGTCTATTAAAGGTCCTTATAGTTATTAATCTACTATTAATAGAAGTTATAAGCTTACGCGTTCTTATATAAGGCAATTATCTTAAGCTACAGAGGATTGCGCGAAAAGAGATTTCTCCTTCCTTTTTGGGAAAAGCGTCGTTTTGGTGCCAAGACCCCACCAAAAATCAGCTCAGTCAACTTAATAAAGCCTTTAATACTAATATATCACCTATATAGCTTCTAAATCGTAGTGTTCTACCATTTAACATTTACGTGATTTACCTCGTTTTATCGCACCTTATATTCTATAGGCTTCTAAGGTTTTTAAGGCCTTAACTGCCTTTACTGCTCTTGGCTTTCTACCTAGCTCTCTACCTAGCTCTCTACCTAATTGCAACTATTTCTTTAGCGTCTTTAATTGTAGAGCTGTCGATCTACAATTAAGCTAGTGTAAGGGATATTATTGCGGACACCTTGGGTTGCCCTCAGGACAACCCCCGGACGCCCCTCGGATGGTCGCCGGTCACGTGCTGGAGGCACGTGCCCGTAGTATATAGTCTCCACGATCCCAGAGGCCTTACCTCCTTAAGGATTTGTCTCTCTCACCAATCTATCCTGTTCCAATCGTGTCCTTATAGCCCCCTGTCTATAAGATCCCCTTATATTTAAATCCTTTCTACTCTTTTTTAGAAGGGTAGTCGGCTTTAAGGACCAGATTGTTTATTTATATCTTTTATTTATAACTACTATCCTCCCTTAAAATCTCGCGATGACCTAAATGGAAACTCTACGGATACCTTATGGAAAGCCGTTATACAAAGGCAGGAAGGTCCCTCCAATAGCGAGAGATTGTGACAATACAATCCTCTAAGTAAGACGGCCGAACGAGCCCTAATACCTAGATGCTTTAGGAGCTCGAAGACTCTCGCATACCTACGGTTACCGCTAAGGAAAACGCAGACACCCTTTATAACAGTTGTAACGCTGCCGGAAAGCAACCGGAACCCCTCTAGCCCCACCTAGGCCAATCGGAAGATTAAGCGCTAGAGGCGACTCCAAGATCTTCCCCTAAGTTAGAAATGCTAGAGGAATACACTAATGTATCTAACTAGATTAGAACCAACCGGAACCCTCCTGGAAGACCACCGGCCTATAATTGGCACAGTGGTAGTATATAGACTGCTTACAAGCCAAGCGGGCTTACCCCTTTAGGTAATCTAAGCCAATTACTAACTTAAGACCTAAGCCTTGTTAGGAAGCCTACACCAGCTACTGGTACCAATACTACCTCTATAGTAGGAGCCTCCCTAGGCCCAAGTTTAGAAGGTTAAGAGCCCTATACCGATCTCCTTTAAGACGGATATTAAGAAGCTATCGCAAGGCTCTCGGAAGCCATGCGGGAGAAAGCCATTAATAAACATATTAGAACCCTCTAAGGGTAAATCCAGATCTAGTAGGGTCTAATCTAAGCTAGGTAAATTCTTTTATAACCTAGTTAAGGCTAAGGGCTTCTTAGGAGCTACCTAGTACCTACTTAAGAAGGTGTGGAAGACTTAGAGAGTTATTTACGCTATAAATAGAAAAAGGACATGGACCGACTAGCTAAGGCCTCCGGTAGTTTAGAACTCCGCCATAGACCTAACGCCTAGCAGCTGGACGATTGGGTTCGTAAGGTAGACAACTTCTTTAAGATGCTGATAATATAAGATAATACTAAAGAGCGTATACGCTGGATTATTAGTAAGATTAAAGACTAATTGCTAAACTAGATTACACTAAATTAGCTTAATAAAGAGCAAATTACTATATAGCCATAGCTGTAAACCTTCCTAAAGAAATGGACTTAAGATCCGTATGTTGTACAATATAATAATATAGAGCTATTCTGGAATAGGACACAGCTGGACCGCTATAACTTCCGCTAGTTTATAAACTTTATAGAAACTTATACTTAGTAGATAAATCTAAAGCCCTTTAAAAATAAGGACGGTAGCATCCGTAAGAAGGAGAAGATTGGGTTTATCTAGGCTAGAATTAAGCTAGTAATTCGTAATAAAATAAAGCGCGTGGGAGCCCTATTGTGGATCACTATATATGCGGATTTTAAATAAGTAGTTCTAAACGCTAAAGATATGGTAAAGAACTAGACCTCTTCTAGTAGGAAGCTGGGGGGTTACTAGAAGCGCGGGTACTTTAGTAATAATATAGGGCAGACCTAACCTTTAAAGAAGCCGTTCTTAAAGAGAACTTTAAAAGGGTTAAAGTTAGGAACTTTAAATAACGGGAAAGACTTCTAGGGCTAACCTGATACCCGTTTAGCACCTTTATAGAAACACTCTAAAAAGTTAAAAGAAAACTCCGGAGGTAGATCCTATTAGAAAAATAAGTAGGGCAATAATCGCACTAATAATCCAAAAAAAGAAAAGCCCTAGTCGCGGACCTCTTTTGGCTGCAACTAGGGCAAGATATAAAAGGAGAGACTCTCTGTATTGCTATTAAGCTAGAAATAACACTCCCTATAGGTGAGGTATAATAGTTTTAAGTACTATACGATAGCGGCGCTGAAATCAATCTTATATGATATAATTTAGTAAAAGAGTATAAACTTGTCCCATTATAAAGGTGGCGGAAACCTATTATAGGCTTCCTAGATAAGCATTGGATCAAACTATATAGTGCCTATAAGCTTATAGTGTTAGTGGCTAACATATATAACTATACCAAGGTGGTCGGCCCGCAACCCTTCTGGGCGGCTGACTTCATAGGTTATAACCTTATCCTCGGATACCCTTGGCTAGTAGAAGTAGATCCTAAGATACGCTTTAAGACTAGAGCCTTTAAATAGTAGAACAATGAAGATTTAGAAGGGCGCATATTACTAATAAGCCTAAAGGATATCCTAGAGAATGTAGCCCCAGGCGAAATAGTGTACGCTCTACACCTAAAGGAGTATCGGATTTAACCCCTATTTAATAGCAAAATGGGTATAGAGCCTAGTATAGGTAATAACCCCTTTACAACGGAGACCCTATGGGGAACTGCCGGATAGGCCGCGGAGATATTGTAGGGAGGCGGCGATCTTAAGGATCTTATAAGATACTTTAACCGCTATAGGTTACTCTGGCTTAAGTAATATACGGAGAGTATGCTACAGCACCTTAAACGCTGCATTAAGGAGTTCCCTACCCTCTACTGGCTACCGTATAAAATAGTTTAATATACGGTGGCAACCATATATGAGCAACCACCATAGCGTATGACGCTGCTCGCGAGCATCCTAAGGGAGCTCTAAAATCTACCTAATAATGACGCGGAGGATAAACGCGACCCCAATTTGTTAAATATTCCAGTAGGCCTAAGGGACTTACTAAGGGTATTTTCGGGCAGAAGAGCTAAAGTCCTACCGTAGAACTTAGAGTATAATTATATAATTAATTTAGAAGAAGGTAAATAACCGCCGAACCTTCCTATCTACAACCTCTCGCGTAAAGAGCTTAAGATCCTATAAGAGTACCTCGATGGGTCACTAGAAAAGGGGTAGATCTAGCCTAGTAAGTCGCCGTCAGGCGCACTAATCCTCTTTATCCCAAAACTAGATGGAACTATAAGGCTATGCGTAGACTATCGCGGTCTTAATAAGATTACAATTAAGAACCGTTACCCACTACCACTAGTTAGTGAAATGCTAGATTAACTATCTAGGGTAAAGATCTTCACAAAGCTGGATCTACGAGACGCCTATTATAGGCTCTATATTAAAGAAGGGGATAAGTAGAAGACCGCTTTTAAGACCCGATACGGCCACTTTAAGTATCTGGTGATGCCTTTTAGGCTAGCTAATGCGCCTATAATATTCCAATTGTACATTTACAGAGCCTTAGGGGGACTAGTCGACCGTATATACGTCGTCTATTTAGATGACATCTTAATCTACTTAGAAGATAAGGATTAACACGAGTAACACGTCCACGAAGTGCTAGAACGTTTGGATGATTAGGGCCTTTACGCTAAGGCGTTAAAGTATATCTTTAATACTAAGCAGGTTGAGTTCCTAGGTTATATTATGACGCCTACGGGTGTAGTTATAGATCTAGTACGGGTGTAGATAATCTAGGAGTGGCCGGAGCTAGAGAGCTACTAGGATATTTAAGTATTCCTAGGCTTTACTAATTTCTATAAGCGCTTTATATATAACTACTTGGACGTCGCCTAATACCTATCTAACTATATTACGGAAGCTTTCTAAGACCTAACCTAAGGAGCAAAAAGCTTAAAGGCGGCAAGGAAGAAAACTAAGAAGGGACTAACTAAATGGTACTAGCCATAGTTATAGCCCGGAAAGGTTTAGGAGGCCTTTTAGGAACTTCGCGCAAAGTTTATAGAAGCTCTATTACTGCGGCATTTTAACCTAGATTAGCCATTGATAATAATTACTAATGTATTAAATTTTGCCCTTGCCGGTATCCTATTACAACCTAATAGGCACCCAGACGCTACCTAGCTCTATTAAAGACTAGTAGTATTTTATAATAGAAAATTCCAGGGACCTAAAGTTAGGTATTATACCCATAATAAGGAACTACTGGCTATAGTCAACTGCTTTAAATAGTGGCGATACTACCTTAAGCACGCGAGCCATACCACTTGTATACTCTTAGATCACTATAATCTACGCTACTTTATAACTACAAAGGAGCTTATACCTTAATAAGCCAGATAGGCAGAGGAGCTTATATAATTTAATTTTAAGATTAAATACAAGCTAGGGGAAAATAACCCTGCTGATAAACCGTTACAACGGCCAGACTATACTAAAGGCTTTAAAACGGGAGAAGAAAAACAGATAATAGATATCTTACTCCCTACATTATAGAACAAGCTCTAGGTGTGGGATACTTAAGCACCCACAGCTCTATATACTAAGTCTTAGGCGGTGTAAGCCCCATTAGTTTCCACTAACGTTCCGGCTGGTACCTGGTCCGTTACCAATAAGGGTTTAAATATACCTAGACAGAACATCCCTAATATATTCTCGGAACCTAGTAATACACTATCCCTAATTACTAAGCTATCCCCTTAAGCTAATAGCGAAGCCATAAAGCAATCGGAACTCGGAGCCCTATAATAACTAAAGGACTTTAACCTTGTAGCGGCCTTCCTAACGCACACGTATTAAAGAGTTGTAAGATCTATAGTACTATCTAGTTTTATACTTAGAGCAGTATGGGACGAAATAGCTTTTACCCAGGAACCATCCGAAAGTTTAACGGATTTTATCCATAAGGTGCAACAGAGGGATGCTTCCTATACCATCCTTAATGCGGAAGTAGACCGAAAACGTAATAGAAAGAAAGCTGCTAGGCGCCACTATTAGGAACTAGACCCAATAGGCCTACTGCGTAGAGGTAGTAAGGTTTGGGTGCTATAAGAAGCAAATCTACGACAGAAGATTTTTATAAAGAATTACGATAATCCCCTAGGCGGCCACTATGGTCAAGCAAAGACAGTGGAATTACTTTAGCGTAAATACTATTAGCTAAGGCTTAATTAGGAAGCAAAGAGTATATTAGCTATTACGAGAAGTGTTAAGTATATAAGATCCACAGGCACAAGCCATAGGGTCTACTTAAATTAGTTCCCCCCGCTAGTAAGCTATAGCAATATTACACTATAGACTTTATTACGGATCTCCCACTATCTAAAGATAGCTAAGGATAAACATACGATTTGGTCCTTATACTTATTAATAGGTTTTTAAAGTACGTCTAATACCTTCCCGTTAACAAGATAATTAATATATAAGAGCTCACCAACCTAATTAAGGAGAAATGCTTTCTTAAAGTAGATTAGCTATACTCCATTATTACTAATAGGGGCAGCGTCTTTATAAGCCAATACTAGTTGGACCTATGCTTTTATTTAAAGATAGACTACTAGTATAGTACGGCTTTTTACCTATAGACGGATAGGTAAATAGAACGCCAGAACTAGGAACTGGAGTCTTACCTACGGATATATTTAAACTACCAGTAAGATAACTAGTGCGAGCTACTTCCATACGCGGAGTACGCTTACAATTTAAAGTAACATATATTGTATAAGTATACACCAATCCAGATTACCTATGGCGTTTAACTATTTAGGTTTAATAGTATACCCAATAATTACTAGCTAAGGCCGCATAATTAGTTATAGGATCCTACTAGGAAGTCTAAGGATATCTACCAAAGAGTATAAGGATACCTCTAAAAATAAAAGGAGTAATAGAAGTATATAAAGCAGAGCTTATAAGATGCCTAAGAGTAGTAAAGACTTTAGTATAACCGCAAGCACCAGGATAAGTATTTCGGAGTAGGTAATAAGGTTCTATTACGTTTAACAAATATTAAGACCCGTTAACTATTAAAAAAGCTTAATACAAGATACCTAGGTCCCTTTTAAGTTAAGGAACGAATTGGCAAGCTAGCCTATTGTCTTTAGCTACCCCTATTTATGGCCTATATATATCTAGTGTTTTATATAAACCTACTGGAGCTATAGTATAGACCACTACTGGAAAAGAACTTCTATTTAGGTCCAATTGAACACCCTAAAGTAGTGGGCGAGTGGTATAAGGTTAAAGCTATACTACGCTATAAGTCTGTTAAGAATAAGCTTTAATTTAAAGTTAAATGGCTAGGCTAGCCCGCTAAAAACTCTATATAGGAACCAAAGGATTACCTTAATTATTGCGAAGATATTCTAAAAGAATATTGGGACTAAGGTCTACAATCTGTAAGTTATAGAAAGCGCTCTAATACTACGGTATTATTACAACCTATAAAGAAAGCTCGCGAAAAGAGTAAATAGGTTAAATTAGATATAGAACGGATAGGCTTTGGAAACTATAGGGATAGGGCTATAGCCTAAGGTAGGACGGGTCCTTAGCCTTTTTACGTATATAGTATAGAGTTAATAGGGCATTTTGCTAGAATTATATTCCTATTCATTAATCTATGTTTGTATCAATTTAATGATACAGTTGAGTCATATCCCGGGGCACGAAATACGTATAGTATCGTATGCTCTTTGGGATGGTGGTAACTGTCTCTTGTATTGAAGCAGACTACGTGGTCTATATACTGATGCGACCTCCCCCTGATTAGTTAGTGCTTTAGGAGTGCACCAGACGCGTAAGCGAGTGGTTGGTGCACCGAACGCGTAAACGCGTACCTGGCGTACCGAACGCGTAGGCACGCGGTCGGTACGACAGGTGCTGTAATTATAC
>Ga0307515_10023174_pt1 | contig 10896 bp, 5 predicted proteins | sample 17_EM_MG_FD_194513 | JGI IMG/M metagenome (GOLD analysis project Ga0307515, IMG submission 194513) | Populus trichocarpa ectomycorrhiza microbial communities from riparian zone in the Pacific Northwest, United States - 17_EM | ecosystem: Host-associated > Plants > Roots > Unclassified | place...
TTTGTTGACCGTAATTTTTTAATTTAATTTTTTGTTTTTTAAATTACTTTGACATCAAAATAAATTTTAAAAAAATATAAAAACATTATTAAAGTCTAGTGGTAAGAGAAACTGTTTCAATTCCACCTGTCTTTCACGTTGCAAGAATTAAGTTACACGCAAGTTGTGACTGCTGCTTGTGTGTCATTCGCAAGAAAGATTACTCGTGTAGGCAGCTAGGCACGGAAGAGCCTGTCCATATGTAAGTGCACGGCGGCCCAGTGTGTGTATTGGATGACGGAAAATGGAGTGATTTTATTATGCCACCAGACATTCCTTTCAATGCTTTGCTGATGTTTATAGTCAATTTACTATATATTTTTTAGGAAGGTTTTTTTTCCTTGGAAAAAGAATTGGTGATCATTATTTTTTTCATTACAGGTAGCATCCATGACCAAGAAATATGGAGGGCTTGCACCCAAGAAGAAGCCCTTGATTTCAAAGGTAAGCTAAGTAACATAATTTATCAAGTGATATTAAAGCAAATCTGTACTCTCTCTCTCTCTCTCTCTCTCTCTCTCTCTATATATATATATATATATATATATATATATATAAACATGATAAACGAGAATGACCCTTTAATAATGCCTGCAGGACCATGAGCGTGCTTTCTTTGATTCAGCAGACTGGGCATTATGCAAGGTACTCTTTTCATTACCAAAGAAAAAACCACAAATTTTCATGTCTTGTCCCGTCAGTACTATTTTCTGGTCGACAGTTGCTTTAATTACAATCAACGGTCCCCATATTTTGCCTTCAATAGCCTGTTATATAACTCTCTTCAAGGAGTTCAGGTGTTTCCAGAAGTTGAAAGTAAATTACAAGCAAAAGCAAAGCTATATAACTCTCTTGTTTAGAACTGAAATCTTGATCCTGCCTCAGCTATAATATATTTTACAGATAATCATGATTTTAGTATTAATTACCTCATTTACTGGGTGCAGAGAAGAGGAGAGAATTTTAATCGCAAAATATAAAAAAATAATAATACTTATTGATTTTTTTATTGATCTGTCTGTGCCTGAAACTCTATACATCTCACCTCCTTGTCTTCGTGTTTTTTTCCCTTCCTCCGACAGCAAGCAGCTGGAGTGAATCAAACGTCAACAGTGGCAATAGAAACTTTGCGACCAAAACTACAGGTAGTCATAATTTACACCCTTCTGTTTTTTTTTTTCGTTTCTTTTCCCCCCTGTAACGAGCCAGAGATAATATTAGCCCCTTCTCCTTCCTCGAACACCAAAAAAAGTGGAATGATTATCTTGGAGCGCAAAATCCATTAAAACTTGTTTTAAACAGAGAATTATGCTTAGATGATTGTGCTCTCCTTGACAAACTGCAGAGAACACCTCACCATACACTCCCGCCTAGGAGACCAGCTTGTACATCTGGTAGCAACGTGAGTCTTGACATGGATCGCGTAATATGTTCTTATCAGGTTAACTTTGGATGCTTTTAACATAATTCACTGGCTTTCTGTGATCTTGTCTTGTTGTTATTGCAGGCAGACTTGGATTGATTGAATGCTCGGAGGAAGAGATTTAATGTGTTTACCAGTCATATCTATATCCATGAAGATTGTACACATTGCAATCGGCCTTTGAATGTTGATGATCTCGACTATTTTTAATAAAGGAGTTTAGTTATGAGAGAGAAATTAAATATTTGCTGTCCTCGCGTGTTTTATAATTTGAAAAGATTAATAAATAATCACTAGGATGAGAATTCTCTGACTCGGCGTCGTCACCCTTCCGCCTTCTAACCATGTTCGCGGTTGCAAGAATGTATAATAAGGTGCCTTGATGAATTTGTGTTTTTTTTTAACATGTTTGTTTTTGTGTTTTGGAAGTTGTTCACTTGAATTAATTTTTTTGTGTGGTATTTTTAGATTATTTTAATATATATATATATATTAAAAATAATTTTTAAAAATAAAAAATATTTTAATAATTTTTCGGATGAAAAACATTTTTAAAAGTAATTTTAGATAATGTTTGTTTTTGCGGTCAAATAGCGCTTTTGAAGATTTTTGAATTTTTTTTCTGGTTTAGATTTAATTTTTTTTATATTTTTGAATTGTTTTGATGTGCTGATATAAAAAATAAATTTAAAAAAACAAAATAAATATTATTTTAATATAATTTTAAACGAAAATCACTTTAAAAGATAATTGTCATCACAATACCAAACATTATTTAATGTTTGTTTTTGTATTTTAAAATTTATTCATTTGAAATTAATATTTTTAGATTGTTTTTGATGTTAAGTATAAATTTTTAAAAAATAAAAAAATATTATTTTAATAGATTTTCAAGCGAAAACACTTTTAAAAGTAATTTTAGATAATGTTTGTTTTTACAGTTAAACGAAGCTTTTAAATTTTTTTCTTGTCCTAGGTTTAATTTTTTTTATATTTTGATATGTTGATGTCAAATATAATTTTTTTTAAAAAAAAACATTAATACTAAACACTACTTTAGTGCATGACAACTACCCGAATAAGTAAAGAGTACATTCAATACAGAACTATTTCTAATAATTTTTAGAATAATCTATATTATTTATTTATTTTCTCAACCAGCTAAACCGTTTAAAATTATAATAATTATATACATATCTATTATGTTTTAAAATTTAAATGATTACATGATAATTCTGCTTTCTTATCAAGTATTTAGTATGATTGCATCTGATCAACTTTCAAAAGTTTAGAAATTGGAAATATTCTATCCTTTTAGTTTGGGTAATGTTTTCTGAAATATCAAAACGGACATTAATGCAATCAAAACCTCAAAAATAAAATGGACTCGCACCAAATCTAATGATAGGCTTGTTGCCGACATGTCACGCATTTATTAGAGAGAACTCCCAGTCGTTTATGAAAACCGTCTAGTCGTCGTTATGCATAAACGAAAGATGAAACGACGAGTCACTTTGACCCTGGCAATGAAATTCGTATAAGCAAAACTCCATTTTGTTCCATCATCAGCAGAAAGGACATGAGAGGGCTTTCTTTAGCTTCTAGGGCATCATCACCTGCACTCAATAACCTCTCTAAATCTCAAAAATCATCCAATCAGCCAAAACTCACCACACAGAAGCACCCCTCAAAGTCCAAAACTGATCGATTTCAAAGGCAAACCAACCACACTGAAGCTTCTTTAACAGGTAATAATACTGTTTCTTCACTAAACTCTCAACTTACAAAACCCAACTTATTATCAGTCCCAAAAGGTCATGTTTCACATAACAGAGATACCAGGTCAGTTGATCGTCATTATATTTCTAGAATTCTGTCAAGAAATGACTGGTTTTTACTGCTAAACCACGAGTTTAAGGCGAAGAGGATTAATTTGAATCCTCAGTTTGTAGTTAGTGTTTTGCAAAATCAAGAAAACCCAATATACCCGTTGAGATTTTATATCTGGGTTTCGAATGTTGACCCGTTATTTATTAGGAATCAGGCTGTTAAGGGTGTTTTAGCTAATGCGTTTTATCGAAAAGGTCCTGTTGTATTGTCTGTTGATTTGCTTAAAGATATTAGAAACTCAGGTTTTCGAGTTGACGAAGATTTGCTTTGCGTTTTGATTGGTAGTTGGGGAAGGTTAGGATTGGCAAAGTATTGTGAGGAAATATTTGGACAAATATCTTTTTTGGGTATTACTCCTAGTACAAGGTTGTATAATGCTGTTATTGATGCATTGGTGAAATCAAACTCTCTTGACCTTGCCTATTTGAAGTTTCAACAGATGTCAGCGGATAATTGTAAACCTGACAGGTTTACTTATAACATGCTTATTCATGGAGTTTGTAAAATTGGTGTGGTGGATGAGGCACTTCGGTTGGTTAAGCAGATGGAAGGTTTTGGATATTCAGCTAATGTTTATACATACACTAACTTAATATATGGGTTTTGCAATGCAAAGAGGGTTGATGAAGCATTCAGGGTTTTTGAAACAATGAAGCTTCGGAATGTCAATCCTAATGAAGCCACTATCAGATCATTGGTTCATGGGGTGTTTCGTTGTGTGGCTCCACGTGAGGCGTTTGAACTGGTGATAGATTTTATTGAAAAGGAGCCTGTTTTGGGGAGATTGGCTTGTGATACTTTACTCTGTTGCCTGTCAGAGAAGTGTATGCCAAGAGAGGCAGGTGCATTATTGAGGAAACTTGGGGAGAGAGGTTATTTGCCTGACAGTTCGACATTTAACATCACAATGACTTGTTTGTTAAAGGGTTTGGATGTCAATGAGACATGTGGGATATTGGATAAATTTATTGCGCGGGGTGCGAAGTTGGGGTTTAGCTTTTATCTTGCATTAATTGAAACTTTGTATAAAGCAGGAAGAGGTATGGAGGGAGATCGGTATTTGAATCAAATGGTCAAGGACAGACTTGTGTCTGATGTCTTTTCATATAACATGCTAATTGATTGCTTCTGCAAAGCCAATGTGATGAACAAGGCAGTAATGGTTTTCAAAGTGATGCAAGATAGAGGTGTTTCTCCCAACCTTGTTACTTTCAATACCCTTATTAGTGGCCACTGCAAAGATGGAGAGGTGCATAAAGCACGTGAACTGTTGCAGATGCTTTTAGAACTTGGATTGAAGCCAGATATTTTCACTTTTAGTTCAATAATTGACTGTCTTTGTCGAGCACAACAGTTTGATGATGCTTTAGGTTGTTTCAGTGAAATGGTGGAATGGGGTATCTCTCCTAATGCTGTCACGTACAATATATTGATTCGTTCTCTGTGTCTTATAGGAGATGTTGGTAGATCAATGAAACTCTTAAAAGACATGCGAAAGGATGGAATAAGCCCTGATATTTTCTCCTTCAATGCTCTCATTCAAAGTTTTTGTAGGATGGGAAAAGTTGAGAAAGCAGAGAAGATGTTTGTTTCCATGTCTACCTTGGGTTTGATTCCCGACAACTATACTTATGGTGCTCTTGTTAAGGCATTGTTTGAATTAGGGAGATGTGATGAAGCTAAGAAGATGTTTTTTTCAATGGAAGTGAATGGCTGTGTTCCTGATTCCTTCACATGCAATTTGATTTCAGAAAATCTGTTTAAGCAAGGCGATTTTGAAGAGCTTCAAAATATAGCAAAAATATGTTCTGAGAGAGGAATTTCTCTAAAATCCATTCCTGCAGTATAGGATTCTGCTGCTCTTGGTTCATAAGCTAGGGCTGATTTGTTTGAATATTCATTCTTAAGTTAAGAGCCAGCCATAAAGCAGCCTGCTGGTTTTTGCTTGTGGCATTTGGAATCATGTATATTGAAGAATTGTATAGAAGATCTCCATTCTGCTCCCATCAGATTGTTTCATATTTTCTGGCAGAAAAATCACGTTGATTCCGGTGTCATACGCATGTTGAGTTGGTGGATTTCTATCTTCTGTAGAAATAACTTGTGGGCTTGGCAATTTGTACCGCTCAACTTTCTTGCATTCCGTTTTCTCTTTTTCCTTGGAAAAATAGTGTTGTGCATGCATGGAGCGGAACGGCATAGCTGGTCATCAAGCTTACCATATGTTGTGGGGAATCTCTTTGCTGCTAAGTGAAGCGGTGCCTCATTCAACGTCTGCCTCGACATCTACTCAGGATACACTGCTATGTTTTTTTTTGCCTGGTTACTTTGAGAGAAATCTAGAATCTGTCTGTTTTATATTTTTCAGAGAAATAAAAATGTTATTCTCAATTTTTCAGTGCGAAATAAATATTAAAAAATAAATCAATAAATTTCTTTTTCAATAAACCCTTGAATAATGTTAATTTAGATGAAAATATTCTAACCTGAGAAAAATATTTTTTTTCTTGGCATTATTAACTCAAGATGTTTACGGATATCCATATTATTATTATTATTATAACTATTTTATTATAACCTTCTATAACCATCAAAATCACCACCATTAATGATCATAATCTTATTATCAATATAACTATTATTTTATTATGATTTCTTCATAACTCCCACACCCTGCCATTACAACAACATTCAACCACCTTCATCGTCTTGTTATTAAAGCAACCTACATTTTATTATTATTATTATAACTATTATTACAATTACCATCTTATATCGCTATTGCTACAATTACCATCTCATGACTACCACAATTCTCGTTGGTTTTTTATTTATTAACATGGGTATCCGAGCCAGCTTGCATGCACCTTGACTAATCCCAATGGGCCCTGAAGTTAATAACCATATAAGCCTTCAGTGACCATCATATTAGCAATTATAGGGCTCGAACATGAAACTACAGGGGAACAAATCCTTTGATCCCAAACTCTTACCACTGGACCATCTACTAGATGGTTAATTCTCATTGATATTATTAGTATCACAAGATCTACAACTATAATTAATGTTATCATCTATATTACGAAGCTTATAGTATTAGAGTTTCTCGAGTTCTAATAATTATAGTTCTAAATTATGGAGATAGAAACTAAAATTTTCAAGTCTAAGATTATAACCTTTAATTATAAAGAAAATTATATAGAAAAATCTATTATATTTTGAAAGTTATTTATTGTTTAACTTCTTCATTGAAAAATAGCTTATAGGGTTGTTTAAATACAAGTAAAACATTTTAGCTAGTAAAATTTTAATTAAATTGAAAGTTATAATCTAAACAAAAAAAAATAAAAATAAAAAAGTAGCTTCATGTTTTCCTAAGAAAAATATTTTCACAAAACAAATATACTTCTAATTTCTAACAACTTTTGCTCTTGTCATATTAATCAACTAGAGGTTTGACCTAACCCAAGCCTAAGTCGTTGGATCGACAAATCAATATAAAAGTCATTAAATTATCCTTGATTAATATTAAAATAATATTGTTTTGAATAAAAATTAAACGAAAGATTGAAATAACATTATTTTAAACAAAACTTTTTAAAATAATTTTTTGAAGTTTACCCTACTCAGGTTTGGTTGAATCAATTGAGTTGTAAATTTATTTGTGAAGCTATTAAAATTTAATCAAGTTAAAACAACTAGAAATAAAACTTAATTTGAATTAGGCTTTAGATATTTTCTAGTCGATGTGGTTGTTGTGCTATTGCAAGTTTAATAACTATGATACTTTAATGTATATTTACGAGTTTTACCTTTAAGATCCCAAGGAGAAAATAAAAATGTACCGCTACTTTTTCCATGATGTATGTATGTATGTATGTATTTTCTCTTTTGGCCGGCACGCACATTCTCGAAGTTTGCACAGGCATAACTTGGTTCGCGTGCGTTTTGAACATTAATTTAACAATTCGTTACCTAGAAGAAAAGCTGAAACGTTTAAGCCAGGGTTCCGAGTGATTCAATGGGATTATCTGAATTCTCGAAGACCTTGCTTTAACAAGCCAATTATCCTAAATTAATAGTATGCTCATGCTCAGGCTCAGGCTATGCATTACTCGAGCCAACAGGCGATGAAGACATGAAGTAACTATGCTGAATCTCCTCGTTAGTGAAGTTGAGAAGTAAACTTGACTTGTCGTAGAAGTATTTAACCAGAAAGTATTTTTAGGTTTGAATTTTGTTGCTCAGAGAAACTCTAGGCGAGTTAAAGTTAGGTGACTTGCACTCCAACTGCTCTCTTCTCCTTTAGTCCTCTGATCCGTTCAGCCAGATTTATGCCCAAAATAGAGGCCAAACCACTATGCTGACACTTTATTCCAAAAAAAATCACCAACCTACTATTATTATCACTACCATTTCTATATATCATTACTAATTGTCATGAAGATTCTCCAGCTCCCCAAGTTTCTTGCATGAATTCTTAAAGATTAATATTTTAGATCATTCGGTTTGTGGGCCATTCCCAAAAGATGAAAAGTTACACGAATCATATAATCTCAATTTAGAAAGAAAAAAACATTAACTGGGAGTGTGTCATAGTATATTAGGCTACATTAGTCAAAGTAGGAATTGAATTGCACCAACAGCAAACAACTAACCACGACATGTTCTAGGTTGATGGCACTGCTTTGGTATATATATAATTAGCCCCATCCCGTCCCCTTTTCTTCTATAAGCTGTGTTGTCTACCATCTTCAATAATGGCACAATATGCAATCACATTTAGACTCTGGGTTTTATCTGCAGTTCTTGTTGGGGTCTCTATATTCTGCTGCAACCTAGGTATGTGACAGATAACAAACAGATAGTCCTGAGAAATTAGTGATTTTAATTCAGGAGCATTAACTTTAATTTGCTGATCCTTCACAGGGAAGGCAGATGAAGGTGAAGATGTGCCTCAAACAGGCACAGGAATTATAGGTGGTGTGCCTCAAACAGGCACTGGTACTATTGGTGGCGTCCCTCAAACAGGCACAGGCACTGGCACTATTGGTGGTGTTCCTCAAACAGGCACAGGCACAGGCATCGTAGATGCTGATCCGGCTGAAATTGTTGCCAAAGCGTTGCTTTGTTTCAGCGATAAATATGTAAGTTGAATCTTGGTTTTATCCACTCATGGTAGGATGCATGCAGTTGAGCCAATTGAAAATTGTCGATCAATTATCATGGTTCCTTTACCCAGTGTTGCTTTTATGCGCCTGTTCCTGACTTGCATGTTGATATTGCCTATTAAGTTTATAGTTTTCTTTACTTTCCTCTACTGACGCGTTAAGTGCTTCGTTTCTGGGAGCTGCCTCTAGTGTGGCCTTTGTTTTCCCGTTAGCACAAAAAAAAAACACTATCTTACGAATTGCTTTGGCCTTTTGATTTCTTCCAAGTCTCAGTTATACAGCAGCTGCGAAGTAGCCTATAGATTGACCCAGACAGGTAAGCTTAACGTGCCTCCTGAATACGCTGATTCCTACTGCGGTGGACCATGCCTTGTAGAGACACATTTGGTGCTCAGCTGCATTGAAAACATCATGAAACATTTTGTTTTCTATAATAAAGCCACCATAGAGGATATCAGAGACACAATCAAGGCCGGATGTGGCTACGGTCCCGAGAGAGGTATTTTACTAGTTTATGAAGTTGCTATCTTTCTCTGATTTCCTCCACAAAGTCATAATCTGATATTGGTGTCACCCCAAGGTAATTTTGATGTGTCCGAGCACCTTCAATTTGAAGAAAACAATGCATTCAAGACTGCAAACCAGATTCTGCTCGGAGTTGGCTTCATGTTCGGCGGGCATGCTTTATTGCTTTGATATCTGTGACGGTGGCGTCTGCTATCTGTGATTGGAGATTTATTGCTTTCAGTTGAGATGGTCTAAGAGATCCAGGAGACAGGATCGTTGTTTTCGCTAGCTTTATGTAATAAAGAGATGTTGAAGTTAACGCCCACCTTTTGGCACTTTGAAAGAAAATAATAAGTTTATCTGTCCTGATATATATATAAATAAGTAAGAGAGTAATGGTAAGTAGTTACAAATAGATTTTGCTACTTCACATTCAGCTCCGTGATAATACCCGCAGAATTGACTCTTCTGTATGCATTGACAATTGAGATAACCAATGCCTAGAAAGATAAAAATCTCCCATGTTGCTCCTCAAAATTTGAGATTCTAAATCATATTAGAAATACCCCGACCTTTATGATTTTAATTAATTAAGATAGTTTTTTTTTTAATTGTGGTAGTGGCTATTTTTTAATTTGTTTTTACTTAAAAATATATTAAAATAATATCTTTTTTATTCTTTAAAATTTATTTTTGATATTAACAATAAAAAGAATAAACAAATATTAAAAATAATAACTTAAAGGGAAAAAAATAATTTTTTTTTGAAAGAGCATGTTTTACCACAAAAACAAACATTATCTTAATGTGTTTGGATTTTTAGTGGTGATGTTTTTCAATCATATTAGTTTTTTATTTAAAAATATATTAAAATAATTTTTTATGTATTTTTAAAATTTTTAATATTAACATATTTAAAAATATTTAAAAATATTTTTTTAAACTAAAACATGAAAGTAGAAACAGAAGCAAAACATCATCTAAATTAGTGGTTAGATTTTTTTTTCCCTGAAAATTGTTAGTTATTTTTCCTTATAAAGAAAAGTAAACCGTTGATTCTAAAATAAATTGTTCAAATTCACTTCCAATGACGGTATCATCATTATTCAACAATCCAATGACGGGTGATTTCCCACTTACGGTGGGTGATTCTTGGAGATTTTTTTCACGGAGCGAGCATGATTGCTGATGATAGTTATGATTTAGTGCTTTATTTTTTGGATTTAAAAGTATTTTTTAAAAAAATAATTCTTTTTATATTTTTATTTTATATATATATATACACTATTTTGATATGTTGATGTTAAAAATAATTTTTTTAAAATAAAAAATATATATTTTGATTTATTTTCGAGCAAAAAATATTTTGAAAAACAATCGCTACTATATTTTCCAACACTACTATACTAATTAAAATGTTTCAAACACTTTAACGTTAATTAATAACATATGTATTTTTTAGTGGAAAAAATTTCATGTTCAAGTAGTTTTTTTTAATAAAAACATGTTTTTTGGTTTATTAAATAAAAAATAATGAGAATTAAAAAACATATTCATACAAACTTTAATGATTTGTATAGAAGAGGATAAAAATGTACCTTAATATCATAAAATATATATTTTATTCTCTTTGAAAATCAATAACCAGATTATTTTTAAAAATAAATTTACATATTAGATTAATATATAATTATTCATAAAGTAATTGTTGATATTACAATAATAAACTCTAATTTTATTAAAAACTATGGCAAAATTAGATAATTATTTAATTATTATTTTAATAATTTTATTTAAAGATAAGTTATTCTGATTTTTTTAATAAAATAAAGGAAAACAAAGTTAACAACTATTTAACAAAAATAA
>Ga0307515_10023175_pt1 | contig 10896 bp, 4 predicted proteins | sample 17_EM_MG_FD_194513 | JGI IMG/M metagenome (GOLD analysis project Ga0307515, IMG submission 194513) | Populus trichocarpa ectomycorrhiza microbial communities from riparian zone in the Pacific Northwest, United States - 17_EM | ecosystem: Host-associated > Plants > Roots > Unclassified | place...
TAACATGTCACTTACTAATAAGTTTAGGAATAATGTTCTCATCAATATCGGTTTTGGCGGGTCCAATATACCCTTTCTTTACAATATTTCAAAGTTCAATATCACATTACTTTAGGAATGTGCTAATTATAACCTTCTAATATATATGCGTAATTTTTCTCATATAAAAGGAGCTTCTGTCAAGCTTTGTCCCATAAATATCATGATCTTAACTCTTAGAGCCGTTGCTCCGCAACCAAATAAAATATCGAAGCATCTAAGAATGAAGGTAAATCAGGTGTTCTAGAAACTAACCTCACAGTTTTGGTTTTTTCAAACCATCATTTCCAACACATAAACACAACAAATGCAAGGTAATAATAGAAAAAAATAAATAAAAATAAGGAAGAGAGATTATGCATGGATTTTATAGTGGTTTGACACTTGCAAAAATATTTAACAAGATTTTTCACTTATAAAAAAAAATGAAAATAACACTCACCAATAAGATTGGAGAATGATTAAAGGTAAGCTCAAAGTTAAAAGAATATAATTATGTCAAGACAATAATAATTGCCCAGTGATTGTATCAAGTTGTAAAGGTAAAAGAAAATGCCTTTTAATAGAAAAATATGGCTAATTAGTCTAGAATTTTTAAATTATGAGAAGTTTGGTATACTAGATGGTTTAAGCTAGATAAAGAAAGAAAGTATGTTAAGTGTAGAGCAAGGGTGGTAACGTGAGGTGTTTAGCAAACTTGTCTTATTTGTTTTTATTAATAAAGATGACATGATTATTTTAAATTCAATTTTTTTTTTGTATGGATAAGGTAATTAATTTTTTGATGTAAGTACATGTTATGCACAAGTCTCACACACTTGTACACATGAGATAATGATAACTTTCAGCTCACACAAGAGTATAAAAGGCTGGTCACATCTAGAAAAACAGGTCACTTGGTTTACCAGTTGTCCAATGCATTGTGTTTGACATGGTTGTCTACTAGAAGTTTTAGGAATTGTGTTTGGTATTGTCATCTTGTCTACTAGAGATCTTAGGCTTTTTAAGTGAACACAAAATGTTTCTAGGAATTTTGGAGCTAGCTCTTCAATGTTGTTTCTTGAGTATAGTAAGTTGGTTTTTTAAGACTTAAATTAGTTCTTAAAAAGATTTGAGCCACAATAAATTAACATTTAAGACTAATCTTGAAGCAAAAGTCTCATCAATATAACTATGAGTTTCACGCAACTTTAAGACATGTCAAATATCCTTGAGATGATATAAATGATAATGAACCTATATCAACACAAACTCAAAGAAATGATTAGTAAGTAATGAATACCTTTAAATCAACATTTTAAATTTATGACTGAGAGTAACTATTTTCTTTTAGTATAAATTAAATTGATAATGTGAATTCATAAACATGATATATCATGTGAAAGCATACTTTCATGTCATGTTTGAGCAGTCTTAGGCAACTCAAAAACTTGAGGTGATGTGTGGAAGAGTTTTTATTTTAGTGATTGGGATTTTTATTTTTGACAAATTAGATGATATTGAGATAAATTGTCATTTCAAGAATGGTTTTGACTTTAACTATGGCCAAATATTTAATCTGTAATATTATTAATAAATGACTAAATAATTCACCGATTTTAATAGTGAAACGCTTCTTTTTTCTTTCCATGAATTTAAAGAAGTAAAAGACTAATATCAATTTTTTTTCTTTACTGAGTTGATCTTTTAATTTTCTGGGTTTTTTTATACTTGATAAAATGCCCTCTTATTAAATAGCATGACATCATTCATTTACTATATTTTTCAAGCGTCATATAATGATTAAAGATTTTGAATTGTAGTAGCAATCTAATTGAGTTCAGGGTTGAAGGAATAAGGCGCCTAAGAATGTTCACGTTATTTAGTTGAGGACTGTTTGGCAAAATAAACTATACTACAAGCTATTTATTGGATACAAAGTTGAAGTACTTATTGTTAGATTGGTAACATTATAAAAAAGCTTAAAAGAATTTGAAAATTTAAGGAGTTGTTGAAAACATCATTTGAATATTGTTATTAAGTGTGAATAATTCTGAGATAAGATGTAATGTCTGCATAGAAGGAGAAGAAGAAAATACAGGGGTGATTACGAGTGAGGGTGAATTACCTTAATGTGTACTGTTATGATTTATGGGGATAACATTTGCATGCTGATATAGCCATTAAAACACTTGTGGATTCCGCAAGTAAAATGTATTGATGGCTGCGTTTTTCTGATAAAAGTATATCTTATTATATTCACCATATGGAATTGACATCGTTAAGTGTATTTCTAGGCTTTTGGATGATGCTATGATCTCCTTTCTTACAGGTGGGATCTGACCATCTTAATGTGGCGCAGTATGCTATGTTGTTCCCAAATGCCGACGGGGACGTTAGGCTGCCATCCAAGGCAAACCAGTCCTTCAATGACATCACTGAACTGAAGCATCGTTTTATGGTGAGCACCAACAAAATTGAACTTTTATGCCAAATGATCATAAAATGAAAAACCGGAAGAAGAAGCATGAAAAGGTAACAAGCAAAATTGAACTTTTGCTTCACGTTATCACAAGCATTGAATTTAAGAAGTGTTGAACTTGTTTAATCCTGTTTGATAAGTGAACAAAAAAGTGTGTCATTGTGTGCAGGGGCGGAGCTGGTAGCATTGGATAGGAGAGGTCAAAATTAATATTACAAGATATATTAAAAAGTTTGTTTATTTAAAATAAAAATATCAATACTATTTCATATTTAAATACTAAATAAAAAGAATTAAAATGTTTTGCAGGGGTCGGCCCCTGCTTGCCTCCCCTTGTTCCGCCCCTGATTGTGTGGATATGACCCTGATTGTGTGGATATTTAATAAATTGCCTTTGCAGGTGTTTGATAATTGATCTTTATGGTGCTTCTTCTATCAATTAGATCCTTTATCCATAGAATAAAGTATCTAGGCATATTTCTTTTTTCATATTTCGATTTCTATGAAGTTTCTTTCTTTGCTACAGCTGATAAAAATCTAGATCCTGCTCTACCCAAACTTTTCTGGTTCACCCCAGCATTCCTTACTTGTTTGACTGTTGCTGAGTAGTTTTTGGATATTCAACGAACCTCCCCATAAGGTAATTTTAATGTGACTGATTTCCCCTCTTTTGCAATTAGTTTCGCTACAGCACCTGCAGCTCTAGCTAATTGTCCACCCCTTCCAAGTGTGATTTCTATGTTATGTATGGCCGATTTCAAAGCAGACTCCCCATTCATTATTCATTAGATAGAGAAGATCACCAAGATTTCATGATCCGCGGCCAAACTTATTCCAATTCAATAAGAGATCTCGGATCGAATCGGTATATCAATATCAATTCGATTCGAGATCTCTTATTGAATTGCTCATTCAATGAGCATTCTTAATATTATGGAGGACTCGAACCTCCACGCTCTTTAGCACGAGATTTTGAGTCTCGTGTGTCTATCATTTCACCACCAAGACATCTTGAAAGTGAATCGTATTCCATGAATATGATTCCACCGCCGTAAACAGGAGTAGCATCTCGTTTTTTGGTAAATGGCGAACCGGTTTATGCGTGAACCAGGTTGGGTAGCAATAGTTTGGTACCAGATGAGAATTCTGGGGCACACTACTGATCCCTACCTCTTAAGCCCCCGCTGATCTTCCCTCAGTGATTGGGTTAACGTAAGCTCGACCCGAATTCAAAGTACCATCTATGTGGTAGGCAGCGTGCATAAGATTATATTTTATCTTTCCAGGTGAGCCAAACCCTATACTTTTTAACCTTTTTACTTTTAATAATAATTTTAATTTTAATTCTTAAACTGAAATCATAATTTATTTTATTTATCTTACTACCTGTTGTAAACTAGATATATATATATAGACACACACACGCTGCACTCTAGGAAACAGACAGCACCAAGACAAGAAATATTCATTCTCTTAGCGAGTGTTTGTTTCTGGAAAATGATTTTCGGAAAACCAGTTTCTAAATTTTATCTGTTTGTTTGCTATTAGAAAAGTTGGTCAACGGAAAACATTTTCCTGTCAAAGAAAAATTTGGCTTGATTTTCAGGAAAGTGTTTTCTTTTTATTTTGGACGGAAAACATTTTCTGGAAATTGTGAAAAATTTAGAAATTTTATTATTTGCTGGTTATATCAAATTTGGTCCTCAAACTTTTGATTGCTATATATATTTTGTTTTAAATATTTGTTTTTCAATTTCATCCCTTAGAATTTAATTTTTATATTAAATTTGATCCTCATTTTTATAATTATTATTTGCTTTTTTCCTTATCATTTTTTAATTGAAATTTTGTATCTATCAAATTTGGTACTCATTCTTTTAATTGTTACTTATTTTATTTGAAATAATTTAAGAAAAGTTAATTATTATTATTTTAGTATTTTCATATTTTAATTTTTTAATTTTTTAGATTTAATCTCTATTATTTTGATTATTATTTATTTTATTTGAGATAATTTATAGAATTATATATTTTTTTCAATTCCATTCTCATTTAACTTTTTAATTTGTAAGATTTATTCTTTATTATTTTAATAAACTTGAAAAAAATAAAACATTAATAAGTTATTTTCCAGTTTATTTTCTATAACATAACCAAATACTGAAAAAAAAATTTCAATTTATTTTTCATTACAGTATTAAATATCAGAAAATAATTTATTTTTTTAAAATTTATTTTCTAGAAAAAAATTACTTTTCAGTAAACAAACGAGACAAAACCTTATGGTTCCATGTTTTCTTCTGCTTCGCAGTTTTTGCATCCCTTGTTATGAGAAGGAACATGTCGAATCCTGAAATCTTGTGCAGAAAAAATATCTTCGAAAATAATATCGCCTAAAGTTTACTATTCGTTGTTTCTGTTGGGCATAATTTGTCAATAGACGTGGACTTTAAATCATGCTTTGTCTGATTGGTCTGCGCTAAAAAGATTAAGAAATGCCTTTGCTACCTGCAAAATGGTAACCTTAGTGGATCGAAGTCTATTCCTGCCTCGTATCAAAATTAATTTGTAAGTAATATTAGGATGAAAAATATTAATTAGTTAGTTGATCTAATATAGATAACAAGTATTACTAGTGAATGATAATTATACTAAATTACTTACTGTCAGTAAAATTATATATTTTTCTTAATATACTTTAATGTGTCCTTTGTTTTGCTTATGGAAATAACCTCTTTCAAGGATTTCTTAATAATGGTGTTATGATAATGTAGGAGATACGCTGAAGTCAATGTGATGGACCAAATGAGCACTTGTACTTTTTATTTCAAACAATTGTTTACAATTTTTCTATTTTGTTTTTTAAAGATCACTCAATAGGGGAGGTGAAATAGGTAATGATATTAATAGAAATGAAAGAAAAATTAATAATACTGTTATGGAGTGAAAAGATTAGATAAATTCTCGATTTTAAAAATCATAATCAACTGGTTAAAATAAAAAATACATGTGCTGAATTGATTATATATATTAAAGTTTTCTTTGATAAATTGGTAAAAACACAAAGCGGAAATAACATGTTTAGGCTAAACCAATTAGCCAATAATCTTTTTGTTATATTTTTGTTCTTGTTACTCTATGGAAGGTCAGCTAATGTTAAACAAATTACATTTATATTTGCTTTAATTATTATTTTTTCTTAATCTCGTTACAAAACAATCAATCATATAACCATGCTTTACTAGATATGTTTTTATTAGCTTTTATACTTACATGTCAATTTTTTTTGAAAAAAAACAAAACTACGTATATGCATGGAATTAGGATGGTAACATGAAAGTCTATTAAGCTATTTGACATTTCCTAACAAGAATGAGATTATTCATTAAAAATTATCAAGGTAGTCAAAGCAAACACCTTAACGCCACATCTAAGACATTTTTTCTAAAAACCCTCCTATATACTTATCACTCGAATTATCTCAAGATGCATAATCCTCAATATAAATGTAAGTATATTATTGAAATAAAAATAATGTATCCCTAACATATATTTTCTATGTACAGATCTATATTGGGGGGCTTTCGACCATTCTCTTTTAAGGGGATTGACTTGGTTTCTCTAGGGTAATATTCTCACAATCTCCAATGGGTGGGTATAAGCTCTTCTTATTGCAATGACACATTCTTCAGGTGATGTCTAAGGACACCAATTCATTAGGGGTTGATCTCGGATCCTCTATTCTCTAGTGTAGTTTCACATTGACACATTCTCCAGGTAATGTCTAAAGGTCTCTCACCAATTCTTCAAGGGTTAATCTCGGATTCCTCATTCTCCAGTGTAGTTTTGGACTAACATATTTTTTAGGTGATGTCTAATGGCTTCTCACTAATTTGCCAGGTGTTAATCTCGGACTCCTCATTCTCCAATATAGTCTCAGACTAACACGACTCTTCAATAAGAAGGTCCCATGCTTTATATTATCTTTAGAGATGATCTTGAACCTCTCATTCTTAGGCACAACCTCTCACACGCCATTACATTTGGTCATTGTGCTTTTAAATTCTTTAATTAAAACCTTGTATTTTTTTTCTTGTATTGATTAAGTACTTCTGCTTTTCATTTTGTTTTGTCACTGCTTTTCTATTATAATATTCGTTAGTTTGAGAGTTAATGGGACATAATTTAAAAGGATTCAGTCAATAAAAAAAAGAATATGAGGCTTCAATCAAAATAACATATATAATTTTATCTCGGACTCCTCATTCTCCAATATAGTCTCAGACTAACACGACTCTTCAATGAGAGGGTCCCATGCTTTATATTATCTTTAAAGATGATCTTGAACCTCTCATTCTTAGGCACAACCTCTCATACCCCATTACATCCTAGGGAGGTAACAAACCTCCCACACTTCAATGCAACCATCTCCAAAGGATGAACTTGGTCTTCATGGTGTAATAGTATCACCCTCCATAAGTTTCCTCTTTGCCTTCTAGAAATGTTTCTAAGTATGGGCGTCAGCATCCATCCCTCCAACCTCTTAGAGAAATTTTCTAAATATAGACTCACCCTTTATGGGTTCCTCCCGGCCACTTAAAAATTTTTCTATCTACAAACTCCTCATGAATGAGTTTCTCCACCTATTAGAAAAACTTTCTAAGTATGGATTTCTCTATGGTTTCACCTTACATTTCTAGAAAATTTTCTAAGTATGGGTTCCTCCATGGTTCCCCTATATATACTTAGACTTTTTTCAACCATGGTGAATACCCCTACATATGGGCTCCCTGATATATTACCCAGGGTTTCCACCCTTCTTATCATATAAAGAAAGAATGATGAACTCATCATGATAACTTAGTACTTTAAAAGTCTTTATGGATTAATACCACAAATACTTTTAAATTTAAAGGACCTAAAAAACCTCAAAAAACTTGGAAAGCATTCCTTTTTAGGCTCGGGTTACCATACATGAGCCCAACTACTACCAAGATGCATGGGCTCGAGCATGACACCTTGTTGGTCGTGACATACCCAGTAAGAGTTAGGGGTGCTAGCGACGAGCACCCTTTGCTAGGTCCAGGTGTTATGCCTGGACCCAATTACTTTAGGTGTTAGGTGTGGTGTTATGCCCAGACCCAATTAATTTTAAATAAAAAAAGAAAATTTAAATAAAAAAACCCGTTTAGAACGCATTCACAAACCTCCTTTTAATCTGATCATGTGTGTAAAGGGTTAGCTTGTTAAAGATTCCTTAATTATTAAAATAATTTCTTAGAACATCCTAACTCTGTACGATATCTTCTTCAAAGAGTTCTTTCATGTTTATCCCTCCTTTCGCAAACGTCAACCTTTGAAAAATCCTATATATTTCTTCTTCTTTAGACCTTGTAGTTACGTTCGCATAAAAACATTCTCTCTCTCTCTCTCTCTCAAACCATGGATTAACTCGGAATTTGAGTTAACTCAAGACTTTGTTTATACTTATTTTTATATTAAATTTAATGGGAATTAATATAATTAAATTTAATTAACTTAACAAATTAATTTATAATCTAGTTAAAATTTGGTTTATTTTTTAATAAGGTTTGTGCCAGCACCCCTTATTAAGTCTGGGCATTATACCTGTACCGACCCAATTAATTTTTGGATTCAGGCATGCACCCTAAACCATCTTGTCCAAGCCTAACTTTTCCTTAGAAGTTTTCTTCAGACCCCATGCAGGCCCTATAGTTTTTTATATTGGTCCGATACATATTATTTTAAGTAGAATACAACTCAAAATATCACAAGGATGAAATTACACTTCATCCTTTCCTCTCCACAAAAAGACAAAACTTATGAGTTATAAATACACCTTGAATCCTTCAAGTCAAGAGTTCATAATCTCTTCTTTTTTAATACTTTCAGCATATATATTTTCAAAGTTTATCTCTCTAAAATATCATTGCATTTTTTTTCTCTATAAAATTACTGACTTAAGCATCTGAAAGTCCCAACATCCATCAAAGATAATATTTTACAAGTACTAGCTACCAGCTACCAACCACGTGGGCTTTTCATATCAAACCACCAGATATCTTGACTAGAAAGAATTGATCAGATTGCTTGAATTAAGAGATTAATCAATTATTTAACACATCATTTTTATTTCTAAGTATCTTGGGTTTTCAATAAAGATATACTCGACATCACAACTAGATTTGTGGCTTATTCTTTTGGAAACGAACGTTGGTTACTTAGTTTACAATAGTCTTAAATATCCTATAAAAAATACACATACAAATTCAATATTTAGAAACCGTTTGGGAACGCGGTTGAAACGGCGTTCCCTCAAAAAAAAAAATTTGGCTAAAAATTATTTTTTATGTTTTCAGAGCGTTTTGATGTGCTGATCTAAAAAATGATTTTTAAAAAATAAAAAAATATATTTTAATGCATTTCTATACGAAAAACACTTTGAACTACAACCTATACCACAATCCCAAACAGACCCTTACTTTACTTTAACTATTAACCGGTCATTGCTCTAATAGTCCCTCCAAGTGAATGACTCTTGCTTAAGAGTCTTGAGTTTGTCTCTTAGAAACTCAAATATACTTAGAAGGCATGGTTAGAACAGCAGCCACTTAATAATGTGATGATCAGAACTGCACTTTCAATTGTTTTTTTTTTGTTTTTAAATAAAAATCACTCTCGATATTGTCGCACCCGACATCGCGGCGGCCTTAAAAATTAGTATTTTTAGGGAAAATGAATTTCTGGCATCCTATTCTCTAATGGGGAATATTCTTGTTTAAGGAGTCGCCACCTAGTATTATGGTCACTAGGAACCCTAACTGGTCAACAGAGATTCTATGGTACGAGACTGGTTACGTAAAAGGGAAGATATTATCACCCCTTAAACGTTCTGCCTAAGGCAGGCTGCATTGCTGATCTTTGTCATTGATTGCTAACTTTTTTTGTTGGTTTATACTATGATTGTTTGCGTGTAATATTCCTGACTCTGGCGACATGTGAATATTCAACTACGGATATTTCCAACTCTGGCGTTGGTAAATATTACGTAGGTATCAAAATGAATAAATTTAAATCATCATTTTTTTTTTATTCCTGACTCTAGCGTCAGTGAATAAACAAATAAAAATCAATTTATTACTACTTGTAAAACGAACTAAATTCCACCTAACTAAGCTTCGAATTTCAAATTAGTTGGTTACCTAATTCCTATCCAAAATCCTCACAAAATCTAATTACAAGAGGATTTCTCTTGTTTTTCCATCTTATTTACTCGTACGATGGAAAGAGTGGATAAAATTATCCCAATAAGAAACTGATGTGTTTTGCAGGCTGCCATATACCTTTGCAGCTACATGTAATCATGGAACCGTGTGCCTTTAATGCTTTCTGATTGGTTGGTGGATGCCTATATATCTTTTATAGGCTGAGGACGAGCTCAAAACTGTCGTATATCCAGATTAGAATCCCATCTGGTTTTAAATCAACAAATGTTCTTATCTCTTGGCTAGTATATAAATGTGCTAGGTGATTAGACAAATAATACTGGTTCTCTTAGGTAGTTGAGCTTTGGAGGGTTTTAGCGATGAAGATGCTAGGCAAGAATTTTCAAGCCATTCTCCTGTTTAGCTTTATTCTTTATGCAGTCCCATGTTATTCTCTTCCGTTATATCTTTTGGTAATTGCATAATATTACACATACGCATTAACCACTAAACTGGAATAGTCAAAATAATAAAGAATGATTCTTACATATTTATTTTAATTGTATTCATCGTTCTTTTATAGAATAGAAATTATCGTTTATCATATTAATTGTGAATCTTTTAATAATTTCTTTTACTATATAGACAATCAAATAATTTGCAAGAAAATCATCGTCCATCCGATTGCGAAATCTTGTTTTAACAATCTTCATCGCTGAGAAAGCTCGTTCAGTAATTACTGTCGAAACATGAAAAATCAAAATAAACCAAATCAACTTGTCAACTATTGGATAAATATTTTTCCTTTTTTTTAAAAAAAAAAGAATAAATTCTTCTTATTTTGGTTATGGTTCAACCTAAAATCAAAACATATATCGTGAGAAAAAATTGATAATTTTGGTGGTTTTGCTAAAAACAAAGCATAAAAAAATCCAAGCATAATCAAAACAAACAAATAATATATATATATATATATATAATTAATTAGAAAAAAAATCACTATCAAGAATTCAAAAAATAATCATTAGAACTAGTCGATCTGAAAAAAAAAAAAGCAAAAATTATAAAATTATAAAAAAAACCTCATCGAATTCTTAATAAACATCTCAAAATAAAATAAACATATATTTTAAATTTAAGTTATTGATATGCTGTTATCTTGTTTTGTTT
>Ga0307515_10023176_pt1 | contig 10896 bp, 5 predicted proteins | sample 17_EM_MG_FD_194513 | JGI IMG/M metagenome (GOLD analysis project Ga0307515, IMG submission 194513) | Populus trichocarpa ectomycorrhiza microbial communities from riparian zone in the Pacific Northwest, United States - 17_EM | ecosystem: Host-associated > Plants > Roots > Unclassified | place...
CTCCAAGTGTTTGATTATGGATTATGACCGGTGCAATTCATATTAAAATGATGATTTTGTCATTCAAGAAACAAAGGATTGAATACAAACCCAGGGCTAAAATAATATCTTCACACTTCAATGCACAAAGAGTAATTACGCCCATGCTCTTGATAAAAAAAAAACCAATACAGCTTATAATTGAGGGGTTTTTTTTTTTTTTTTTGATGATTTTCATATTTTTTTTTATATAGTATAATTACTGTATTGCCTTTGAGATCAACTTTTTTGGCTTAAGGTTAAGAGGTATTTTCGATAAATAAAAAAAATAGCTGGTTTGTGTGGCGCCTCCTGATGGTTGTTTGTCGCCTTTCGGGGTGGTGTCCGAAGCATCGCCCAACCCTTTACACAGTGGGCTGGCGCGTGTCAACCTTCACGATATGATGGAACTCCGGTGATAATTTTTCTCCTCCCTCTCCTTTCTCTCTCCTCCACCTCAAAAAGTATGCTAGCCTTGTAAAATTGCATAGTGGTCCACAATATTTTAATTGTGTTGAATTTGACTTATTTGTTTTTTAATTTCATCACTTGTCATTTGATTTTTTATGTTTTTTTTTTTATCAAATTTGATCTTTATTCTTTTTATTCCTATTTATTTTGCTATTAATCTTTTTTCTGATTGGATTTTATTTTTCAATTTAATCCATAATCATTTGATTTTAATTTTTTTTGTTGAATTTGATCCTCATTTTTTTTTTATTACAAATCCTTTTATTTTGACTTATCTCCATGATTTTTTTTTTGTCTATTTCATCCCTCATTGTTTTATCCAATTGAATTTTCATATCATATTGGAAGCTTTTTTTATCATGCTTTTAAAACCCGGTTCAGGAGTTGATCCTCGTCATGTCCTGAGACACTGGTTCGGTTGAATGACTAGGTTTACTATGGTCAATCAAACTTTTTATTGTGTAGGAAGTAAAAGTTATATTATTTGGATAAAAAAAAACTAATGGCAAAAATTAATCGATGGATTTTGACATGATTTTTCCTTAACTAATCGCTTGATATTTTATTTGGCTAAAAAGTAAAAATGATATTATTTTGATAAAAAACAATAATGGAGCAAAAATTCAATTATAACCCTCTTTCTTTTGATTGATTTTTCTTTGTTTTGAATTTTTTAGATTATATATATATATATATATATATATATATATATATATATATTTCAATTTTATCCTTCAACATTTTATTTCATTTATCTTTTTTTCCAGATTAAGTCCTTATTTTCTATTGCTTCTTTTATCCTCTTCTTAATTTGTTTTTTCTTTTATTTTTTTCCCTCAACATTTTATTTCATTTGTTTTTTTATCTAGTTTTGGTTCTTATTCTTTTAATTGCTCTTTCTTATCATTATTATTTTTCTTTTTATTTTATTTTTTTATTAAGACCCACATTATTTTCTCTCATTAGTTTTTATACCATATTTAGTTCTCATTGTTTTTATTACCATTTGTTTCTTTTTAATTTTTTGATGGTTAATAATTTTTTTCAAGAATTGTTTTGGTCTTCTCATAACCAGAGTTGCTGGTTTTAAAGATTAGTCTGATTTAAATTTGGTTTTTTTTTTTAATTTCATCCTTTAACATTAGGCTATTAGACCTTGAGCATTCAATTTTTTTCCCTTTCCTTCCTCTGGGTTATCCTGTATCGCAGGTTAGTTAAGTTAACTTAGATTCACTCAGGTTATCACTGTTTGAATATATTTTTTTATGTTAGAAAAAATTGACCCACCCGCGGCATAACGAGGGCAAAAAGATCTAGTAAAAATCTAAAAGGTGCAACCTTTTCATTGTTAAAAAAATATTATTCACACACTCACATATTACTATTTTTTCTAATTTTTATTTTGGTCCTCAAACTTTAATTTTAGACGATTTAATCCTAATTAAGGGCCAATTATTTTTTATTTCTTAAGAAATGATGAAATTATAAGAAGAGAGACTGAAATAAAAAAAGACGTCAATAATGAGTGGTGTGTCCAGTGTTTTTGAAAAAAATACACTTAGGTCTTCAATCTTTAAAAATAATACAATTTATATAATTTAGGTCCCTTTAAACTCTGAAAATCCTATTTTAGTACAAAAATTTATTTTTATCATTTTCCAGTCCTTGGTTAGAGAGAAGAGAGAGAGATCATTGAATTCTGGTGATGAGAAATAAAATCATCGTTAACGCCATTTTTCACCTAAAATATGGTTGTTCTTTGTGTCCACGTGTTCAATGCGATGAGAGGGGTTTGGTGGTAGTTGTTTGAAGCCTTAATGTTGCTTGAAAAAATATATCTAAGTTGAGAAAAACAAATCTAACATGGTTTGAGTTCGGGGTTTTTGATCCTTTTTTGGGTTTTTGGGTAGATGGATTGGTTTATAAGAGTTATAAGGGAGTTGGTAAGGAGTTTTTGGGTTTAAATGGCTTGAAAATTGGTTCTTGAAGGCCTAAAAAACACTACCCTGATTTTCAGCCACCATATGGTCGAAATCTAGGCTCGCAGATGACACGTCATCTGTCTATTTTCTTTCAAAAAATATGTTGCCCACCCCTTTGAAAAAATAAAAAATAAAAAATAAAATTAAGCCTAAACACGTTGGCCTAAGCTTGAAGGCCTACCCATATGCTTAGTCTCTTCATTGTAATGCCCCGAGTGTGTTAGGTTTTTTTTAGGTCTTTTTTGTTTTTAATTTTATATATAGGTTGAATATAAATTTAAGAGAAATCTATTCAGCCCAATTGAGTTTATAATTTGGATCACAAGTTTGACAGGTTAAATCACAATGCTCATGCTATTTTTTTTCTTCTAATTTTGCTTTGTTTTTAATTGGTATTTTTTTAATGTTTTTATAAATATTTTATTTTTATTTTTGTTTTGATTAGCATCCCTCCTGTGTGAATTTTTCGAGGGGCTTATTTAGCTTTTTTTTTAATTGAGATTTTTTTTTAATTTTTTAATATGTATTTAATTTTTGAATATATTATTCTAATTTATCTATAATTTCTTTTATCTTTTATATAGATGAAATTTTCTTTTGAAAATATTTTAACTTTTCACAATATTTTTTTATTATATATTATTCAATAAACTTCATGTGAGTGTCTATTTCTCTTATTGTTTGGTTAAATAAAATATTGATTTTAATAAATCAATTCAGCAAACACAACATGGTAATTGTTTTATGTTGCAATATTAGATATTTTGTTCTGTATCTATCTCTTGATTTTTCTAATTTTTTTTTAGCTATCGTTAATAACTTCTTTTTTTCATTTATTTACATGGGGTTGGTTCTATTGCAAAAAAAAATTTAATCCCACAAAGAATTCTTTTTTTTTTGCCAGCACATTTTTTTTACTAGTCCATGAATAAACAGTATCGATAATAACCTTTCTCTTCCTAAAATAATTATTTTCTTAAAAAACATTTGGTTTTTAAAACAAAACTATTAGGTTTGGCTCTAATTTCCAGTATAGATAGGAGCTGGAGAGGGTGTTCTACACAATTTATAATTCCTTTTTTTCCTGTGTTTTTCTAGCTTCTTTGCTTATGGTTTTGCTTTGTTTTTTTTTTTTTTTTCCTTCTATTATAAAGCTTTGGTTTTTGTACTTTTTAGAGACATATTGAATTCAATTGTTTTTTCAGTTCGTATATTTTTAAAGTTTTTAAAGAAAGTGTATCATGTAAAAGTTGGGTTCTTAGGGTCCAAAAGAACTATTTGCAAGAAAATTATTTGCTCAAAGTTATTATTATTTTAGTTTTAAGGAAAAGGAGTCTAATTCTTGATAAGAAAATCATTTTTCTTGGACATTAAGTAATATTCTAAAAAGCATGGGAAAAGTACTCTAGCTTCCCCACACCTCTCACTTTCCTCTTATTAATATATTATATTATTATAATTATTATATTATAGAACTGTCTTCTTCTTTTTTTTTCTTTTTATTTTTTTTTGTTTTTTTTAAATGATTTTTTTTGTTTGATTTAGTTTGTTAATGTTAAATGTTTTTTATTTAGTTATCAGACTTTCATGATATGGATCTCGGGTTTGATGGGTTAACCTGGTTTGACGAGTTAACCCGGATTTTTTTTCTTTTTAATTAGTTTTTTTCGTTTAGTTAGGTTTGTTGTTGTTAAATTTCTTTCTATTTAATTATCAGACTTTCATGACATGTATCCTAGGCTTGACGGGTTAACTTGGTTTGATGGGTTAACTCAGTTAATTCTGGGTAAACCCGTCAATTTTTTTTTCTATTTAGTTATCAAACTTTCATGACGCGAATCTCAGGTTTGACGGGTTAACCTGGTTTGAAGGGTTAACCCAATTAATTCAGATTTTTTTCTTCATATTGGTTTTTTTTCTTTGTTTTTTTCTTTTTATTTAATCTATTTAATTATCACACTTTTATGACACAACCTTATAGTCAGACCCACATCCAATGCTCTTGGTCCGGTGTTGCAGTCAGGCTCACTTAAACTTAAGTCATGTAAGTTTAATATTATTATTAATATTATAAATATTATTCTTGGATCAAGCGTTGCAGCTAGACCCAAGGCTTTTGAGTATATCTTTCCATAAAGACCTAACACTCTTAGATCTTAGCTTTTTTTGATATTTTTTATGCAAGAAAAAAAAATTAACCCATTGCGTATGACTTTGTTTTTATTTTCTTTTTTTTTTCATTTCTAAGCCTTTTACTGTGAACTGCACGGTGCAGTCCACAGTGAAAAAGCTTATGCCTTTAGTTTATTTTTTTTGTCAATAGTTTCTTAATATTAATTTTTTTATGTTTAATTATTAGGCTTTCATGACACATATCCCAGGTTTGATGGTTTAACCTAGTTGATTCAGATTTTTTTTCTTTTTCTTCAATAGTTTTTTTCTTCCTGTATGTTTTTTTCTCTTTGCTTTTTTCCTTTTTAATTAATCTTTTTTTTTTAAGTTATTTCATTAATATTAATTTTTTTTTCTATTTAGTTATCACACTTTCATGACACGAATCCCAAGTTTGACGGGTTAACCTGATTTAGCGAGTTAACTCAGCTGATTCAATTTTTTTTCTTTTTTCTCATTAGTTTTTTTATTTTGATTTCATCTTTTAATATTGTATGCAGTTCACAGTGAAAAGGCTGATGCCTTTAGTTTTGTTTTTTGCTTTTTTTTTTCTTTTTATGCCTTTCACCGTGGACTCCACAGTGCAGTCCACGGTGAAAAGGTTTATGTCTTTTTTTTTCTTTTTAATTAATTTTATTTATTTAGTTTGTTGATATTAAATGTTTTTCTATTTAGTTATCAAACTTTCATGACACGGATCTTAGGTTTGACGGCTTATGCCTTCTTATAAGTTTTTTTTCCTGTTATTTTTTCTTTTAAATTAATATTTTTTTTATTTAATTTAGTTCATTAATATGAATTTTTGTCTATTTAGTTATTGGTTGATGCATTTTTTCTATTTAGTTATCTTAGGTTTGGCTAATTGAAGAATTGTTTTTTGTTTTTATGCCTTTGACTGTGGATTGCATAGTGAAAAGACTGATGCCTTTTGTTTGTCTTGGTTTTTTCCTTTTTAAGTAATTTTTTTTCGTTTAATTTAGTTTATTAATGTTCAATTTTTTTCTATTCAGTTATCAAACTTTCACGACACGAATTCCGGGTTTAACGGGTTAACCCAATTAATTCTGGGTAACCCGCCAATTTTTTTTTTATATTTAGTTATCAATTTTTCACGACACGAATTCAAGGTTTGACGAGTTAACCTGCTTTGAAGGGTTAATCCAATTAATTCAGAATTTTTTTTCTTTGTTTTTTTCTATTTAATTAATCTATTTAATTATCACACTTTTATGACACGACCTTGCAGCCAGAGCTACATCCAAGGCTATTGGATCTGGTCTTGCAGCCAAACCCATTTAAACTTGGGTCATGCAAGTTTAATGTTATTATTAATATTATAAATATTACTCTTAGGTCAGGCGTTGCAGCCAAACCCAAGACTCTTGAGTATAGCTTTGCAGAAAGACCTAACACTTTTAAATCTTAACTTTTTTATATTTTTTATGCAAAAAAAATGACTCGCGGCATCGCGCGGGTCATATATATGAAAAAGCCGTTGCACCGGATTAAAATACCATATCTAATCGATTGTGTAACTATTTATCTTTTTGTCAAGGGTAAATATATATTGTGCCAAGAATTAGAAAGAAAATCCATCAAATTATTTGAACGGGCACATGACAACAAGTTGATAATCATGGCCTGGAAGGCAGCAGAACAGTCTGCTTCTTAGAAGAGAAAACAGGTTAGGTCTGCAATGTTCAATGACAAGTTTTCTTCTAGAAAAATTTCAATAAGAAGTGGAAATTATTTTAAAGATCCATGAACAAAACTTCCATTAAACACTTCCACGTCGCAGAAATTAAGTAATATAGTAAAATTCATGTATTTTTATTTTTTAAAAAATATTTTTTATATCAATACATTAAAATGATATAAAAACATAAAAAAATAATTAAAAACAAAAAATTAAAAAAAATTAATTTTTTTTTAAAATATTTTTAAAACAAAAAAATAACCAGTTTTAAATAAAGATGAGATGGCAAGCTTTTCCACTAGTCACCCAAATATGGCTTCAAAGTTCAAATAGGTATACATTTTTTTTCCTTTTTTTCGGTGGGACTTTAAATACCGACCACAATTTATTTTAATGTTGTCCTGAAACCTTATGTAGATTAATATACGTTTAATGAAACAGATCCACATCATGATCAATAAATAATTGCCGACTCACTCAACATAGAAAACTCCACATCTCTCTTCTTGATACTGTTCTCATCATTGAAGGATTCGTGCCTTGAAAAACAGTCCATTATCATCATTAATTTGAATGTTTTTCGTAAATTTTATCTGTTAGATATATATATATATGTATATATAATTTTCATTTAAAATTACAATTAATTGTTAGAGACTTAGAGGACGTAAATACCTAGTTTTTAATTATCAAGTGCAATTAAATGTAAATTTGTAATATATCACTTTCGTGTTTCCATTTTCGATTATAGTAATTAAATCAGAAATTGAAGCAGAAAGAAATATGGTTTGATCAAATTAATTAGCTTCTCAAGACTGAGAATTAATTTCACAAGAACCTTATCGATACTCTAAAGGAAGATTGTAACTCATTGACTTGGATGCTATTGCCAGCTCTTGAAATGGACGTCCCCGTCACAATCATGACGGGATTATCGACTATATATATATATATAAACACCTAATTCTAATTCTCTAAACAAAGCTAATTATTATCTATACATTTGAAGTGGAAAACACGATTTATATAAAAACAAAAACCACCTCAAGTTTTTTTTATTTTTTTCAACTCCTTTTTATTATTATATTTGGGACCTTTCAACTCCTTTTTATTATTTGGGTCACTTTTTCATTCAATTTTATTTATTGTATCGTTTTGCTTTTCATTTAACAATTATAGTGCAGTTTCATAAAATTGATGCTCCATAAACCATGAAATAATGTTTGAAATTACAAATATGTAAAACAATGTAAGGTGAAAGAAATATTAAAAAAAAAATAATGGAAAAACAATATAGAAAAAAGACAATCCACTAAGAGTTGCAATAATTACCCATAATGTTTTATTTTTATTTTTTTGTCGCTTGATTCTTTTATTTTTAATTTAATCATTTCATATTAAATTTATTTGTGATTGAATTTGATGTTTTGTTTTGATTGACTCTAACATAGGGCTCTCACAATATTAAAAATAAATTTTGATGTTGTGTTGAATTAAAAATTTTGAGATCCAATTTCAAATTAAAACAAATATTCAATTTGTTTTTTTTTAAATAACATTTTTATTTTAGCTTCCCAACTCAATTTTTAATTGTAATTAATAGATTTATTATTATTTATTGACATATATACCTTTTAATTTATTCTATTAAATATATGCATGTATACACTTTTCAGTTCGCAATAAAAATATTTAACATTGTGGAAAATCAAACTAGCTTGATTCATGAGAAATGCCCCCCCTTTTTTTATCGTTTGATACGAGGAAAATGACATAGGAGGGCATTAATCATTTCCAAGTTGTAGCTTACTTTGGTGCAAATGAATTATTCTATCAAAACATGCTTATCCTCACAAGTTATAAGATGTTGGCTTTGTGTCTTTGTTTCCATAACTAACATTTAGCAGGGTCTATTTTAGTTGTCTTATGCTCATAATTAATGTATAATTATTACTAATCAAATAAAAGGCGGTTGGTCGGCTTCCAATCATATAGTGCTCCTCCATTCATATGGGTCCCATGGTCGGTGCCGGCTATGATGCTTATTGCAAAATTAGCATCTCAGAGCACCAATGGTGCTATAATATAAACCACGCCCATGAAATCAATGCAGCCCATAGAAACACATACAAGAACTTGAGCTAGCTAGCAGTAATTAAGCTTAATTGGCCCAGGACTACTGATCAAGCAAGAATGGTGAAGATAGCTTTTGGGAGTTTTGGTGACTCTTTCAGTGTTGGCTCTCTCAAGGCTTATTTATCTGAGTTCATTGCCACTCTTCTTTTTGTGTTTGCTGGTGTTGGATCGGCTATCGCTTACAGTAAGTAGTAATCCAATCTCTGGGATTTTTGCATAATCATGTCTTTAAAAACTAAAAAAAGAGGGACCATGATGGAAATTTATACAAAGTTTACTATTTACTAACAAAAGGGTCCTCTTGCCATGCACGTAATTAACAGGTGGTTGAAGCATAATCTCTTTCATTAATGGTTTAACTTTTAATCACCAGAGCAAAATTATTTTGCATTTTGTCAACGAGACATTAATTATCTAGTTCGAAATTAAGTAAGAATAATATATATGCTAATTTTTGCTTCTATATGGTACAGGTAAGCTCACAACAGATGCAGCCTTAGACCCACCTGGCCTAGTTGCGGTTGCTGTGGCTCATGCATTTGCACTGTTTGTGGGAGTCTCCATAGCAGCCAACATTTCAGGTGGCCATTTAAATCCAGCTGTCACCTTTGGACTGGCCATTGGAGGCAACATCACCATCCTCACTGGCCTTTTATATTGGATTGCTCAATGCCTCGGCTCCATTGCCGCCTGCCTCCTCCTCAAATTCGCTACAAGTGCTGAGGTAAAACACCAAAATTAAAGCCATATATATGCCATTTGAAGACGGGCATGGAAATTCCTAGACGTTTATCAGGATTTTGAACTGCTGATCATATGTTAGTCGTACAATTCCAATAAATCTCCAGTTAATTATCACTGAATGTATCAATCTCAGAGTTGTTTTAATGGATTTCACAGAGCATCCCAACTCATGGAGTCGCTTCAGGGATGAGTGCTGTTGAAGGAGTGGTGATGGAGATTGTCATAACCTTTGCGCTTGTCTACACTGTCTATGCCACCGCCGCAGATCCCAAAAAGGGCTCCATTGGAATTATAGCACCCATTGCCATTGGGTTCATTGTTGGCGCTAACATTCTCGCTGCTGGCCCGTTCAGTGGCGGTTCAATGAACCCAGCTCGCTCATTTGGCCCAGCTGTTGTTAGCGGAGACTTCTCACAGAACTGGATCTACTGGTTAGGTCCGCTCATTGGAGGTGGATTGGCTGGGCTTGTTTATGGCGATATTTTCATTGGGTCTTATTCCGCTGCCCCAGTTTCCGAAGACTATGCCTAAAGAGTTGCATAGGCTTGCTTTGTGTTAACTTGTGAATTGTACTTTGCTTTCTTGCTTCTTTTTTTTTTTAAGTGGGTTCCGGCCAGCTGTTTGTCAATGGCAAATTCTCTTACCTGTTTGGTAATAAGATGAAAATATCTTTAGTGAAACTTATGCTGTTTGTTTGCTATAAAGTTTTTATTAAATAATTTTTATGAAAAATATTATGAAAAATAAGTTGGAAATTTTTTTTTTGTGTTTAGCTATGTTATGAAAAATAAGTTGAAAAATAACTTATTAATGTTTTAAATTTTTTTTCAAGTTTATTAAAAAAATGAGAATCAAATCTTACAAATAAAAAAGTTGAAGGAGAATGAAATGAAAAAAATTACAATCAGAATAATTAAGATCAAATCTGACAGATAAAAAGTTGAAAGATGATGAAATAAAAAAAATTATAATTTCATAAATTATTTTAAATAAAATAAATAAAAATTAAAAGAATGAGGACCAAATCTAATAGATATAAAATTTCAATTAAGAAAAAGATAAGAGAAAAACGAATAACAATTAAGAGAATGGGGTCCAAAGTTGATATAAAAATCAAGTTCAATCAAATTCTAGAGGATGATATTGAAAAAAAAAAGATTCAAAACAAAATATATAGTAATCAAAAGATTGAGGATCAAATTTGATATAATCAACAAGTAACAAGATGTTTATGAATTCTTCACAACTTCTGAAATTTGTTTTTCGTCTAAAATAAAAGGAAAACATTTTTTTTAAAACTAAGGTAAATTTTTCTTTGACATGAAAGTGTTTTTTGTTGACCAACTTTTTTTATGATAAATAAACACATAAAAGTTTGGAAAGTGGTTTTCAGAAAACCACTTTTTATGAAACAAACGGAGCTTTAGTGCTAGTTTGGTTTTGTAGTAAAAATGTTTTTTAAAAATATTTTTCGCTTGAAAATACATTAAAAAAATTAATTTTTTTTTTCATCTTTCATATCAACACATTAAAATTATATAACATCAATAAAAAAAACATCAATTCAATATTAATATAAAATAAAAACACTTTTAAAATACACACAAACACAGTTAAAAATACACTACCAAAAAGGCACTTGCTATCACTGGATAAATTGTCTTTCAATAGGGAACC
>Ga0307515_10023177_pt1 | contig 10896 bp, 10 predicted proteins | sample 17_EM_MG_FD_194513 | JGI IMG/M metagenome (GOLD analysis project Ga0307515, IMG submission 194513) | Populus trichocarpa ectomycorrhiza microbial communities from riparian zone in the Pacific Northwest, United States - 17_EM | ecosystem: Host-associated > Plants > Roots > Unclassified | place...
CCCCCCCCCCCCCCCCCCCCCCCCCCCCCCCCCCCCCGCGCCGCCGGCGCCCCGCTCGTAGCCGGCGCGGCCGAGCGCGCCCGCGCGGGCCTCGACGGCCGACGGCACGTCGAGCGTGGCCTGCCACACGCCGCCCAGCGGACCGAGCTCGGCGGTGAACAACAGGCGCTGCGCCCACGGATCCCAGGTCGAGCCGTCGATCGGCGGCAGCGCGAGCCCGTTGACGTCGGCCACCGCCATCACCGTCACGCGGTGCGCGGCGTCGGCGTCGAGGTTGATCCGCGTGATCGTGCCGGCGTGGCGCGCGCCGTTCTCGTGGCCCTGGAACACGAAGTGGGTGCCGTAGTCGTGGTCGGGATCCGCGCCGCCCTGGTGGCGCAGCACCAGGTAGGTGTTCTTGTCGGGCTCGGTCTTGGTGGCCTCGACCTGGTGGGTCGCGGTCTGGACGTCGCCGGGCGCGGGGACCAGCGGACCGTCGCTGTCGAAGCCGTAGTGGGTGACCGAGACCACCGGGTCGCCGACCGGCAGGACCGTCGGGTTCTCGACCGCAATGGCGCCCTGGGCGGCGACCACTGCGACCAACTCGGGCGACAGCGCATTGGGCGCGGTCGTGCCGGCCACCTTGGCGACCGCGCTCGGTACGCCGGTGAGGCCGACGCCGCGGTCGCGCGCGACGATGCTGGGGTCGGCCCCGGTCTCGATGGTGTCCTCGGGTGCCGTGCAGCTCGCGAGCAGCGCCGGCAGGCCGAGTCCGACATGGCGAAACATCCGTACGAGGTTCATGTGGGTCTCCTGAGCAGGGGACCCTTCGGTACGAAACCCGGGTGAAGTGCGTGACGCAGATCGGTGACGGCGGCGCAACGACGCGACGACGCGTGGCGCTATGCCCCGAGCGGGACCGACATTCCGCCGCCGCGCGCGACCGCCTGCGCGTACACGAAGTGCGCCGCGGCGAGATCCTGGATCGCGATGCCGAGCGACTTGTACAGCGTCACCTCTTCGTCGGTGCGCCGGCCGACGATCTCGCCGAGCAGCAGCGAGCCGAGCTCGCCCAGGATGTGGTCGTCGCCGATCGCGCCGTCGGCGCGGGCGAGCAGGAAGTCGCCCGACTCGGCCAGGGTCGACTCCTTGCGGTCGACGATCAGCCGGGACCGCGCGACCGCGGGAGTGTCGAGCTCGCGGGTGGCCGCGAAGCACGCGCCGACCGCGTTGACGTGCGCGCCCGGGGCGAGCCACGCGCCCTCGAGGATCGGCTCGCGCGACGCGGTGGTGGTGCAGACCAGGTCGGCGCCCTCGACCGCGGCGCGCGCGCTGGGCGCGACCTCGACGGGGATCGGGGCCTTGTCGGCGAAGCGCTTCGCGTTGGCCGGGTTGCGGCTCCACACCCGGACGCGGCGCAGCCGGCGCACCGCGCGCATCGCGGCCAGGTGGGTCGCGGCCTGGACGCCGGAGCCCAGGATCGCGAGGTCGCCGGCGTCGTCGCGCGCCAGCACCCGCGTGGCGACCCCGCTGACCGCGGCGGTCCGGATCGCGGTGATGCTGCTGGCGTCGATGATCGCCTGCGGGCTGCCGTGGCGCGTGTCGAACAGCATGATCACGCCCTGGTGCGAATCGAACCCGGTGCCGTGGTTGCCGGGGAAGATGCTGACCACCTTGAGCCCGAGGCTGACCGGCGCCTCGAGGAACCCCGGCATGAGGCCGATCATGCCGGTGCGATCGGGCATCCACACCACCGAGCGCAGCGGCAGCACCGCGCCGCCGCGACTGGTGGTGCGCAGCGCCTCGGCCATGATCTCGATGCAGGCCTCCATCGGGAGCAGTCGGACCACGTCGTCGTAGGACAGGACCAGCACGTTCATCGCTGCACCACCAGTGCGCCCAGAGCGCGGTCAGGGTCGATGTTGCCACCCGATACGATCGCCACCACCCGGCTGCCGGCCGGCGGCTTGTACTTTCCGGCCACGAGCGCGGCGGTCGCGGCGGCGCCCGAGCCCTCGACGTACAGCTTGGCGCGGGTCATGAGCAGGATCATGGCCTCGATGATCTCGGCCTCGGTCACCGTGACGATGTCGTCGACCGCCTCGCGCGCGATCGCGAGCGGCAGCGCGCCGACGAACGGCGGGGTCATGCCGTCGGCCAGGGTGTCGGGCCGCGGCGACGGCACCGGCTTGCCGGCGGCGAGCGCGGGGCCAAGGCCCGGACCGGCCGCGAGCTCGACCGCGACCACCCGGGTCCGCGGCGCCAGCGCCTTGACCGCCGAGGCGACGCCGCCGAGCAGGCCGCCGCCGCCGACCGGCACGATCACGACGTCGGGCTGCGCGTCCTCGACGAGCTCGAGCCCGACGGTGCCCGCGCCGGCGAGCACGACCGGATCATCGAACGGATGGACGAACGACAGGCCGCGCGCGGCCTCGACCTCGCGCAGCTTGTCGAACAGCGTCGCGCGGTCGTCGTGCAGCACGATCTCGGCGCCGTAGCCGCGGACCGCGTCGAGCTTGGAGCGCGGCGCCGCCGTCGGCATCACCACCACGCACGGCGCCGCGACGTGGCGCGCGGCCCACGCGACCGCCTGGGCGTGGTTGCCGGCCGACACCGTGACCAGGCCGCGCGCGCGCTCGGCGGCCGACAGCGACAGCACCTTGTTGAGCGCGCCGCGGGTCTTGAACGAGCCGGTCTTCTGGAAGCACTCGCACTTGAGCCGGAGGTCGATCTCGACGCCGGCGCGCGCGCCGATCGATTGCGCGGACATGATCGGCGTGCGGTGCAGCGTGCCCGCGAGGCGCTCGGCCGCGGCGCGGATCTCGGGCAGGGGGATCATCGCGCGCGATAGTAACGCGGACCCCGCGCGGTCGCCGCGGTCTGGACCGCCGAACCACGGGAGCGGATCAGCGCCCGGTATCGTCCATGCTGGCGGTCTCGGGGAGCTGCGGCTGGGCCACCGAGCGGTACGGTCCGCCCTCGAGCGCCGCGCCGCTGTCCTTGATCGCGTCGAGGATGCGCTCGGAGTCGTCGCGGGACTTGCGGGCGTGGTCGCCGGGCGCCAGCCGGGCGGCGAGCCGCAGCGACGCGTAGGCCAGCACCGCCTGGGCCGGGGTGGTGGCGCCGAGCCGGGCGACGTCCTCGGGGGAGTTACCGTCGGCGACCTCGGCCCAGCGCTCGGCGATGTGAGCCTGGAGCACCGACGCGAGCTGGTCGTCCATCTGCAGCGGATCGCAGCGGGTGCCGAACGCCAGCAGGTGGAAGTCGCTGCGCCGCTGCTCGCGCGCGCTGCGCAGCGACCGCCAGCTCCAGGTCCAGGCCGAGAGCGCGACCAGGGCGCCGGCGGCGACCAGGCCGCCGACGCTGCCGGCGAGGAACGCGCCGACCGCCGCGACCGGCCCCCACACCCGGGCGTAGCCGGCGAGCACGCTGCGGCCGCTCATCTGCACCGCGTGGCCGTTGTAGCCGCCGTCGGTCTCGCGGGTCACCCACATCGTACTGACCGGGAGCACCGGGACGTAATAGATGTGGAAGAACTTGGTCAGCTGGCGCTGGCCGCCGTAGTGGTCGACCTCGCCGTAGAACCGGGTGCCGTAGATCACGATCATCGATGCTCTCCAGGGATCCAGAGACCAGTCTTGTCCTCGAGCGCCGAGGTGGTGGCCCGCGCCGCCAGTCGTCGACAAGCGCTGGATGCGCGACACCCTAACATGAAGCGCCGCGTCGCGGTTTGCGGATCGCGGAACCACCGGGGGTTCCCGCGCCTCGCGCGCGGCGGTCGTGCGATCACGTGGCACACATCGGCATGGGTTCGACGCGTCGAGCGCGTGGGGACAACCGACCTCGTGACACTTGACCCGAGGTCGCTTGCCGCCGACCCGGTCAGACGATCTGCGCAATCCTGACGAGATGTGCGGCTGCAAACGTGACGTCACCGGCAAATTCTGCCGTTCAGGAAGTCGATGCCGTCGGAGGTGCGCCTGCTACGGTTCGCACTGGGTGGGCATGTCCGTTGCTTTGCAACGGTGGAAGGCGGGGAACGTGGTGTTCATACTCGATGACAAACGGCCGAGGCTCGGCAAGCGCGAGCGACTGGTGGAGGTCCTGGACCGCACCGGCGTGATCCGCAGTGTGATGCAGCTCCGGAGACTCGCGCCGATGCCGATCGTCAGTATCGTGACGTTTCATCACATCCACGATACGTGCGGCGCCGACTATCCCTACGATCCGGACGTCGCCGACGCGACGCCGCGGCAGTTCCGGCGCCACCTCGAGACCCTGGCGCAGATCGGCACGCCGATCAGCATGGCCGAGCTGCTGCGCGGCATCGACGGCGGACCGCTGCCGTCGAACCCGGTGATGATCACGTTCGACGACGGCTACCGGAGCTGTCACGACGTCGCGTTGCCGATCCTGCGCGAGCTCGGGATCCCCGCGACGTTCTTCATCGCGACCGCGTTCGTCGGCGAGCGCCGGCTGTACTGGTGGGAGCGCATCGCGCTGGCGCTCGGCGCCGCGCGCCGGCCGCGCGCCACGCTCGCGTACCCCCGGGCGATCGAGATCGACGCCCGCGATCCCGGTGTGCGGCGCACGCTGAACGACCTGGTCAAGAACACCTGGGGCCTCGACACCGAGCGGTTCCTCGCCGAGCTGTGCCGCGCGCTCGAGGTCGACTGGAGCCCGGAGATCGAGGCGGCGCACGCCGATCAGCTGATCATGACGTGGGACCAGGTCCGCGCGCTGGCCCGCGCCGGCATGGCCGTCGAGTCTCACACCCGGCACCACGCCGTGCTCGACACCCTCGACGACGCCAGCCTGCGCGACGAGCTGGTCGGCTCGCGCAGCGATCTCGAGCGCGAGCTCGGCCGGCCAGTCGAGGCCATCGCGTATCCGGTCGGCCGCCGGATCGAGCAGGCGCGGATCCGCGCCGCCGTGGCCGCCGCCGGCTACCGGGTCGGGTTCGCCAACAACGGCGGCGTCAACCCGCTGTGGCCGGCGTCGCTGCGCGGCGCGCTCGGGGCCGATCTGCTCGACCTGCGGCGGATCGCGACCGATCGCTCGATCTCGGACGCGATGTTCCTGACCCAGCTCGCGATCCCGGCGCTCGGCTACTGAGCCGCGTCTGGTACCGTCGCCGGCATGGAGATCCTGCGCACGCCGGACGAGCGGTTCATCGATCTGCCGGGCTACTCGTTCGAGCCGCGCTACGCCGACGTCGCCGGGCTGCGCATGCACTTCGTCGACGAGGGCCAGGGGCCGCCCGTGCTGCTGCTCCACGGCGAGCCGTCGTGGAGCTACCTCTATCGCAAGATGATCCCGCCGCTCGCCGCCGCCGGGCTCCGCGCCGTCGCGCCCGATCTGATCGGCTTTGGCCGCTCCGACAAGCCCGCCGCGCGCGATGACTACAGCTACCAGCGCCACATGGACTGGCTCACCGCCTTCGTCGTCGCGCTCGATCTGCGCGACATCACGCTGGTGTGCCAGGACTGGGGCGGCCTGCTCGGCCTCCGGCTCGCCGCCGAGCAGCCCGACCGGTTCGCGCGGATCGTCGCCGCCAACACCTTCCTGCCGACCGGCGACCGCCGGCCGCCCGACGCGTTCTTCGCCTGGCAGCAGTTCTCGCAGACCGTGCCCGAGCTGCGGGTCGGCAACATCGTCAAGTCGGGCTGCCACCAGCCGCTCGCGCCCGAGGTCATCGCCGCCTACGACGCGCCGTTTCCCGACGAGCGTTACAAGGCGGGCGCGCGCCAGTTCCCGTTGCTCGTGCCGACCCGGCCCGACGATCCGGCCGCGCCCGCCAACCGCGCGGCCTGGCAGGTCCTCGAGCGCTGGACCAGGCCGTTCCTCACCGCGTTCAGCGATCAGGATCCGATCACGCGCGGCGCCGAGCGCGCGCTGCAGGCCAAGATCCCCGGCGCCGCCGGCCGCGTCCACCCCACCGTCGTGGGCGGCGGGCACTTCCTGCAGGAGGACTGCGGCGAGGCGCTCGCCCGCATCGTGATCGACTTCGCGCGCGACGCGGCGGCCGGGAGCTGATCACGGCACGAGCCTGGCGATGATGTCCTCGAGGTAGGCGTCGACCGCATCGCGCGCGGGGAGCTCGGCGGGCGCCTCGAGGCGGAGGTGCACCAGCCCGACGTAGGTGGCGTACGCGAGCAGCGCGCTCCGCTTGGCCTCGCGCCGCGGCTGGCCGAGCGCGACGTAGCACGACTCCAGGTAGGCGAGCCGGCGGCGGGTCACGCGCGCCAGGGTTTCGCGCACCAGCGGGTGCTTCGCGGTGGCGAGCGCGATGTGGATGCGGTCCGATCGGCCGCCGCTCAGGACCTTGCCGATGAGGCGCGCGAGCCGCTCGCGCGGATCGGTCACGTGCTCGACCTCGTCGATGACGCGCTCGGTGTAGCTGGTCTCCCAGTGGGTCAGCGCCGCCGCGAGCAGCGCGTCTCGATCGGCGAAGTGCCAGTAGAAGCTGCCCTTGGTCACCCCGAGGCGGCGGGCCAGCGGCTCGATGGCGACGCCGGCCAGGCCGCCCTCCGCCAGCGCATCCAGGGCGGCGGCCTCCCAGTCGGCGGCCGAGAGGCGCGTTTCGGGAGTCGCGGTCTTCCGTGTGGGCACGCGAGATGGTTGCACCATACGGTACCGTATTGACAAGGCCGATCCGCGCCACCATACTCATGCGTATGGAGGTCCTGGCCCATGCAACCCATCCGAAACGTCCATGCCCGGCGCGTCGCCGCGCCGATCGAGCGCGTCCGTCCCTGGATCGAAGCCTGCTGGAGCGGCGGCGACCGTGACTGCTTCCCGCGCGACGTCATCGCGAACTGGCGCAAGAACCCGCCCGGCGCCAATCCGCTCGCGCTGATCCCCGGCGAGACCCTGATCGGACACGGTCCGTTCCGCTTCCGACTGCGCGCGTGGGATGGCACAAGCTGGCGGGTCGACGTCATCGGTGGCCTGGTGGGCTGGCACGGCTTCGACCTCCGGCCCGACGGCGACGACTGCCTTGTCACCCACACCCTCGAGCTGGGGAGCACGCTCTCGACGCGGCTGCGCTGGATGGCGATCGAGCCGATCCACGACTGGGCCGTCGAGGCGCTGTTCGACCGGCTGGAGCACGCGCTCCGCACCGGCGGCGTCCCCGAGCGCAGCGAGCGGCCGATGTCGCGCCGGGCGGCCTTCGCCCTCGGCCTGGCGCGCAGAGCCCGGCCGCGTCGAGCCGCCGCGCGGCCCACGGCGCCGGTGGCCTGAGGCTCACGCCATGGAACCATTGCCATTCATCGATGATCGCGTGCAACGAATCGATGCGCCGCTCGAGCGGACATGGCTCGCGCTGCTGACGACGATGCGAGGGTCGGCGCGCAACCCGCCGCGTCTGCTCGCCGCCGCCTGGGGGCTTGCGCAGGCGACGCACGTGGGCCACTGGGCTGACCATGTCGCCGTCGGAGACACGATTCCGGGCTTCGCGGTGGCGCAGAGCGAACCGCCGCGGCTGCTGGTGCTGCGCGGTGGTCACCGGTTCTCGCGCTACGAGCTCCGCTTCGAGCTCGAATCATCGCCGCACGCTCGCGGCGTCGAGCTTCACGCGAAGAGCTCCGCCGTGTTTCCTGGACTGCACGGCCGGATCTACCGCGCGCTCGTGATCGGTACCGGCGGACACCGGATCGCCGTCCGTCGCCTCCTCGCGGCCATTGCGCGGCGCGCCGAGCGAACGGAGGCGTCCGGTGGGATTCGACCCGTTCGGTCCGGCGCAGGCACCTGAAATCCCGCCAAGAGACAATGATCTCGGCGACTGGCCCAGCACATAGCAGGTCAACCCCTCCGGTGATCGGCTGTTCGTGACCGGCACCGAGGTCCACGCGCTCGATATCGCCGCCGGCGGTGCGGTCTCGCCGCTCCAGGGCAGCCGGTGCTTGCAGAACGGCATGACGATGTTCGGCGCGATCGTGGACTCGGGTATGCCCACGTTGCTCTACATCACCGGTGGCGCGTTCGAGGCATCGTCACCGCCGTGATCGCCCGCGACGGCAGCACCACCGAGGGGCCATTCCTCGACGCTGGCATGCGCGGTGACGAGCGGGGGCAGCTGGCACCCCGGTCCGACCGAGCGAAGCCGGGAGCTTCCGCCCCATCCCTCGGTCGGACGGTCACGGCCGCGGAGCAGTTGCTCGGGACGCCGAGGAGCGTGTAACCATCGCGTTTGCCATGGCCCAGCCGAGATGTCGACGCTCGCAGGTCGGACGCTGTTACCCAGCTCGTGGGCTTCCTTCAGAGTCGTCGGCCCAAGAACCCCAAGGAGACAAGTCATGAAGCTAGTGCGCTCGCTCGTTATGCTTGCCACGCTCTGCTGCATCGGGTTTCCGGCACTGGCCCAGCAAGCGCCGCCGCCGGCGCCCGAGCCCGGGTGGGCCAAGGGGCGCCCCAAGTCGGATGCCGCGATGCACATGGCGCCGGTTCCGTCGTTTCCGATTCCGACCGCACCCGACAAGCTCCCGACCTCCAAGTTCAAGTTGCCGCCTGGCTTCAAGGTGGAGACCTGGGCTTCGGGTGTGCTGGACGCGCGCGGCTTGCGCGAGGGAGCGAAGGGCAACGTGTTCGTCAGTTCGCTGTTCGTCGCGAACAAGGTCTACGTGATTCCGCAGCAAGGCAATCATCAGCCCAAGGTCATCATCGACAAGATGCCGATGGTCACGGGCATCGAGTTCCACAACGGGAGCCTGTTCGTTGCGACGAACACGAAGATCCTGCGGTACGACAACGCCGAGGACAAGCTGGACAACCTCGGCGAGCCCAAGGTGCTGTACGACAAGCTGCCCGGTGGCAGCGACCACAGCTGGAAGTACCTGCGCATCCGCGACAACAAGCTGTATTACGCCATCGGTGCGCCGTGCAACATCTGCGATCCGGGCCAGTACGCGAAGATCTACCGGATGAACCTGGATGGCACCAACATCGAGACGATTGCCTCGGGCGTGCGCAACACGGTGGGCTTCGACTTCGACCCGAAGACCGGTGACCTCTGGTTCACCGACAACGGACGCGACTGGTTCAGCGAGGAGCTGCCGAACGACGAGCTCAATCACGTGACCAAGCCCGGCCAGGAGCATTTCGGCTACCCGTACTGCCACCAGGGCAGCATCCCCGATCCGGAGTTCGGCTGGGGCAAGTCGTGCGACGACTACGTCAAGCCGGCTGCCCTCCTGGGGCCGCATTCGGCCTCCCTGGGGCTGACGTTCTATGCCGGCAAGATGTTCCCGGCCAAGTATCAGGGTGCGATGTTCATCGCGCGCCACGGTCCGTGGAACCGCACAAAGAAGTATGCCGACATCTCGGTGGCCTGGCCCGACGGCAAGGGAGGTGCGCGGGTCGAGCCCTTCATGACCGGCTTCGTCGAGAACAACAACTATCTCGGTCGTCCGGTGGACTTCCTCGTGCTCAAGGACGGATCGATGCTCGTGAGTGACGATCACGCGGGAGCCATCTACCGCATCAGCTACGGGAAGTGATGATAAGGTGGGCTGCAAGCCTGTTGTCCTGCGCGGTGGCGGTGGCGCTGGTGCTGATGGTGGTCGCTCCGCAGGTCGATAGGCAGCAAAAGGCCCCGGCAGCCCCGGCTGCGGGGAGTGGCCCCCAGGCGACTGCCACGGCGCCCGCGGCGATGCCCTCGCCCGCGGCGGCGACGCCCTACGGGCGGCGCTTCGCCACCCTGTGCGCGGCTTGTCATGGCGTCAACGGGCGCATGGAAACGCCGCTCACACCGGTGCTGGCCGGTCAGCCCTCGCTGTACGTGATCACGCAGCTGTTCCTGTTTCGCGAGGGCCGGCGCAGCAACGAAGCCATGACCGCAGTGGCCAAGACGCTGACCGACGACGACCTGCGGGGCTTTTCCGACCTCATCGAGATCCTGCCACCTGTTCCTCCGCCGCCACCGGCCACACCGCCCGACCCGATCCGCATGGCCAGGGGGCAGGCGCTGGCGGAGCAGCACAAGTGCGTGTTCTGTCACGGTGCGGGCCTGACCGGTGGCCAGCAGGTGCCCTACATAGCAGGCCAGCACGAGGAGTACCTTGTGGCGAGCTTGCGTGGTTTCCACGCGGGCTCCCGCCCGGGGTACACGCAGGCCATGACGGAGGCACTGAGTCAGATCCCGCCGGAAGACTTGGACACCCTGGCGTACTACGTGGCACGGTTCCGCGGCCCTGCGGGAGCACTCACCGGGAAGTAGCCGGCAGGTCCGTCGAGCGTGTCGCCGCTGCGTGCCCAGGCTGCGAGCGCGCCGCGGGCCTCTGCTTCGGTCCATTGGATACGTCGGGGCGCTGATGACGGGCGACGCGCAGGATTCCCATCCTGGTGGGAACGGTACGGCATGCGGCCGCGTCCTCGTGATCGCGCCGTAGCCACGGCTGGGCGATCTTACACCTGCGGACGCGTTCCCCGCCCCGCATACCAGAAGCTGAGTACTTCGATGCGTTGTGCCCGAGGCCGCACGCGATAGTAGACATGGTATTCGATATCGGGGAGTTCACAGAATCCTCGGAACTGGTCGCGGACGGCATCGCGGTTTTCGCGGTTCTGCGACCACCACAGATCCGCGGCGTCGATCTCTCGCTGCGCCCGAGAGAGCACCGCGATCGAGAACGGTGGTCGAGTCACGACCCGGAACGACGGTCGTCAAGCCTTCGAAGAACTTCAGCGGCCTCAACGAAGGAGTCCCCGCGATCGGCTTCCGCGATCCGTGCCTCGAGCTCGCGCTCGGTGCTCTCGTCCAGCTCACCTTGATCGTCTTCAGTGATCACGACTGTGACCTGGACGCCGTCTGGAAGCGAGGCCAGTTGTTTGTCGGCGATCGTGCCATCGCGGACCGTCGCGGTGAACATGCGTGCCATCGCGGATGACTGTAGCAGATCCTGGTGTGAACACGCG
>Ga0307515_10023178_pt1 | contig 10895 bp, 1 predicted proteins | sample 17_EM_MG_FD_194513 | JGI IMG/M metagenome (GOLD analysis project Ga0307515, IMG submission 194513) | Populus trichocarpa ectomycorrhiza microbial communities from riparian zone in the Pacific Northwest, United States - 17_EM | ecosystem: Host-associated > Plants > Roots > Unclassified | place...
ACCTTTTATAATTTAACTTTAAGATTACGTACTAACCTAGCAAACTTAATTAGAAGCCTGACTTATTAATATAATAATTATAGGACTTACCTATAAACGCCTCTAATAAACGGATTATAAATTAATTATAAATTCTACTGCCCCCTAAACGCTTTAAGAAACTACGCCCTATATTCCTAAACGCGGAGCTTAATAGAAATGAATTGGAAATTGATAAGTGGGATATAGAAATTAATAAATTAATAGAGCACGAATATAAGAACAACCCCTAGATAGCAGATATAATAAAAGCAATTCGAATAGGGAAACGGCAACATAAGGATATTACACTCGCTAAATGCGAAATCCGTAATAATCAGTTATACTATTAATAGAAGATAGTAGTCCTAAATTCCAAACCCTTACAATTTAAGATACTTGAATTTGTATACAATTCCCCTATAGTAGGGCATCCTAGCCGTGTAAAGACCTATAAGCTAATCTAACGAGTATATTACTGGCCTATAATGCACGACTATATACGAAAATTCGTTTAAGTATGCAGAATATGCGTGCGTAGGAAGACCTCTTATATAAAGAAGTAAGGAGTACTTTAACTATTGCCAATTCTAATATAAAGATGGCGAGATATCTTAATTAACTTTGTAGTTAACCTATCTAATAATAATAGGTTTACGAATGTTATAGTAGTTATTAACCATTTTATAAAAATGCGATATATAATACCTATAGACTTAATTAATGCAATAGCAGTAGCTAAATGTTTTATTAAGTATGTCTTTAAGCTATATAGACTTCCTAATTTAATAATATCCGACCGCGGAAGCTAGTTCGTTTTAGATTTCTGGTAAGCCCTATATAAACGATTAAGTATATAAACATAACTCTTGACTATATTTTATCTAGAGATAGATAGTTAAACTGAAATTGCGAACGCGATTATAGAATAATACCTATAAATATACTGCTCCTACCTGCAAGACAACTAGGAAAAATGGCTACTATTATGGTGGGGTAAAATGGGCCACTACTTAGTGCCTTGGCATTTTCCTGTATATATCGAGCCTTCGGCTTCTCTCCTTCTCTCTATCACGACCTACCGGAATACATTCTTTCCTTTCTTCTTACTGACTGCTTTCCTACTGATTGATTATAACTGACGACCGACCGACTGACCGACTGACCGACCGACCAACTGACCGGCCGACCGACAGACAGAGAGCATTGTGACTTCCTATCTGAAAGGGACCGCGTCCACCACCACACTATTATCCGAGTTTACTGCGAATAATACGAGAAACAAATTAATAGGCGTAACACCGTTCTACGTAACCTACGGATAAAACCCTTAACTTAGATTTAAACTATAACCCAAAATTAATACAACAGGACCTATAATTAAGAGGATTTAACTAATTAACGCGTATAACTTCGCTAATTAAATAAAGCAGTTAACGGAACTATTACGAAGTAAATTAGCGTACGCTTAAATGGTATAAAAATGGCATATAAATAAAGAACAAGCTCCCGCGTGGGACTTTAAGGAAGGTAATATAGTTTACCTAAATATACAAAACCTAAAGACTTAACAACCCTTAAAGAAACTAAACTAAAAGTTTACGGGCCTACACTAAGTCGAGAAGAAACTAAGCCTATACGCTTATAAACTTAAACTACTGACTAAGATAAAAATATATCTAACGTTTTACGTAAACTTGCTGTAACCCTTAAAGGGTAAACTTATAACTCGCGAAGTACTACCACTACCTTCCGTAATTATTAATAATGGCAACGGTTCTTATTTTATTAACTTAATTAACAATATACAATAGAAGATATAATCTAAATAATTTAAACTTCTTATTAAATAGGAAGGATATGAAATATAAACTTAGGAAACCTATAACTAGATTAAGACCGATACGCCTTCCCTAGTAAAAGAATTCTATAAGGACTATCCTTTATGGCCTACTCTGGTTAGATAGATATAATATAAAAGTAAATAATTGCTACCTGATATGAATACACAAAACACGATAGTAGGAAGCCTAAAATTAAAAAAGACTTAAAATACGTTATGACGTTCGTAATACAATCACGTAACACGCAAGATATTAAGGAACTTTAACCGCCGGTTAAAGTTATCTAATTAGTTAGATCTGCCTTGCTAAGACCTACTGCAAAGATATTAGTTCTGCTTACCGCCTTAACTGAGCTAATAGCGATTTTTTATCCCAGGGATGGAAAATCCTAATTAGTCCATTTAACGATAGAATTGGTAAAACCCTATACCACTACCTGACGTAAAAACACGCGATAAGTTATAAGTCTTAACTAAAATTGAATTATTTAGACCTTTGGCTAAAAGGGGGGGTACTATAACAGGATTAGCCCAGTTATAGTAGGAATATCTTAGTAAAACACTTAACAGATAAATTCCGACGCTTTAACTAAAATCTGCTAGATTAATCAAATTACTAAAGTCCGTTAAAGACCGCGTGCGTATATACGTACGCATTGACCACCAAGCCCCTAACTATTTAATTGTATAATTCTCTTGTTATTCCTTTCTCTTCTTTACGCAACGTCTTGTTCTTAGCAAGAGCTATATACCCTTAGATTTAGATAGAATTTATATTATTCCTTTAAATCTTCCCCAAAGTCTCTTCGCGCCCTTACACTTTATAATTAGTAAAACTATTAGCCTGTCCTTATAGTTATAGCAGGTAGTTAATCTAGATATTATAGTTATAATAATCTAGATATATAGAGGACCGGTATAAATTATTAATATATATAACCCTAGGGTTAAAGGGGTCCTATAAATAGAGAACATTATATTAATAATAAGCTTACTTAAAACCGAAGGCATAGAGTTTATCCTATTAGGAGATATAAACCTCCACCACCCGCGGTAGGGGGGTATCTACGTCGCTGCTAAACAATAGGTAGAGTGCCTACTAAAAGCTATAGATACTTAGGGCCTTAAGCTAGCTACCCCCCCTAGAGTAATTATATGGTAATAAGGATCTGCTAGAAGTATAATTGACCTTATATTTATAGATAAAGGCCTATACTAGAGACTTAAAAGGTATAACCCTAAAAAAGAATAGGCACTTACCTTAGACCATATCCCTATCTAGATATAGCTAGATTTAGACATTAAGGCGTAACTAAATAGCAAAAGATACGTAATAAGGATGCTTAAGGCAGATAGTTTCCTTAATATAGTTAAACAATAACTCTAAGACTTAGAAGAAATTCACCTAATACTAAACAAGCGAGGCTTACTAACTACCCCTATGGAAATTAACTAAAGACTAGAAAGGATCTAGGCAGCAATTAAAAATAGGCTAGAAGAGCACTGCCTGGTTTTAAGACTGGGCCCCTATATATAATACGCATGGTCCGTATAATACGCAGTTTTTATAGCTAGCTAATAACGAGTAAGAAGGAAATACTTAAGTAGCTACGACCCTAAAGATAAGAGACAATATAAAGACATAAGAAACCAGTTAAAGAATACCCTAAAAAAAGAAGTAAGGAATAACTGGAGATAATTTGTAAATAAGTATACTTTTAACCTAAGCCTCCCCTATAATAAGGGCCTGTGGGCTATAGTAAAATAGGTAAAGAAAAAGGTAGGGCGATTAGTAGAAGACCTACACCTACTACCCCTATAAAGAGTAGGGGAATTATAGACCACTAATAATAATAATAAGAAGGCAAAGATTCTTATAGAAAGGTTTTTCCCCTAACCGGCTTTAGTAGACTTTAGTAATATTACGGGTGAAGCACCAGTAACTCGCCTATAGGTTAACAGCGATATAACAACAGAGGAAATGGCCAGAACTATTAGCTGCCTTTTAAATAATATAGTATTAGGTCTAGATAGGATTCTAAATAAGGCCTTAAAGACCTATAGACCACTTATAGTACCCTAGCTTGCAGATATAGCTAGAGCATGCTTTGCTATAGGCTATTACCTATAACTTAAAAGATCTATAATAACGGTTATCCTATAAAAAGAAGGTAAAGTAGATTACTTAATCCTAGAAAGCTACCGCCCTATTACCTTAAAAAACACCCTTAGCAAGATCTTAGAAAAGGTAATAGCGGACCATATAGCAGATATAGCTAAGGAACACGCCCTACTACTATAGAGCTAAATAGGGGCAAGAAAGAACCGCTTAACACTATTAGCACTTACGTTACTCGCTACCACCATTAAATCTGCATAGGTAATGCGAAGGGACTTTGTAGTATTAATGCTTAGCTTAGATATTAGTGGCGCCTATAACATACCCTATAAGCGTCTTCTATATATCCTTAGGGCAAAAGGCTTTCTAGAATAGATTGTATAATTTATTTAAGGGTTTATAAGTTAGAAAGAAATATTACTAGTCTTTAGCGGATACCAGAGCCCCCCTATTGTAGTTGTAATAGAAATACTATAAAGATTACCTCTCTTACCTATACTCTTTCTTTTCTTTATAAGCAACCTACTTAACTCCTTTAAAAAAGGGGCAACCTAGGGAATAGGCTTTATTAATAATATAAACCTAATTATATACGGGCCATCAGCTACAAAGAATTGTAGAATGCTAGAGAAAGCTTATAATACCTATATAGAATAGGCAAGACGATATAGGGTCTAATTCTCACTAGAGAAATACCAGCTAATCTATTTTATAAGAAAACGTAACTAATCTGTAGATCTTTAGTATATAATCCACATCTAAGGCTTTAGGGGTTAACTAGTTTAGGGCCTAAGGGTATTAGGAGTATAGGTAGATAGTAAGCTCCGGTAGAGCGTATATACGGCATAAGCGGCCTATAAGGGCTAAGTATAGTATATTATATTATCTAGGATTGTTAATTCTATATAGGGCCTATGCTTTTAGAGGTTACGCCTACTATATATAGCAGTTGTCCGGCCAACTATAACGTATAGGTCCAGTATTTAGGCCATTAGAGAATCTAAGGAAGGCCCCCCCAAGTCGCTCCTTAAACCACTTTAAAAGGTCTAAATAGCCTGCCTTTAGAGTATAATAGGCGGATATAAGCGAACGGCTACAGTACTGCTTAAGAAGGAAGCCAATATTCCCCCTCTATAACTATATATTAAAGCCGCTGTAATATAAAGGGCCTAAAATAAACGTAACTCTAATATTATAAAATATATTAAGATACGCTTAAATAAACTATAGAGGGATCCTAGGGCGCCCTGTAGGAGAATAAACCAATAACCCTAAAGTAGGAAAGACATATTAGAGAAACAGGTAAAGAAAGTAAAAGAAGAATGGTGCTGCTTTAGGGCCTAGGCCTATATAGAGGAGGAAGGGAGACGTATAAGAGGCTAGTAAAGATAATAGTAAGAAAGAGAAAGGAGCTAAAGTAGAGTATAAAAGAATGCTAGGAAACTATCTACCGTAATATAATACTGGTTAGACTAACGCTAGAGAGGTATATAGAAGTTAAAGGTACAGAGGCTAACTAAGGTAAGAGAAACCTAAGCTATAGCATGGTTAACGCTATAGGGGGTAAATACGTTAGGGCTCTAAGAAGGCCTAACGAAGGTAGAAAATATAATAGCGACACTCTTAAGAATAGGAATAATAGGACTAAAAGACTGGCTCTACCGGGTAGGTATCCTAGTAGGTAGCCTAAGATGTAAATATAGCTGGCTAAGACAGACACTAAAGTATGTAATACTGTTATACCCCTTATATACTAACTAAGAAGTAATGCTTTTAGTAGCTAGCATAGAGAACTATAATATACTGCTCTTAATATAAAAAGGCCTTAAGGTGGTTACCTAGTAGCTTATTAGCTAAAATGTACTAAACCAGTTCCGGGTTGTAAGGGAAATAGTAATAAAGGGTGGGGGGGCGAGTAACGGGCGCCCCCTAATAACTCTACAGTAGTAGAGTAAAGTTTGCGATACTAGCGCGTCCGTAGGCTTATTACGGCAGCAGTGGTTCCTAAAGAGGTTAAAAAATAAGGTAGTAGGAGCACCATAGGTAACTTGTAGGCGCCTCGCAGGCGCCTTATAGGCGAGTCCTAAAAGGCGGGGAGATGGATTGCGGGGTTTTCTTAAATAGAGTTTTCTCCCTATATGTATATAAGGAGTAGTCCGTATAGGCCCAATAGGGATCTAAATTAGACGTTAAGCAATGAATTATTATTATTATTATTATTATTTATACTAGCTTTTGGGTTAATATAGACATATAGGAGAGCTAGGAGAGATTACTTATTAAAAATATAAACTAAAATAAGATTTAAGAAGATATAGAGCGATAGAAAGAGATAGGATTCCCTATAGAAGATATAGATAAAATAGTTAACTGCCTTAATAAGTAGGTTATTAAAGCCCTTAAAGCACACTGCTAGTAGGCTAAGCCGTTACTATATATAAAAAAAATAGTAGAACGAAGATCTTATAACGCTAAGGAAGTTATATATATACTAGAGGAATAGAAATAGTATAATACGGAGGTAAGAAAGGGACAACCCTAAGCTATATAATATCGCAGTAAGAGCAAAGAAGCTCTTCTATAGGACTATTCGGTAATATAGGAAGCTCCATTAAAACAAATTCCTTAGTAATAGTAATAATATATAAAAAGCGTTAAAATACCTTAATCCGTAGGCTATATCTGCGTTCGCTAGAATACCGCTAATTAAGAAGGCTAGAGGATAGGGAGAGGTTATTATAGAGAACTATAATATTACAAGAGAACTACTCTAGGTATTCTTTCCGGTCCCACCGCCGTGCGAATAAGAGGAGGACGCTATGGCTAGCTATAACTAATTGCCGTAAAAGCCTATCGCCAAATATAAGGTTAAGGCAGCTGTATTTAGGACTAGCCTAAATAAGGCTTTAGGAAGGGACGGCCTACTAGCTAGGGTATAGTGAGAACTGTGGCCCGTACTAAGCAGTAAGATTACCACTCTCTTTACTAAATTACTTAAAATAGGAAAAGTACTATAGGAATAGAAAGTAGCAAAGATTATACTACTATAAAAGCTAAAGTAGGGGGACTATATAGTAGCAAATAACTATAGGCTAATCTCCCTCCTCCTAACGCTAGAAAAAGCACTTAAATTATTAGTAGTAGAGAGGATAGTATACCTAGTGGAGGAATATAGCCTATTACTTAAGATATACTTTAGAGCTAAGAAGCAAAGGTTAACAATATATACGCTATTATATCTTTATAAGGACTTATTTAGAGTATAAAGAGAAAAGAAGACGCTATCTTTAGTATTATTTAATATTAAGGATGCGTATAACAATGTGGCCATAGAGCTGGAAATTAGGAGATTATAGCAGCGATAGATACTTTAGACGATTATATAATAGGTATAGAACTTTTATATAAACCGTTAAGCCTATATCCTAGTTAATGGATATATATTAAAGGTATAGGCGCTCCCATAGGCGGGTCTTCTATAGGGATTAACACTAGCCCTAATATTCTTTCTATTCTTTAACGCGGATTTTATATAAAGCGCACCTAAAAATAGCAGCTCTATGGCCTTTATTAATAACTACTCGGTATAGGTTATAGGCCCTATAGTAGAGGAAAACACGCAGATTATCTAGGGCGAGATTATACTAATGCTCGAAAAATAGGAGAGGACTAGTAAAGCTTAATTTAAAGCAAAGAAAACGTTATTTATATACCTTACTAGATATAAAGAAGCGGGTAAGGATGCTATTACGCTACTCTAATTTAAAAGAAAAGGAATCCCCCCGATATAGGATATTAAAATCCTTAGGGTAATTCTTAATAAAGAGCTGTAGTTTAAGGCACACCTAGCGGATAAGGCAGGTAAAGCCACTAAAGTAGCGCTAGCGTTACGTAGATTAAAGGGACTATAGTCTAAGAGCGTTAAGCAGCTAGCTAAAAGCTTAGTCTTACTAGTTTTAGACTATACGTCGCTAATATAGTACCCGCTTGCGATATAAGAGTTAATACTACTCCTCTAGAAGGCACAGAGGATTACGGTATAAGCTATTATTAGGGGGTTCTATACTATTACTTTGCTAATAGCGGAGGTAGAAGCTAGCTTACTCCTTCTTAAGTAAAGGTTATATAACCAGGCCATTACGTTTTAGGTATTAATCTATAAACTAAGCAAATTACATCTTTATTAGATAATTTAAAGATAAAGGCTTTATAAACGGCACCGATCGCCGCTTTAGAGGATAGTAGAGATATATAAGGGTGTCTAGGTAAATAGGGTACTAGAGGTTAAACCATATACATGCCCGCCGTAAGTAGTTAAGCCTAATATAGTAATATATAAGGACGAAGAGTATACTTAAGCTATTATTAAAGACTATAAGCTAGGGCAGGTTAATATATACATTAATGCATTAGTTTATAATAGTAGGGCAGGAGTTAGAGTATATACTATACTATCTAAAGTAACACTTTTAAAAACGGTAGTAAGCTCTAATTAGGCCGACGCCTACTTTATAGAGCTTTTAGTAATTAGCGAGGCAGCTAACTGGCTATAGGACCCTATATGCACGGCTATTAACTAAGTAGGTTTTCTAATACCTACCTTTAGTATAAGAATATTCTCTAACTTATAATTAGCGTTACTATTAGTATAAAGCTAAAGGGCTAGAGCCTACTAGGAAATAGTTATAGAGATCTTAAAGAAGCTTTAGCTAAATAATGTTACGCTATACTAGATCCTAGGCCACTTAAAATTTATAGAAAATAAGAAGGCTAATAAGCTTACTAAAGTAGCGATAAGATTAAAGAGTGAGGAGCCACTATAGAGAGACAGCCTCTTATAGTACCTTATAACGTAAGCCTTAAAAAAAGCCAAGATAATAATAGGACTACTTTTAGCAGGAAGATCTAATATGGGCAAGTTTATAAGGAAGATTAACGTAGCACTTTACCTTAGAAAGGCTATAGGATTATACTAGTAGCTAATTAGCTTTAAAGCTGCCATCCTTATACAGCTATAGACCGGCAAGTTATTTCTAAAGGAATATCTCTATAAAATTAATGCATTAGAGACGGCGTTATATAACTATAGGCTTATAGAATTAATATAGCACTTCCTCTTCTTTTATAGGAGGTGGATATAGTAGAGAATTAAATTAAGAAAGTAATATAGAGATCAATTTAGGGATCTATTATATGTACTAGGAGGCTACTTACGCAGATAAAAAGGAGGCAGGAATATTAACGGCCTAATTAAGCGCTGGAAGCCAGATATTAGCGTAGTTAAAGCTATAATTAAATTTGTAAAGGAGACCAGACGTCTATACTTAAGTGTATAAGATATAAAGAGTATAAAAGCCGACGTTAATAAGCAAAGACTCTTAAGAATTCCTTTAATTATCTAACCGAATATACCGCAAACCTCCTCTACATATACCTCTACTGATGCGTTACCGATTAAAAAGCGTATAACGCTAGAATAGCCCTATGGACATAAGGTGTTAAAAACTAATTAGGCTCGCCTCTAAACTCTAACTTCCTCCTAATAGTAATATATTACTTTCGTTTATTTTTTCCTTAGTTAAGTATAGTGTTAGGTAATAGATATATAGTTCTTATAGTTGGCTTCTAAACTAGAGCAAGCATATTAATGGTAGGAAGTATTTAGTTAGCGCTTTATAACGGCCTATACCCTAAATAGTGCATAGCTAGAATAGAATAGATATATATATATACATACGTATAGAGGGTAGGATTGTCGCCAGGTTGAGCCTATTAAGGGGCTAAACGAATAGCTCTTAATTAATGTCTGAATCGCCTGCGGAGGCCTAAATAGCAGTTTTACTGTCCTTCCCTCGCCACGTAGAGGGTTAACAATTTACAAGCGCCTACGACCGGACGTAGGAAGGCTTTTCGCATAACCCATACTATTAATAATTAAGGCTTTATTTTCGGTGAGTGATATCACATAATAGCGATATTTGGTTAAAATCGTTAAAAATATGGTCAAGTCGATCGACCTGGCCTGACAGGCAGTTGAATAGTACCCGCAGAAGTGGAGGTACTGGTGAGATTGGGCACAGTTTGTTTATCTACCAGGTGGGCGGGTTTTGCCAAAATTGCGGCTGACGCGAGGACTCCACCTGCCCAGATAGTGGCTCGACTTTTGGCTGCCAAGACCACCTACCTGGATTACTGAATGGACGACCCCTACCCACTAAGTGGATATCGATCTGCCCGGGTGGCTTTTTTAACCGCCTACTTGGCCAATTTGACCTGGCCGGAGAAAGTTACTAAACAAGCCCTTAGGCAGACCATATATAGAGCCTTCGGCTCCACCTCCTTTCAAAAAGGAAACGCGGGACGTTTACCACTCCTACCTTCTCTAGAGGGCTTCGCCATACCGCAATAATAGGTTTTAATGGGGTGAGTCGGCTGGGTGGCTGACTCGTATGGGGGTGGCTAATACGTTATCCCTTCGTCCAGACTTCTCGCATTGGGCGCTTTAGGCGCCCCTGCCTGGGTTAGCATGCTGCAGGCACCCTAACTAGCGTGATTTTATTGGCAAGCCTTATTACTACGGTACTAGGCATAAGTTTCGTTAGTACGCCCCGTCCGACACGGATTATCGACAAGGATAAGACAGGCCACCCGACCAACGATGCGCGATAATCTTTTAAAGTAACCAATGAGAAAAAAAGAATTCTTTTGTCAAGCTCCACGCACACTAACAAAACTTACAAGGGGGCTACCTGAGCGGGCCACCAGCGCTCCCTGCTAGCGTTGGCGTGGTTTTAGCCATATGCGTATGGCTTATAAGTAGTAATCCTTAAATTACAAAGGTAAAGAGGCCGCTAGAATACGTAGGTAATATAAGGAAGCGCTACCTCGCTGTAATTACTGTAGATAGAGGCCCTA
>Ga0307515_10023180_pt1 | contig 10894 bp, 3 predicted proteins | sample 17_EM_MG_FD_194513 | JGI IMG/M metagenome (GOLD analysis project Ga0307515, IMG submission 194513) | Populus trichocarpa ectomycorrhiza microbial communities from riparian zone in the Pacific Northwest, United States - 17_EM | ecosystem: Host-associated > Plants > Roots > Unclassified | place...
AACATCTTATGATGATACAATATATTCAACTGCAATTTTTATATCTATTTGAAAAATCAAAAAGATAAAACTAACTTTTTTTTATCACTTGCCTTTAATCCTCTTGATTTAAAAACACGTTTGTTTTAATATTTAAAACTGTATTTTTATTTATTTTAAAAGTATATTTAGCTTCAAAAACAATATTAATTTAATATTTTTATTTTAATATTTTTCTATGGTATTTATGTGATAATTTTAAAAACAAAAAAATATTTTAATATATTTTTAAATAAAAAACATTTTTTAAAAATACTATACACTGTATTACTACGTATCTTAAAAGCCACGGTTCTTGCGAGCGTGGTTGCGGTTATTTTTCAAAATGTTTTTTACTCGGAAATGCATCAAAATAATTTTTTTTAAAAAAAATTATTTTTGATACCAACATATCAAAATAATCTGGAAACACCTAAACAATATTAATTTTAAAATAAAAAAATTAATTTTTTTAAATATTTTTAAAATAAAAAAATAAACAGGACATGGTAAAAGTTATTTTAGCGTGAGTTTTGTATTCCAACAACATATCATGTGTGTGTGCACATGTCGTGTGCACTATGTTTTTTTTTTTTAGTTTAACGTGGATATCCGGGCTAGCTAGCGTGCACCTCGACTAATCCCACGGGCCCTGAAATTAATGATCATGTAAATCTTCAATGATCATTATATGAGCAACCGCGTATGCACTATGTTTTAAAAAATATATAGAGAGAGAGATAAATAGGAACATAGTTGAATACTCCTAAAAACAAGCATAATGATCTAGGATTGAGTTTTGGGCTAAGCATGCCTGGGCTTTATAGTTTTGGGCTTGCAAACACGTCAATCTCACCAATTTAGTGGTGTCTGGCTATTTTTGTAATGACCTTTATTTTTTATATGTTTTGTAATAGGATTGAGTTTAAATAAATTTATTGAAATAATATTTAAATTATTATTTGATTATAATATAGTTTTTAAATAATATTATAGGTTTTTATGGTAATATTAATAATTATATATGAATCTAATATGCTTAATTTTTTTAAAAAAACCCTTATAAACATTTAATGCACATAAGATATCTATAAATTATTTTTTATGGTAAGTTTTTTATATACTTTTTCTCAAATTTTATATTTCTTATATATTTATTAGGGAAATTATCGATTTAATTTATATTCAAACTTTCTTCTAAGATTATGATAAGTCTTAATTTAAAAACAATAATTATTAAAAAAAAAGAAAATGTTTTCATGAACAAAAGTAGAAATAAAAACACATGATCAAGAAAAGGGAGTTTTGATTATAGACATATATTTTTTTACTCTTTATTTCAACTCAATAGAATTTTTTCTAATCTTTATTTTAATTATCTTTATTTTTTATTCAATAAATCATATTGCTATTAAAAACATGTGTTTTTACACACTCTTAGTCTTGGGCGTGCACTCGAGCACTCTCGTAGACTCAGGGTACTATGTTCAAGCTTAACATGTTTAGATCGAAGCAACGTATTTGGACCCATTTTTCACCCCTAATGGGCTCAGTAACTATGCCTGAGCCCAACACTATTTTAAGAATTTTTTCAAGACTTCAAAATGGTCTCTTATTATTTTATATTGGTTCAATATGTTTTATTTTAAGTATAATTCAATTCAAAATATCACAATGGTTAAAAATATATTTTAGCCCCTTTTATTCATAGAAAGACAAGACTTATGGGTTACAAATACATTATAAATCCTTCAAACTCAAGATTCATAATTTCTTCATTCTTAACATTTTTAACACATATATTTTTAGAGTTTATCTTTCTAAAATATCATTGTATTTTCTTTTTTTATAAAGTTACTGACTTAAGCATACAAGAGTTTACATATTCATCAAAAAAGATCTTTTGCATGTATCAATTACCAGTCACCTTGATTTACCAGGCATCACTAGTTACCAATTACTAATTATCTAGGCTTTCTATATCATGTTACTGGATACCTTAATTAGAAAAAATAAATCATATTGTTTGAACTAAAAAATTAACCGATTATTCGACATATCAATCTTATTTCTAAACATCTTGAATTTTGGAACTCGTCATGAAGTTTGTGAAAAGAAGTTATATAAGAAATACATATTAAAAAGGTGAGAAAAAAGTTAATATTTAAATTGTTTTATTTAAAATTAATTTTTTTGATATTTTAAAATTATTTTAATATACTAATATTAAAAATAAATTTTATAAAATAAAAAAAATATTTTTTTAATATTTGTTTTTTAAAATGCATGTTCATGGTTTTGATTGCATGATTGTTAACATGTTAGTGATTTTTTTTAAAGTAACTTTTAACAACTTTAAAAAAAAAAATCACTAACATGTTACACAAACATGCAATCAAAAGCATGAACCGTAGATAGCCTAATTTAATCTTCTTTTACAATTTTATATGAATATCTTGTTATTAATTAAATTAGATATCCACGTAACCATTTTGAGGATAAAGGGTTCATACTTCATAGTATATGTAGATCGTTCGTCACAGCCTTCAAGGGAAATCGTCATCTTCTGCAAGGTTTTTTTTATTTATTTTTACAGCTTTTTAGAAAACTTTTTTTAATCCGATGGTGCTAAATGAAGAGCTAATATATATATATATTTAATTTTTTTTCCTTGTTTTTCATGCTCCAAAAAAAAACCAAACAAAATACTAAAATGTTTTTTCTCTTCCACAAATTCTATTTCTACATCTCTTAAAAAAACCAAAATCAACACTAAAATGTTTAACTCCTGAATTAAAGGTACTCCTTAATCAAGCATTCCTTTTCTCTGTGTGTTATATATGTGTCGATTTTTTTTTTAGTGCAAAAGTTGAGGCTTTTGTTGCTTGTTAGCAAACTTGAGACCACTCCAGATGGAAATTATGGTCATCAAGGGTTTAGGGTGCAAAAATCTGTGCCGGGGAATGATCTGTCTTTCTCAAGAAAGTTGAGACAGTCATGTGTGATTCTTGATTGCGATTTCAGAAATATATCCTATGGGAAAAGTGCCAGCGATTGTAGTTGATGGAAAATTCAAGCTTTTTGAGAGGTAACATAAACACAAACTGCTAGTTACTTGCTCGTCCTTGTGATTGATCTCGTATGTTTTGGTTTCTGGAAATCTAGAACTTGAGTTTGCTGCTAGCAACTCTATTCTACGATATAGTTTTATACATGTCCAGCACTTGTAAATTTTTGCTAGTACTGTGTGAGAATGTGTTGTATAATGCAGGTGACAATGTGTCTTTGGTCTGCATGTGCTTTCAGTTGCAGGATTTAGTGTATTCAAAGACTAATTGAACGTTTTATATGATTTTAAGACTTGTATGCTGGTGACCAGTTCTTAACATGTTTTATTGTTCACACTGTAAGGTATCCGGCTGATCACTACAAGAGAGCTTAAATTCACTCAAATTTTGGATTGACAAAGCTATACATGCACCTTCATCCCTGTCGAAGATAGAGGCTCTGTGGCTTAAAGAGAGTGGCCAGTTCTTGCTAGGCAGTATAGCCAACCATCCATAGCTGATCTAAGCCTCCTCTGTGAGATAATGCAACTACAGGTATGTAGATATGACTCACCATTTCTATACGATGTAGCTAGCGTTGCTGCTATAATGGGAGAAAATTCAATAAGAGTGGGGTTTAGCTAAAGTTTCGGATACAATATAGTTTTTTAGGGTGTGAGGATTTACTTAACTTGAATCACTCCCTCTCGCCTCCCTTTTACAACACCCAGAAGTAATCTCATTCCCACAATCATTCCCACAACAAAATACTATTGAGGGAGACAAAATATAGATATTGTTGCAACGTGTTTCATGTCTTCTTCGCAGTTTTTGAAGTCCAGCTCTCTTCATTAGAGTAATCTTTGTCCACAAGGGAACTTGCCAACTACAAGCTTTTACATTGATTTTCCATGAGATTTTTGGTCAATACTAAGCAGATACGTTGAGTCAACCTCATTGCTTTATTGATTTATGGGAGGCCTCTCTCTACTCAAGTTCATGTGTTTGCTTAAAGAGAACTGAAACCTAGACCAAGTTTCTTTCTCATAGTTTCTAGGATTAATGGTAGTTCACCTTGTATCCACGAAGTCATTGGAGGACAGGTTGAGCATAAATTTCTTTCTTTCCTTCCCCATACGCACATGCACACTTACATTGCCACACACATATACACTAACACATAGTAAGGTGGAATCTTTGTTGCTTTAAACTTGCATCGAACATCTATTTATATTTGATACCGAGGAAATGAAGTTGCCGATAAAAGGCCTTTGTTATCTCAAGGCAAAACTTTTTTTGGACTTTAGTTTGTAGATGAAACGGAGAGCAATCACATACTTGGTCCATTCAAGAAGGTTCAGCAGTGGATTGAGGATACAAAAAATGCAACAAGGCCCCACTTTGATGAAGTGCATCAAACCCTCTTTGGAGCCAAAGCTAAACTACAGATGCAACAGTAATCGAGTAAAACCATTGAGGTGGAGCAAGATATGTAAGGAGTCTTTGTTTTAAATCATTTAAAAGCAATAAGCATTTCTTGGTTCATCCAGTGGAAGTTCGAGCCAAGAATTTAATTTCTACAGCACGACTGGATCAAATAATGAGGTGGACACAGCATGTTAATAATTTATGTACTTTTGATATCCTGCGATGTTCTGTAATAACAATTTCTGATGTATTATAGATAGCAGAGACTGCCACAAACCGAAACCATTGTGTTAAACTTTACTGGGTAAAAAATTGTGACAATGTGTGTTTAAACTCTTGAATGATGGAGTCATCAGTCCAGCAGTAATTGTTTCGGAGCTGTGCTGCAGTGCCGAGCATCGGCATGTGCTGATACCCTTAACACATTTGGATTTGACTGTAATATCATCTTTCAAATCCAAAGGTATAAAATGGTGCTGGAGCTACGTTCTTTCCTTATCCGTTGTTTCTTATGAAATTTTGATTTACAGTGTAGTTAAGTGCATTAAAGTTTTTCTAGTGGCTAAGAAACTAATGGCAACACAACCCATCTCATGAATCTTCATGAGGATTATCGCCAAACATAACATCCTATTTGTTTTGGTAGAAGCATCGAAGCATACACTTTACCTTGGCATGTAGAAAGACTGAAAGGGGAAAAACGCTGACGCTGATTTTCTCATCAGCAAAAGCAGAAGAACGGAGAGGCTTCTGCGGGGAAAATATTTGGGAAATGCTCAATTCTTAAGGCTGTAAACAAGCCGAGAGGAGTATCATAGTGTTCAAGTTTGGTTTATATAAATCAAATTGAGTTCGAGAGGAGCTTAAGAACCAAAATAATGTTAAAGCTTGGTTCGATACGATCGAGTTTGAGCTTGTTCAGAAACAAATTAAAATCAAATTTTGAGCTTGTTAATGAACAAATTAAAATCAAATAAATACAAATATTTGATGTCATTGTTTTTTTTCTTAAGTGAGGTTCAAATAATAATTTTATATTATCCTCTAAAATATTTTTTTTAAATTAAAATTATTTGAACTTAAAACTTATATAAACTTACACTATTCTGTGATTAATTTTTATTAATTAAAATAATAATAATGAGGTTTGAACTTGTAATTATTTAATTAACAAAGTTTTAATACTATATCAAAAAATTACCTCAATTTAAAAGCTTAAATTATAAAATATAAAAATAATTTTATAATGCTACGTGAATTTGAAAAAAAAACTTAAATTTATGGTGAAAAGGGTTTAGATAATTGAGACACAAGGGGACATGCCACTTTAAGATTTATAATTTTCACTAAATTGTCAGGTCCAAATTTAGTGCCCTGTTTTGTAGTTCTAAGGCTATTGGACCTCCTATCCAGTAAAAGAAAGATTTGAGTGATATTTCTTCCTAAATATATATATATTATTAACTTTCTTTCTTTTTTCCCATCAAATTTCCCCTCTTATCTTTCATTTTTTCCCCCAATTTATCTGATAGAAAAAGAACATAAAATTGACAAAAGAATTAAGTTATAGACAGATTTTAAGAAAATAGGGATTAAAAATTAATATTTGAAACCATGAGGATTAATCAATTATTGTTGGTAAACTACAGGGACTTAGTTATAATTAACTCTTACAATATATGTATGTGTGATAAGGTTTCAGAGCCTGAGATAGAACAGTGCAAAAGGGGGAAAAGGCTCTATCTGCTACCTTAGTACCTCACATCCACGATTCAACTGTAAGAACTAAGAATCAGAGATCTAGTGAGAGAGAGAAACTAGAAAATGAAGCTGAAAGTATACGCAGACAGAATGTCACAGCCATCACGGGCTGTTCTCATCTTCTGCAAGTAATTTTCTTTATTTCATTTCCCTTTGTAATAGCTTCCTCATGTACTAATTCTAACTGCAAGTTCTTGAACATGGTTTTTTTTTTTTGCGTGTATTTGATCTGGGAATTGTATATTATTGATGCAGGGTAAACAGGATAGACTTTGAAGAGGTTAGAGTTGACATATCAAAGCGCCAGCATTTAACTCCTGAATTCAAAGGTACTCTCAATCAAGTTGCCCCCCTTCTGTGTCTGTCTATGTTCATGCCGTGTTTAGTTATTTGCGAATCGGGTCAAAAAACTGAGGCTTTTGTTGTTTATTAGCAGAATTGAGACCTCCCCAGATGGAAATGATGTTAATTTAAGTGTTCTTGTCGCTTAAATTGTGCTAGCAGAATTAAGTGTTTGTTGATTATGGTTTCAGAGATAAACCCTATGAGAAAATTGCCAGCTATAGTTGATGGAAGGTTCAAGCTGTTTGAGAGGTAATTTAAACACTTCTCTTGCCTTTGTCATCTCTCACATTTTTCGTTTCTGTAAATCTAGGACCTGAGTTTGTTGCTAGCCATTTTTCCTATGATTTAGTTATGTGACCTGCACCATAAATTGTAGATGACAAAGAGAATTGGCACTCCCTTTTGCCGTTAAACATTTTAATTCGTCAAATTACTTATTGAATTATTGATTGTTCTTTGCAGTCACGCGATCTTAATTTATCTTGCTTGTGTATTTCCGGGAGTTGCTGATCACTGGTATGTAAAAGCTGCTTATCCAATGTAATTAATTTCTGTACATTTTGGGATATGGGTGGCTTAAATATAGGAAATTCTTGCTGGATAAAGAAATGAAATGGGTATTGGCAATGATATAGATATGATGTAAGCTGTGTTGTTCTTAACGCCCAAAAAAATGTGTTGAAAAAAAGCAAGGAACATGCTCCTGTTACTAAGGGCTCGTGGGCTATTTGTTGATCTGTTGTCTTTTGTTGTACCAAGGCAGACTTTGTTGATTGCTTTAATCTTTAAGATATGAAAGGAGAAACTGGACAATATTAGTATAGTCACTTTTCAATCTTTAAAAATGGACAACATTAGCAGGGACGTTTTTCTATTTACTAAAACTTACTGGTTAAATGAATATGATTCTCACTGTAACCACACTGAAAAGGTGCTTGGTCTTGTCTAATGCAGGAACAATGTATATTTGGTTGACCTATGCTTTCTCGTGCAGGATTTTTAGTATATTCAAAGACTATTTTGTTATTTTTTATTTAATTCCAAGATTTACATGCCATGGCCAATTATAAACAAGTCTGCCTGTTCCCACTGTAAGGTACCCAGCAGATCTTTTCAAAAGAGCTAAAATCAACTCGGTTTTGGATTGGCATCACTCCAACTTACGCCATGGTGCAGGTATGCCATAAAAAATTTGATCTGAAACAATTGTGAGAATCATTATTTTGTACATGTTTAATTTGATTTTGCTGTTATGCTTCTGACTTGGAAATTGACATACAAAACAGCTTATATTCCACTGGTTCTAGTTACAATGTTCCTGTCGACTTCCACTGGAAAGCTTTTGTTTATTTTTCTTTCCCAAGATTCTGATAAGCTGGTGCTTTCCATTTTATACTTCTTCTTCAGCTGAATATGTCAAGAATACCACATTAGCACCTGTCCTTGGTCTACCTCTGGATCCACAAGCAGCTGCTGAGGCCGAGAAAGTTCTGTTTTCATCCCTGTCAAAGATAGAGTCTGTGTGGCTTAAGGGAAGTGGCCGGTTCTTGTTAGGTGGAAATCAACCATCCATAGCTGATCTAAGCCTAGTTTGTGAACTAATGCAACTGGAGGTACATAGATATGACTCTTTGCTTCTATGATATAATTAGTATTGGCTATGTAACTATAAAGAAACAAAGAAAGGGATGTATTGGCTGCGATAGAGATAAAAATTCTTAGTGAGAGAGTTACTTATAGTTTTGGTATTAGGATTTTGAGGCATGAGGACTTAATCAAATTTGAACACAAGGGAAATATCTGTGCTGCCTCTCTCCTCCCTTTTCTTTTCCAACACCCAACGACTGGCACACTTGATCTCACTGTCAGAACAGAGCAAGGTGCTATAGAGATGAACAAAACATGGATGTAGTAGTGTGATGGGTTATGTCTTCTAGGCAGTAGTCAGAAGTCCAACTTGTTTTTATGGACTATCGCCTTATGTTTACTGATGCTGAAATGGGAATATAACTCTGCAAGGAAAGATTTCAGCTTCATGCTCTTACGTTGAATTTTCCATGGATGTAAAGGTTAATTACATCATAAATTTCACGTGTTTTTTTTAATGGCTGAAACCTAGAGCATAATTTACAGTGTCTAGGATTGCAGGCAATACCTTTTTTGTTCTTGCTCTGATATTACCTGACTGTTTGGGAAGAAATTCATTTAAAAAACATAGATCTTCTATATTTTTTACACTTATTGAACTGTAAGATAGGATTTTTTGTTGCTCTAAATTTACCTTGAAATTCTTTCATATAATGCGAGGAAAAGAATCAAAGAAGTTGCCTCATGAAGGCATTCTCAAGTAGAACTTGTTTTTGGCTGTAGGTTTTGGATGAAAAGGATTGCAGCCGAATACTTTGCCCCTACAAGAAGGTTCAGCAGTGGATGGAGGATACAAAAAATGCAACAAGGCCACACTTTGATGAAGTGCATCAAATCTTGTTCAAAGCCAAAGTGAAACTGCAGAAGGTACGGTCAATGAGCACAAACAGTGAGAACTTGAAAACAAAATTGGCCTCAAAGATGTAAGAATTATTTTGTTTGAAGTCATAAATATACATATGGTAAGCAATCTGGGTTCATCCTGTAGAGGCTTCAGCCAAGAATGATGGTTAATACCGAAATGATTGGAGCAAATAATGGGTTGTGCAAGTAGTTGTGATTTCTTGCAATTTTTTGTAATAAAAATTTGGGCTACAAAGAGATGCTGTATCATAGACATCTGCAAATGCAATCGACAAAAAGCCTCATTGTGGAACTTCTTTTGAATTGAAAATTGTCACAGCAATTGTTTAGACTTGTCTGCGAAGCAGTAGTTATTTCTGGTTGAAATTTGATCCATGCCCTCTTCAAGTGTTTTACTTCTAGAAACTAGGAGTACTATGTTTAGTCCATGACACCATATATGTTTCCATTCTCCCCGAGGGTAATTCTCAATCATAATATCGTAACTCTTTGAGTTCTTGCATCTTTAACTTGCTCAATCTTCATTCCGTGGAGTAGCCACAAATCCAGAGAGATCATAACACAATGATCATAATGTTATTTGTATGCCAAGAAACAGCCAACATCATTAATAGTTCAAGCAACACACCTTAAAATTTATCATCAAGTTAATCCCGAGGGTGCGTGCTTGATCATGTCTGAGTTAATAGTCACATGTTCAAGTTATTCTCATGTTGATGGCAATCTCAAGGTAGCAAAACACTTGGCTACATTTATTAAATGCTTGGCACCAATATTTCTATCTGCAAACCTGTGAAAGAAATCCCGACTTTCACAAGTCTTGCTATGGTGATTATCATTTGAAACAGGAAGAAAACTCTAAACATTTAACGCACCATGTTTAAAATCTCTCGTCTTTGCTCATTTTCCTTTACTTTTAATACCTCATGCAGCAGCAGTCAATTGGCAACGCTTCCTACATATCGTCTACATTGCTCTCAATCAACTCCTGATCAACTCCTAATCACTATCTTTATTCAATGAATTTCTATTTCCTAGATTTTCCAGTTTCTTGGGCCTTATGTAATTCGTCAATAAGAGAGAGTTCTGAACCACACTGACTAAAGAGGCAGCCATGGAGCCCACGGAAAAGGTCCACTATCCACAGTGGTAAACGGAGTCCAGCGCCAGGGAAAAGCGCCCCGGCTGCTATTGGAATGCCAATGAGGTTATACTCCTGACTCCTGAGCCTTATTTGTAGTTTAAGAGTGTGTTTGGAAATTTGATTGAAACTATATTTTTTTAATTTTCTTTTTATATTTTTATATCGTTTTGATGTGTTGATTTTAAAAATAATTTTTAAAAAATAAAAAAATATATAACTTTAATACATATCTAAGTGAAAAATATTTTGAACCACGACCGCTACCACAATTCCAAATAAACCTCAAGTCAATCCAAGAAAAGCTTTTCAAGTGTTATGGTAATTTGATTTAGAGTATTTTTATAAAAATATTTTTTTAATTAAAAATATATTAAAATAATATATATTTTTTATTTTTTTAATATTAATACATTAAAATTATTGAAAAACATCTAAAAATTTATTAATATAATATTTTTTAAAACAAAAAATAATTTGAAAAAAACAGGTTGAATATAAAAAATAAACGCACATGAACCTAGATAAGTGTGTAGCAGTCAGTACATCCTCCAAATTGCTCTTCATCGGAACTATGTCATTGCTTCAGTTTCTGCAAGCATCAGTTCTACATCAACATTTAAAAATATTTTTCTAAATATTT
>Ga0307515_10023181_pt1 | contig 10894 bp, 12 predicted proteins | sample 17_EM_MG_FD_194513 | JGI IMG/M metagenome (GOLD analysis project Ga0307515, IMG submission 194513) | Populus trichocarpa ectomycorrhiza microbial communities from riparian zone in the Pacific Northwest, United States - 17_EM | ecosystem: Host-associated > Plants > Roots > Unclassified | place...
ATTTTTCACTACTAAGAGACAACGAATTCCTTGTCTCCCCACATCGACCAGATATATATCCCCCATGTTACATTTTTTTTTTTGTGGGTGGACGATCGCCGCGACGTTGCGCACGTGCGACAATTATCATATCTAAAAATTAGCAGATTCAACAACTTGATGTTCATATTGCATTTCTAAATGGCTCACTTCGGGAGGTGGTTCTTTCATAGTTTTGTCACTATTATTTGGTGCAATAACCTGGTTACTACTTATTTGTCTGCTAGTCTGATTTTTCATGCTCGTACAAAGCATGTTGAGGTCGATTATCACTTTGTTCGTGATAGAGTAGCCAATAAGAAAATTCAAATTTGCTTCATATCATCTAAGGATCAATTAGTTGATGTTCTTACTTAGTCGCTTCTTTATTTTACCTTTGCTTATTAATGGTCTAAGCTTCAAGTGGATACCCTACCTTCAGCTTGAAGGGGTATATTATGGAATGTGATATAATATAGGATATATTGTACTTGCTTTATATAGAGTTATTTTGTATAGTATGGACTACCTTGTATAAAGTTATTATGTGTAGTATGCCACATTATGTTAAGCCTCCCACGTTACATAAAACTCTATTCTATTATCTTCTTCAATTATCTCTAAGTTTTTTCAATTTTATTTTATTTATTGTTAATGACTTTTTTAAAATTTCTTTAAACAATGGTTTTTGATTTATTTAATTAAATGCATGCATAAGTTTTGCAATTTACATTTAAGAATTTTTTTATGTTAAAAAGCATGTTGAAAAATTCTATATGTTCCAATTTTTTTTTTATCATGTATTGATGTTTTCAACTTGAGTCTTATTCTTTAGATTTTTTATTTTTTTCCTTAACCCTTTTATAAAAGTTTTATTGTTTTTAATTCCACCCTACAATCCAAGTTTATAGTGTGTTGTTTTTTATTTTTTTATTTTGGTCCTCATTCTTTTGATTTTTATTCATTTTGTTAATGTTTTTGTTCTTTTCAATTTAACTCTCAAATTAAAAAAATTTGTTGCCCCTTAACTTATTTTTAATTTTAATCTTAACCCTCAACACAAACCCAAGCATAATCTATGAATCAATATTTAATGTTCAAATTAATATAAAACTCAAGCATAATATATGAACCAACATTTAATGTTTAATTAGCAATCACAACCGTAAAAATAAACTCATAATCCAATACAAATTATCAAATCATCTCAAATAAAAAACACACATCAATCCAAATCAATAATTTCCAAATAGTCCAAAAATTATACACAAAAATGAGAATTTTGTCCCAAATTTCACAACATTTTAGCAATTTTTCATAAAAAATTATTTAAGTTTATGGATCAACCTCTAAGGTGTTTAGAATCAAGCCTAGAAACTGTTGAAGGTATAGGAACAATGATGACATATGGGTACACACGCCGCCATAGATGAAACAAAAAAAAAGGTGGATCTGAAGTGGTTCCTCCTCTTCTTCCTCCTTATGCGACGATGAGTGTCACCACTATATGTAAAAAAGGAAACCCATACACAAACTTTTGGCTTTATTTCCTTCTTTTTTCACAGATACTCTTCTCTTTCTACTTTTACTCGATCCTCTCTCTCTATAGTTGCTTTGGATGATCTAATCGTGATTGGTTCAATGAGGAAAGAGACTTATGTATTCAAAAGTGTATAGAGGTTGAGCTGTCAGTCAGTTGCTTGAGAGGTAGCCGTGGGCGACCTAGGTAGGAGAAGGGTTACTGTTGATGTTGCTGGTAGTGGTGGAAACTAGTGTATTAACCATAAATGGGTGAGGGAATGTCACAATTACTTCCTTTTTTCTCTTTCTCCTCCCCCTTTTCTCTCTCTCTCTCTCTCTCTATATATATATATATATATATATATATATATATATATATATATATATATATACCAATAGAGTCTGTATTGAAGTATGGAGTGTCTAACAACGTTGAGGTAACTCTTGGTGGAATCAATAGGTTGAAAAGGTTGTGACTAGTGGGTGTTGGAGGAAAGGTCGAGGTTTATTTTATGGGTCACAAATGGAAATGGATGATTGTTATATTTATTGACAACTTAAATCAATAGGTTTTGGTTGGAAAGGTTTCGGCTAGAAGTATGGGTGTTACAACTACTATGTGAAGGCTGCCCTTGTTGGCGGTGATTTAGAAAATGAATGGTTAATTGTTGTTGGTGGCTCTCGGTGGCTAGTTAAAGGCTAATATTGGTGGTGTTTACGATGAGATTAATGTTTGGGTATATGTTGGTTTCAATCTTGACACCGGAGATGATTATTTTTTTTGTGTGGTTTTGGGTGTGATTGAAGATGGAGAAGAAAATGAGTGGTTCTTGGGTATAGTTGACAATGGAGGAGAGAAGCTAGATTGTGTGGAGAGCTTGAGCCTTTATGGAATATGTGGAGGCTAGAGTGGACCTTTGCTATTAAGGAAGATAAAGGGTTTCACTAGGAGGAGAGGTCGATTGATGGGTCACAACTGTTTTTTATTTTTATTTTTTGCTTTTACTTCTTTTTTTAGAGAGTGTTTTAATGTGTATCGGGTCTTGGCGTGTGTGGGAACGGATGAGGAGGAGAGTTTTTGGCATGGTTTAATATATATATATATATATATATATATATATATGGTTAATGCTCTAACTAATTTCTCCTTCCCTTTTAGGTGTGTATAACCACTTATTTATACTACTCAAAATATTCTTTTCACATTTAAATGTGATATAAGAATATATGAGCAATCTCTTAAGTATATGTATGTGTAATTATAAAAAACAAATGCCTATATTTCATGAATTTGTTCACTATAAATGGTATAACATTTTTTCCCCTTGAATTTGGTAGTCTTTCAATTAAATTCATCATGATATTTGTCCAAATACCTTCTAAATTGGTAGTGGCTGAAATAATCCAAGATAATGCACTATTTTCATTTTTGTATGTTTACACATGTCGTATTTCTCTATAAACCCTTTTACCCAAGTCTTCATGAAAAGTCAATAGAACACCATCTTAAACCTCTTATAAGAATTTTGTACTCCTGCATGCTCTTCCAACTGAGAATCGTGTGCAAGGCTGACTAATTTTTCTCTTAACTCCTTATTATTGCTAATGACAATTCTGTTCTTATATATTAAAACTCTTTTTGTCAATGAATACTCATGCCAATTTCCATTGTTAATCATCTTTTCAACAATAATCTTCTTAAATTGATTATCAAATTCATAAGTCTTACTAATTTAATCATACCGTTCTAGATCAAATATAGTAATGGCTTCCAAACAACCATTCATAGCTCTTTTGTTAATAATACCAACTTCTTCTTCAACCCATAAACCTTTCCTATAAGTTGGAGTGTGTATCATTTGCTTTAATAATAATTTCAAGCTCTATTATAGTGTTTATATCTCTCTATTGCCATCAAAATTACTATATACTTTTTTTTCTTCATAAATAGACAATTTAAGATGCTTTGTATTTAGGGCTTTGCTAAAATAAGCTAAAGTTCTTCCTTTCTGACAAAGAACATCTCCTAATTCATTAAAACAAGAATCAGTTTCCAAATCAAATATTGCATTGAAATCTAGAACAACTAACTGAAGCCTCATAAAAAGCAGTCTTTAAATCTTTGAAAGCCTTATATACTTCTTTATTCCATCTGAAATTGTTCTTTTTTAGTAACTCAATTAATAGCTTGCTAATTACTCTAAACTTCTTCTACACTTTATGTAATAACCAGCAAATCTGAAGAATCTCCTTAATTCTTTAATTGAACTTGGTGTTGGTCAATTCTTTACTGCATCAATCTTTTTAGGGTTTTTAGATACAACATCTATAGATATAATGTGTTCAAAATACTCAACCTTCTTTTCATAAAGTAAACACTTTGTTTTCTTGGAACATAGCGGGTTTCTCTTCAAGGCCTATAGTATTGACCTTAAGTGTTGTATATGTAGTTGTAATGACGAATTATAACCCAATATATCATTAAAGAACATTAGCACAAACCTCCTAACAAATGGTTTTAGTATTGTATTTATTAATGCGTGAGATATAGATGGAGAATTTGTTAAGAAAAATGACATTACTTTGAATTCATAATGATCATGGTGTGTCTTAAAAGCAATCTTATCATCTTTATTCATGCTTACTTAGTGATACCTTGATCCGAGGTCAAGTTTTGATAAAAAAAATATGAACCTTGTAGCTCATCCAAAAGATCATCAATAAATGGAATATGGAACTTCTTTTTAACTGTCATATTATTGAGTTACCTGTAGTCAATACAGAATCTCCAAGTGTTATCTTTTTTCTTGACTAACAGGATTGTGGAAGCATAAAGGGCTGCTATTATGTTGTATGATTCTATTCTGTAACATTTTCTTAGCTAATTTTTCTGTCTCTTATTTGCGCACATCAGAACTCTTAGAAAACCTCATATTTATTGGTTTAGATCCAAGAATTAATGGAATCATGTGGTCTGAAATTATGATTGGTGGTAACTCTATAGGTTCTGTAAATATATCCTCAAATTCTTCTAGTAAAACTTTCATTATTGTATCTTATTTAGTTACTCTTGATTCATTAGTTACTTCTATTGAAAAGATATGACTTATAAACCCATAAACTACTTCTATTAGACTTTTGTATACTTTGGCAACTTTAATCATATGTAACTCAACAACTTTAATTATTCCTTTCGATTTTATCATCTTCCATTCCTTTCTAAATGACAATTCATCTTCATGAAGTCAGACAAAATGGGAGAATAAATTTGTAACTAATCCACTATAAGAACTACAACACACCTTACTAGTTTTAATACACTTAGGTCAGCCTGAAATTCATGACCCCAAATGAAACAGTATTTAATTGTATAATTTTAAAAAGAATCGATCATTTTTAATAGAAAAATAAATTATACCAAGATAAATTAGTTTAATTGTTTGAAAGCATAACTAAAATAGTGAGCATTTCTTTGTAAATATGTCATGCTAGAATAAGAATTTCAAATTGTAATGATAAATAAATAAATAAATAATATAAACATCAGAATATATCATTCAACTAAGTATTTTAAATAACTCAAATTTAATTTTCAAATCAAATATGCATTTGTGCAAATAGTTATCCAAGAAAATAAATCTATACCCTTAAAGCTATTAATGAAAAAGGATTGAAGACTACAAAAAATAAATAAATAATTAATTAAAACAAAAAATTTGAAATAGAAAATCATTATAATCAAAACCATCAATGTATCATTCCTTTCACAATTCTTCAAAAACACAATGATAATTTTTTAAAAAAACAAAAAAGGAAGAAGAAGGAGATGTACCTGGAACTTTTCTCCTTGTTGGTGTGGGGAACCTTGATGGAGTGTAAGGGGAAGAGGCTGAGAATGAAAAAAAAAGAGCAATTAATTGACTTTACAAAACTTGGCCAAATAAAAAGAAGAGTAAGAAGATGAAGATGGAGATTTACTTGGTGTGGAGAAAGTTTAGCGTGAGGTTAGAGTGAGGAAGGGAGAGAATGAGAGAGAATAATAATAATAAGAGAAAGGTGATAGAGAGAGAAGTACGAGAAACATTGTAGAGAGGAGAAGAAAAAGCAGAAGAACGATGTTGTTCTAAAGTTAGGGATTCTGACCTTTTAATTTTGGGCTTTTTTACCGATGAAATTATCGATGACCAAATAAATATTGATATCTTTTACACTTCAGTCGGTGATTCCATCTATAATAAACAATAGTATGTCAGAGTGGTTTTTTCAAACCTCTCTGGAATATACTGACAGACTTAGTCTGTCAGTGATTCCATTTGTATGTTCCAGTGGCATCGAAGTGTGATTCTTTTCAAATTCTCTAAAATATACCGATGGACTTAATCCATCAATGATTCCTTCTATAAATCTTAGTGGCAATGCATGTAATTTTTTTTCAACTCTCTGAAATTTTCTGACAGACTTAGTCCGTTAGTGTATCTGTTCGTATATTAGATGTTGTTGGTAATTCCATCGGTATAAAACATTTTCTATGTCAAAAAATTATATGTATTTCTTATCTATCCATTCTGCTAAATACATTAAAATCAAAGCATAATAAACACCAGTTCTGTGTATAATAATAAAATCATAAAATATAAATGTTTCCTTGTCTTGTAATAATGAATTTCCATCATTATAAAGGAACATCCAAAAATATCACATTGAAGTTAATTTCATTACACATTTATTTTTTTACAAATTAATCAGAATTGTCTTCTTTTTCTTTAATTTCATCATCGTCGTCTCCATTACAATCTTTTATATTGATTTCATTGCTATCATCATCTTCATTGACTTTTGTATGTCCGCTGATTCTCAAAACATCATTTAACTCATCAACGTCAACAATAATAAAAGTATTCTTAGTGACATGAAAATTTGAATTTTTTCTAAGTCGGTAGATAGAGAAACTTGATATGGATTAACTAACTCATCAAGTTGAAAGACATAATCTCCCAAAGTTACTTAATCTTTACCATCCTGAACAATTTGAATATGATCCTTAGGTTTGGTTTTAATTATGGACAACCAATAAATCTTAGAATGATCATTTCTAAAGGAAAAAATGTTTGTATAATAAACTTGTGGCATTGCTTGGTGAAAATAAAGACATCGTCGACGTTGCGATGTCTAGCCTTTATATTGATTTTGACCAAATCATGATGGAGATATACAATAATTCTTCTTTTGGTGGTATCATACTAATATAATTTTAATAAAAAAACTCTATTATGCTCGCTATGATATTGGAATTCAATGATCTATTCTAGCTTCTCATAATAGTTAAGTTTGAACTTATTAGAAGTCGATCCCTTAACACAAACCCCTTTGTTATATGTTTTCTACCCTGACTATACTCTTCAGTATGAAACACATGTATATTGATGAAATACCCGTTATAGCACTTTGTTTTTCTTTCAAGACTCGGACATAGTAAATTAAAAGTAACACTAGTAATCCCTCCCAATTAATAACCTTGATACATGAATTACAACTATTAACAATTAATGAGCAATGTGTAATGAATTTAAATACTCTAAGAGATAAGAATAATTACATGTGTTCTGAGCTACGTGGAAAATTGTTCATCTTGTAATTGAAATATTTGAGATTCAGTCCATTATGAATTTTAGGATAGTAAAAATTAATGATGTTACCTACCAGAAATTATTCAATCTATCAGTTTGTGATAGTATAAGAGAAAAATTGTTAAAAAATAATGACATGTTAATTATTATACTTACCGAATAAAAGTTTTTAGTACATCGTAGTTAAATAGTACATAATTATGTGTATGTCTAAATTACATTTCTATCAATCATCTTCCCCTCATAATATTTTTTTTATACACAGGTCGTCCAGGATGAAAAAATATTGACAAGTTCTCACTCGAAGGAACTTCCACACCGTCATCATGCCTTGAAAAATAGTTGATTCTTGTTCTCAAGCGAGGCATAAAATAGTACAAGATAAATATTAAAATCTCTTCGACAATATAAGCCTCACATATCGAAGTCTTAATATGCGCCTTGTTTTTTACTTTTCCTTTAAAACTGAACAAATATTTGCATAGAATTAAATGAATGTTTTTAAGTAAGAAAAAAAAAGACAATAGAAATTAAATTATGATGCATGTGCAATCCTAACCTCTCGAATGGATACATCCATCTATACTGGATAGGGCCTCCAACTTTTGTCTCAAACGGTAAATGTATGGGTAGATGCTCTATTGAGTCAAAGAATGATGAAGAAAATATCATCTCAAGTTTGTAAATTGTCTGAACCATATTCATTTTAAGCCTCTTCATGTGTTGGGTATGCAACTTGTTAAAACATATATCTCTAAAGAAATGACTGATCTTCGTGAGAGCATCTTATATGCCCTTAAACGATAAATCATGGTAAACAAGTGAAATGAGTGTTTGCATAAACATGTGATAGTCATGACTTTTCATTCCATACAATCTGCAATCCTTCAATTCATTAATATAGATATGTTTGAAGCATGTGTATTAAGAAAATACAGACTCTTAAGTCATTAGTAGACAAGTACTTGTGCATTCTTGTTTAAGGTAAAGTTGGTTTTGCGACCTGTGACCCATTATAAACCAACTCCATATTTTTATGGTGACAAAACAAAGTTATATATATTATAGTTTTTATGTTATCCTTTGTCTTTCCTTTCACGTTCGTAATCGTGTTAAAAATGTTTTCAAACATGTTCTTTTCAATGTAAATGACATCAATATTATGGCTGATGAAATTGGTCTTCCAATAAGAAAACTCCCAAAAAATACTTCGCTTTAACCAATTATGGGTCACATAAAAAACAAGAAACTTCTGTTTACCGGTTTGAAAACCAAACACAATGTCATTCTACTGCGACACCACATTATATAATTCTTCACTCAACGGTACTGGTGGTCTAATATCCCTTTCAACTTTACTAACAAAGAAGTCTTTTTTATTTTCCATAATTTATAAAAAGAGAGAGAGGATGTTTTACCACTATTTATTAACATGAAGGCCTTATTATTTTCCGTACAATATGAACATGCTAATTTTTTATGCGTACTCTAACTAGAAACGATTCTATACTCAGGAAAATCAATGATAATTCATATCAAAGATGCCTTTATCTAGAAATTTTGTTTTCTCGAGACATCATACATCATAGTCTTGGATGACCACAACTGCTTCAACTCATCAATCAACGGTCGAAGATAAACATATATATTCCGATCCATACTATTAGGACTGGGTATGATTGTAGATAAAAACACGAACTCTGACCTCATACACATCCCAGATGGCAAGTTGTAAACCATGAGTATCACCAGTCAACAAGAATAAGGAGTAACAAATGACCTGAATGGATTAAATTCGTCTATATACCTACAATGTACGTTTATTGATTCAATTAAAAACTGAGGATACACCTTATTAAAATATTTATAGGCTTCACCATTGGATGAGTGCAACATGACTTCATCCACCATATCATTTGAATGATGTCATATTATGTGCTTATTAGTTTTTGAAGACATGAATAACATTTGCAATCTAAGAGTGATTGAAAAGTATCTAAGTTTTCTAAATGCGATAAGAGTCCTTCCTCTACCAGTTATGGGTTTATAATGAGCATGCTCACATGTTTTGTACTCGATCAAATATGTATTTTCAAGGTAGTACAACATGTAGATGTTTAGGCACATGTCAGTTTTATGGTATCCTAGGCCGAGGGGTACTTTTATTATGGATTTAGCAACATAGATGTTCTCTTTTAGTCTATTTCCTTAAAGTAAAATGCTTTTCACCCATTCGACAATTCTGTCATAACTAGCCTCACTCTGCTCATGATTTGACTTGATGGTGAACACTTGTGCAACAACCCATAATTTATTATGATTTGTGCACCCATCCCATAATGGTTTGTCGGAATCTTTTAAAAGATAAAAAAATCTGGTCGCATCTGCATTTGGTTCTTCATATACGATTGAACATTCATCTGCATAACCTTGATTCATTCTCATCTCACCCATAACCATATTTATATAAGGATTATTATTGTCATCTACAACTTCATGCACGTTGCTAGAAATAGAAGTTGACTCAATCATCCTTTCTACCATGGTCTCGTAAGGAACGTATGGTTTTCTATATGCAAACCAACACAAGTATTTTCCCATGAACCTTTTTTTTTTTGTAGAAGATGCATTGTTATAATATATGGATCAAGATTTTTTTTTATTTTTACACCCTTTATATGGATATCTAATACCATCTCCACTAATATTTCTCGGATTAGATAATACATAATTAATAAAACCCTCAATCCAATTACAATAATCCATCATACGCAACCTTTTTGGTGAATCTTGATACATCCTTGAATGATCATTCATTTCTTATATCAAACCTATATAGAATATCGATGACAACATGTATTAATTAATTATATAAACTAAATAAATTAGCTAACAGTATAACTCAAACTTGTTCAATCTATTTTGATAGTACTCTTAAATCATTATCAATTATCTACATAAATTCAAATTCATACACATTTACTAAATTTTTTAACTCAACAATAAAATTGACAAAATATAAAATACACCAATTAAATAAGCCATTATTTATTTCATTACAAAACATCTAAGTCAAAAAATCAAAATCAATTTCATCAAATTACAAACAAATACAATTTCTCAAAATCTCAAATAGACCCTAACATGAACAAATCATACATTCATACAATAAATATCCATGGGAAAAAGCTAAAAAAACAAGTAAACGCACAAAGAAACTACATATATTACAAAAATATGTAATAAAGATTAATATTTTAAAATTGAGTTCAAACAAAAAATGGATAATTTTGCATACTTGATGTGGAGAATCCTAAAAGCATTGAATGAAAACAGTGATGCAGACAGACTGAGTGTTGGGGTGGCAAGATTTGTGGTGATAGGACATTGATTTGTGATAAAATAAGGGGAGGGAGTCTGCTGTTTTTTGCAGAGGAAATGGAGGAAGAATTAAAAATGGAGGAGGGGGGTCGCTCGCTAGGTCATAACTTAAATATTACCAATGGATTCACAAATGAATATTTCTGACGAGTTTATTCCGTCGGTATTTTCATATGTAAAAATAACATGTCATTGTATCTTTTTGTTTTTTTTTTAATTTATTATTTTATAACTGTAATTACATTGGTATACACCAACATAAATTTTCCATCGGTTTATACCGATGGACATAACAAGGAACTATTTCGTTAATAAAGTTTACCGCAATCTACCGATGAAAATTTTTC
>Ga0307515_10023182_pt1 | contig 10894 bp, 11 predicted proteins | sample 17_EM_MG_FD_194513 | JGI IMG/M metagenome (GOLD analysis project Ga0307515, IMG submission 194513) | Populus trichocarpa ectomycorrhiza microbial communities from riparian zone in the Pacific Northwest, United States - 17_EM | ecosystem: Host-associated > Plants > Roots > Unclassified | place...
CGATTAATCAGCTCAAATTATAGGGGGGGCAATATAATCGCCTCTAATCCAAATAAATCACTAATTTCTCCTTGCGCGCACTCATTAGTGTGCGGTAGCAATTCAGATATTTCCTGATGGCCCGCCACGACACACCGCGGGGGGGGGCGACTATTGTTGTGAGCGTCATCGGTTGAACCATCGCATGCACGACGATGGGAGACAAAGGTTATGCTTTGCTTTCAAAAAATGTGAGGAAACATTTGTGAGGAGGGAAGGTAAAACAGAACATGAGACGGCTGCCCGCACACGATTCTTGCAGGACGGACGAATAAAAAACATACCGCCGACGAGGATCGAACTCGCAACCTTCGCCTATGAAGTTCATAGGAAAGCGACGCGCTACCATTGCGCCACGACGGCTTACCTGGCATGGCGATTGACACCGATCAAAAGCGGGTAGACCAACTCTCGACGGAACCAACGTGGACGGTCGATTGCGCCGACTTCCCCATATATTACGGAGATGGTGATAAGATTCGCGGCCAATCGACTTGGGCGGTCCCTTTATCAACTACTCCCATCTAATCTCTCCAATCCGCGCATCTTCACCAGAAACATGACCGCAGTTCCTGAACTTTTCTTGGCCGACCGCGCTTCTCCTCTGTGCAGCCTCGAAATCGCGAAGCCATTTGCCCTCCTCAGGTAAACTATTGCGTATCCGTCGTCCGTTCTAAGTTTACCCCACGTCCATCGCTCCTATAGTTCACGGGAGAGAAAGTACGCGCACTACATCTCCGAGGCTTCTTGGGCTGGTGCCAGGATTATCCAAGGGCAATGGACTGAACAGGCTCAGAAACTCTATGACTTGATCGTTCATATCTTCAGCGAGAATGGGAAGCTCGCTAACCTTGAAGATCTCAAGGAAAAGTCTTGTGTGGGGGACGAAGAATGGGAAGACCTTCTACAGTACTCAAGTCAGGTGCGAGTTTGGTTCTACCGCCTACCCTCTAGATCTAACCATGGAATCAGGTTCTGAGCAACCTGGTGAACTATAAGTCATTCGGATTTACAAAATTCATCCCTCGCATCCCGAAGGAAAAGTTCGAGGCGGTGGTCAAGGCGTCATCAAACGCCTCCAACGCGTTGGGTATCTGGGAATCAGTAAGCATACACCACCACGCGATGTACGTTATAGAAGCCGACGACCCGTGTCAGCTTCAAGAGCACATATACTCCGCTACACCAGATGCGAGCCTTCTAATCGGAAAACCAAACCTCGGACACGTATCCAACTACTACACTGGTGAAGTCATCACCGACGAGGAAGTCGCTGCTGTTCAGTCCGCCGCAGAGGAACACAATGTGGATGTCCTGAATACTCGGTAAGTGGCGCACACCAAGACAAGCCTCACATCTAAACTACGAAAGGGTCTTCAAAAAATACTCGGCCGAGTTCGTCCTTCTGGTCGCCTCCTCCGAGGATCAGCCATCGGCTAGCGCTGTGCATGAGATCGAAGTGAAAGGTAACAAGGTCAATCTGACCATCCAATATGGGGACTTCTCAGGACCCCTCCAAAAGTCTATCGATGCATTGAAAGAGGTACCACATCTTCCCCAATCCTTGACGCCGGCTTAGCGCAGATATTTACAGGCCAGAAAATACACCGCCAATGAACATCAGTCTAAAATGATTGACGAGTACATCGAATCGTGAGTATTCGGACCCCAACCGGCGGTTGGTGCACTAAGAACGCTGTAGATTTCGAACTGGTTCCATCCCCGCCCATAAGAAAGGTTCCATCGAGTGGGTAAAGGATATCGGCCCCGTTGTCGAGAGTTACATTGGCTTCATCGAGACGTACGTTCATATACCTCCGCCGAGCGAGCCCTATCCGACCCTCCCAAAAGCTACGTGGATCCGTATGGCAGCCGCGCCGAGTGGGAAGGCACGTACATGCACTCGCCATCTGTTCCAGTTAAAGTGATGGTCATCATATAGGTTTCGTTGCCATTGTTGACAAGGAGATGAGCGCCAAATACGAGAAGTTGGTCAATGATGCCCCACGGTTGATCAAGGATTTGCCATGGGGTCCCGATTTTGAGGTCGATGTCTTCAGAAAGCCGGATTTCACCGCCCTTCAGATAGTTTCCTTCGCGACTGGGGGTATCCCTGCTGGTATCAATGTGTGTAAACCCCAGCTTAGTCGTGAGCAGTTATATTGATCCGACTCGATAGATCCCCAACTACTACGAGATTCGTGAATCCGTGGGATTCAAAAACGTTTCACTCGCTGTCAGTGCTGGCCTCCCTTACTAAAGCAGATCTGCAGCTCACATTTGAGGTAGAATATCCTTGCTGCGAAGGCTCCAAGTAAGCGCTTGAGGTTACCGATATTTCAAAGGCTAAATACGTGATCATAGACGAGGAGGTAACATTCGTCCACCCGAGCGACCTCGAGTTGTACAATTCTTGGGATTCTCGTGCTTTTGAAGTTCAGGTAGCGAACCACGAACTCTTGGGCCATGGTTCCGGGAAATTGTTCCAAGAGGACGCCAACGGTAAAAAGAACTTTGACCCGGCGAAGGTTATCAACCCTCTCACTGGCCAACCCATGTAAGAGTGGGTTTCCATTGCGGTACACATACTGATGCCGCGCTCTTCAGTACATCATGGTATAAACCTGGTCAGACTCCTGGATCAGTCTTGGGTGAAGTTTCTTCATCACTAGAGGAAATGAGGGCGGAAGTTGTCGCGTTGTACCGTGCGTCGTTTCAACCATCACCTGACAAAAATCCATCGACTTTCACGTCTCGCAGTGGCCGGTAACAAAGACATTCTGGAGATTTTCAAGGTTTGTCATGGAACGTAGGAGATAAGCGCTAAATAGTGTTAACCAACCACCCAGTATACTTCCCGGAAGGACATCGAAGATGTCCAATACGCCATGTTCCTCATCATGGTTCGCGCTGGTAATCAATCCACCCAGACCCCACTTTACGGACGTTAACACCTGTGAAGGTATTCGCGCCTTGGAATTCTATGACCCCGTCGCCAAAAAGCACGGCCAGGCCCATATGCAGGCCCGCCTCGGTATTACCCAGTGGCTGATCAAAGAAGGCATCGCGAGGGTCGAGGAGATCCGTGCCACCGATGGTACCCTTGAGAACCTCTATATCCGAGTCAGTTCCTTCGGGTTTGTGTGCATCTAGATTTTTGACTCACCGCGCAACCCCAGCTCGACAGGGACAAGGTCCTGACCAAGGGCAAGGAAGTCACTGGAAAACTCTTGATCGAACTCCAGGTTCGCAAAAGTACCGCTGATGGGAAGGGCGCGAAGGAATTCTACACGGAACTCACAAAACCTTCCCCTGACTGGGAGGGCGAGATCAGAGATCTAGTTCTGAAGAAGAAACTGGTTGGTATCTCGGTCTGCGCCTTGTTCATCTTGACTGAGAAATTACCCACAGCCTCGAAAGATTTTCGTCCAACCCAATACCTTTGTCGTCAACGACGAGGTTGTCCTCAAGGAATACCCACTCACTTCTGTAGGAGTGATCGAGAGTTTCATTGAGAGGAAGTTGTAGGCAAGCGGGCAGTGGCGGTTAAGTGGGGCAACATGTATATCACTAGGGATTTTGTACACGCACACACACACACGACTAGGAATCACGGCGTCCACAGTGTCCTCCGCCGATCTACAGGCCCGAGATGTTAGCATTTCACACCGATAAGCACCTGAACCGAACTGTTGGTACATTCCAAGAACCCCTGGCCGTCTTCTCTTTACTTAAACTCCCAGACGCTTCCTGCTTCTTCGTGACAACGCTGTAAGGCATTTGACTCTCCGATTAGCAATCGGGTTAGAGGTATGGGGGATGAATAGGATCTGCCTACATCGGCTGGAAGGTTGATCCCGATCAGAGCTTCGAGGATGCCGTGACCTGACCACCTTTCGAGTTCGATGGCTTCGTCAGGGGTGATAAAAGCTTTGGAGAGGCGGGCAGCAAAAATCATCTGGGCGGCGGCGGCTCTGATGCGAGGGGGTGATTCTGTCGTCTTGTTAGGTACTTTATACTGGGTAGACGCCGCTGTGGATTCCACAGTCGGGGAGACTGGTCCGATGGTAACAGGTGGTTCAGTGTTACCCAGTGGGCGGGGACGAAGAAGCACGTAATTCTTGGCAAGGTGGTACAAGTGAAATGTCTCCATCTGGAACGCAAGAGGTCAGCGGATGAGATGTGGTGTTCCGCTAGTTGATACCTCGAAGGATCCTATGTCAGGGACTGTTTCCAATAAGTGGGGGATTAGGTATTCATTGTGATCAGGGAAGGACGTCTGTCGGCCCTGGGACGAATAGAAACTAGGAGGCAAATAAGTTACGGGTGCTCGTCGCAGACATCTTGCTTCACCTGTCTGCAGATGCATTCACGATGCCCTTCACGATCTTTGTGGATTTCCCGACTGGCCGGGCATCTTGCAGCGATTTGTACACCTGGGCAGCGGGGTATTAAAATTTTTAATGGGGTGGGATTATCACCAGAATTACCGCTTCGTAAATTTCCGGATCCGCCTCCACCTTCGCGGGAAATGTCAGTTTTGAATGTCCTGGTATTGGTGTCATGTGCAGACCTGTTTCGTGATGAAGTAGGGTTGTTGCGTCGGGTCCCCGTTGATAAAGTCATAGTCCCAATTTCTGTTGATACCAACGCAAGCTTTAGGGACCACCAGGGATCCGGGAGGGATGTCGATAAGTGCGCCGCATGAACCGAGGCTGAGAGTGAGCTCATCAGCAGTGTCGCTCATCAGAGTAAACGAGGTCACCGACCGAACGACGAGCATGTCCCCACTCAAACACTCGCGAACTTCGCGTACAAAGAAATCCGTGTTGGGGAATCCCATACCGGTGCTGACGATCGAGATAGGGACACCCTTGAACCTTCCCGTGATCGTCATGAATCCCCTCTCCGAGGTGAGTTTGAACGGTACGGGGGTTTTGTCCAAGTGCTCTGCAATGATCAGGGCCCTGGATGGAGATCCCACTGCCACCTGAGACCCATCGATACGAAGGCTCGTAGATGACAACGAAATGATTCAAACATACGATTCTGTTCGCCACTTCACCCGTCTTGAGACCCAGGTGATATACGCGACCATCGCCAGTACGAGGGAAGTCTGGCAATGATAGTCAGACATCGGTTTTATACCTGACTTCGGACAGAAATGGTCTCACTTGCGTCCGTATGCAAGTCTTTCATAATGATAACGGGGTATAAGTCCAAGCTTCGGGCCTGGGCGATCGCGGCATTTGATCCGAACCCGGGTACATTTGTGCCGGCCAGTAGCGGCTAATAGCCGGCCAACTGCCGCTGTCAACTTTTACAGCGTCTGTTCGGTGACAATTTTCTCACGCCTCCTACATTGCCGAGGGGGAGGCGAAGTTTCGTCTAGAAATCGGGTAAACTCTATCGTAACGGCGCCAGGTGCAATTCTAAGGCTCCTTTTTCGTAAAAGTGCACACAGCCCGGCATCTCGGCAGCAATTGTGGGTGAATAAAAGGGGCCCGTGGATGATGGGAGAAGTCTTGGCTTGGAGGAACTAAAACGAGAGGCGGCGAACGCGACCTACGGTGTGCAAGACAACCGATGGTTGCATGCCTTCGCATCACATTGTCTATGATGGTAACCGAATTGATATAGGGAAAGGGGTTTTGAATCTCGAAGTCTGTTTAAACTCCCGAGCTGTATGTAGATGGTTTTCTGCGCAGGGTTCCGCCGAGGGAAAGAACAGGAAATATGGAACAGCCAGAGGAGCGTCGGCACAGGGAAGGTGGGGCGACAAAAATAAACGTACGGCGTTCCACAGACGAAAACATCTCGTCGACAAGACTGATACCCGGCTGGGGCCCATCGCCTCAATGGATTTCCGTTTTGAAGGTATATCGACTCGCGGAATGGCATCGAGGCCACATAAAGAAGTACTACCGCATTGTCAGCCGAACCTGTCAACGAATGCCAGCCAGTCTGGGCGATAATTCTGTGAGACCTCTGTCCCATATCTGACCCACATGCTCTTTCGCGACGAATGCATTCCTCTTGAGAGTAAACCCACGTATAGAGAGAGTCCGGCATACTGTAGACTCGTCCACGGTACCGGAAATGAGGTCCGCTTTCAAATCTCCCTCCAGCTGATGGATGAGCGGGAGATATACAAGCTGCTACGATCTCACAAGCAGAGCATGCCGGTGATGCCGAACTCCACACATGATTTTTTTTTCTTTTCGAAAACGAGCTCTCGAATTGCAAGCGGCTGTAATCCGCCCCAGTTTGTCCACATCTACTCTTCCTGCATGAGGGCATACTCAATATTAAGCTGTGTGTGGTTGCGATGCCGTTGACTGGAATTCTGGAACATTGAGCTGGGTGATCCGGCCGGCACGATCGGCACGGCACACCGCAAAGGCCAATCATTACTTATTGCCGTAGCATCCCATTGGCCCGGCAAGGGCCATCGAACGGCCAACGGACACATCGCCTTATGGCTATAGCCGGTAACCGGTAGCTCGATGTGATGGGTTATGGTCGTGGCCGCCCAACACTTGAGCTGATTAAATCAGGGGAGGTATTTACTAAATAATGTAATCTACGGTAAGGTCTAAGCTTCGCGGATAAGTACGGCCACAACGGTCACGCTACAATGTTTGTCAGAAGTACATTCGAGGCCACGCAGGAGAAAACATACTCATCCAGTTTCTGGGATCAGGCAGTCAGCGAACAGCGATCATAAGGAGTAGCAACGACTTACTCCTCCTTCAAAAGGCGTACCGGTACGAGTAGACCGTTCTAGATTGAGGAAAAATATTCATTCTGAGGGAGACTTCGACGAAGGAGAAAGACTTACGTGCCCATGGGCCAGATCGGTGATTGTTGATCATACAATCCCGAGCGTACTGGACGAAGTTGTCCGTTATTGCTTGTACCTGTTGCTCATCAGTCCCACCAGATCTCCCAGTCAACGTGCACAAGGCCAGCATCTCCGACCCAAACACATTATCGCACAACCCATCAGTCTGGCGAAGCGTCAGTGGACGGGATGATGCAAATTATGAAGGAGAACAAACATATGCGATAACTAAATCCCCATCCCGCAGCCTCATCTCAAAAGGATGTCCGTCCGAGGCCTGATCCCCGAAGGGACTTTCGTAGTTTGGTGGGATCTTCGATAGTTGCCTGTGATACCTACGTCAGCGAGGTTCCGACCGGTTGGCCAACCCATACATTGGGCAGTTAAAGTAGTGCGTTTGGTATACGGATTCGTAGATTATGCTTGATGAGCGGACGATTATGAATCCACTGTCACCGAGACTAGAAAACCGTAAGAGTTCAAACTCTGTCTATCAGCAGGTAGCCTACGGACTTTAATGTCCGCAAGAGCCCGGAGGACGCGTTGAAATTGAGAATCGCTGCCGTACTGGAACCTGACATCGGATTACGCCTAGGTCGTAAGAGAGACCTTGTTGTAAATGAAGACGTACCAGCAACCACGCCCCTCTCGCGCAAAACAGCAGTATGAGCATTTTCTAGGCACTGTGCGGGGGTTAGCTCCCACCCTTCTATTGTTTCATGTTCCTCGTATCCTTGGGTCGGATCCGTCTCAGGTTCTCCAGCCCAGCCCAGTTTCGAATACCGATGGCAGTGGTACATAAGAGCTTGAGAGAATAGTGCCGGGTTGGTTACGTCTTCCCATCCCCCCACACCGTCGGCAACCCCGACTGATAATCCCTACGGCCATTGTTTATTTTGAGTCTTCAGTGAATGGAAGATAGGACGCGTCTCACCTACCGAATTGTTCATCATCTACAAGGGGATTTGGGTAAGGGTTTGATTCGGTTTGTGCTGGAGCTGGGAACGCACGGTTTGTATGTAGAAGAAATCATGGCCAGGGTCCTTATTGGCGGGCAGTACGCCTTTGGGCCACTCCAGTGTCTTGTCTCTCCAGGCTCCGATAGGACTCTTCGGGTCAAACGGGTAAACGGCGGGCAAGTACTTGGACCTTCTTAGCTTCGGACCTGGTGGCTTCCCTAGCCAGCTTGCGCCAACGACAAACCGAAACGGCCGTGGACGCAGGTCATTGTTCGCGCCCGTGCTAGTTGTGGTGAAAGTTCGTAAGGCCGGAAGCGTTGGCGGCGGTTGCGGATGTTGTTTCGTTCTAATGGCCCGCGTTGCATGTCCATGCCTGCACAGAATTGACGGCAGAGACATACGTTGGGGTTGCTCGGGGGTAAAGTTAGAGTACGGGATCCGGTGTCACGGGCAAATCCGTAAACATTCCAAGTATTTCCGGGTCAAAAGTCGGAGTCTAACTCGGCTCGCACCTCGATATCATGAGGGTATGCTACAATACACGAAGGTCGGACTACAGGGCAGCTCAGGTCCACTTTCCAAAGACTTCCAATAGTGTAACCTGTTTCAGTTTCCCAGACCTCTTTGTCACTATCCCAGACCCGGTACTGCTCTTCGATCTGTGTGATTGTAGCTTTGCAGGCGGTGTCGGTCGTGGAGGAACGGGGATCTGGGAAATATTCTTCATACGCTTCGGAGTTGAACCTTCTGGGACGGACTCCGAGTTTCCATCTTGTGCGGAATTTCCGTGCCCTCGATGGGGGTCCTTCAACGCCCCACGAGTCGAAACACTGTTGGAATCCTTCCTGAAAGGGTTTGTGCTGACTGTTGGCGTGGAGGCGAGGGAAGGGGTAGCGGTGGTGGTTGGCAGATTCCTGCGTTGGGTTATCATACTCAACATCTCCCGTGTGGATTTCCTGGCCAACGCACTTGACCGGTCGGGGTTAAGATTGGACGAGTCGGAGAGGGAGGGTTTTGTCATGAGTCTTATCCTCCGAGGGGGTGGCGCGTCGGGCCCGTAAACGGAATCCCATGGAGGAGGGTCGCGAACCAGCATGAGATATCGATCTGTGGGCATGGTTTCTGCAATAGATATCGCGGTGCCACGCAGTTGTTTACAGTGGCAGGTCACCGCCTTTGGAGCTTGCGGGTCCAGTCCATAGAAACGCATCGCCGTTTTGTGTTCCTCCCACACTTCTTCCACCATCTCCTGCACCTCCTCCACCAAGTCTTCGTCAACCTCGTATCCACAAAAGTGGACGCGCGACTCTGTGAAACTGTCCTCATCCCAGGAGTCAATCGAATCCTCTTCTTCCCAAGGGTAGCCTGGGTCCGAGTCATATCTCTCGTCGTCATATTCCCAGCGTTGCATAACAAAACCTGTAATTTCCGATATGCGAGTCTCGTTGCTAGCGTCGCCCAACATCGAGTGGATCCATTCTCGGAGCTCTCGTTCTGCTTGGATGATATGAGGGTCCCGACCACTGCGGGATCGCTCGGATATCGAAGTGGCCGATGGTGCGGATTTTTGGCGGTTAGGCCGTTGTGGCCAATGAGGGTGAAATTCTGTGTTGACGTGGATCACAAAGGGGTCTGGGTGGGAGAATAGTGTATTGCGGGAGTCAGTGTCTCTCAACCGCTGAAGGGCGTCTTGAAGGGAACACTGGAATAGATTGCGCTGGGTCTTCTTGCTTCGTCGAAAACCGCCACAACTCAGATCTTGACTACAACTGGTACCCCTTAGGTCTATCTCTGCGTGAGTGGTTCGATAATGGGGTTGTACATGGTACGAACCGAGTATGGCAAGAAGTGGGAAGTTGGAAACGGCACCAATGACTTGGTCTGTTATCTTCGGACAGTTACATAGTCGCAGGATGCGAAGCCCTCGTGTGCCGTAACGCGGGTCTGACGGTTTCCTGGTAGTTTTCGGGGCGAAGTGACGAATACCCAAGTGTGAGATAGGTGTTTGACTAATATCCAGTGCGCAAAGCCCATGAAGAGATTTGAGTACGTGACTGGTTTCGTCCGAGACGCACCCCGCAAGACTGAGCACAGTAATTAATGCGAAAGACGGTGTGGATGGGATGGCTTGTAAAAGTGGGAGGTGTATATCTCCTAGGGGGATGTGGTAATTCTGAAGTCCTCTGGGGAGATCAGAGTACACTTGCGCGATTATCGACCACAGTCGAGGGTCGAGCTTGCAGAGGCAACGTGCGGCCACGTCCATGTCGCCGAATGTGGAGGGAGATAGGGTACGAATGACTTCGGGCTGGCACCGGATACGATGAGAACCGAGGCTGTGAACCTGATCGGCGTGGTTGACGAGCGTCCGGATACAGAAGTAAGCCAGAGGTGGAATAGGGCCCGTGCGGGCTGGGGCGTCAGCACCGCGAACGTTCTCGTATAGCCCGCGTGGTATATCATTTGGAATCCAAGACCCAGAGCCCCCGTCAGCGGCCTGCCTGACGCGTATTGGGACAAGTAGGATTGGTTTCAGATGCGGAGCACCAACGGACATAGCGGACGGAATGGAGATAGTTGAGCGTCCGAGAACACTTGTGCTGCGTGTTTCACGGTCAGGTCTCAGATCTCAGAGTCTAAGTAGATGTTGTGGTCTTGACTGGCAGTGGCACCACGAGGACCCATTGCACGTGAGACACGACACATGGCTTGAGAAAATAAAATAAAAATAAAAATCGGTGGGACCATGCAAGTCATGATCACAAATATCTGAGAATATTCAAGGAAGGTACAAAGACTCCACCTAACAAAGGCGGGCCCAAAATCGCAAACAAAATCGCAAACAACTTGGCCATAGCTTAGCGCTTGACCATGCCTACAAAACCTAATTGCGTAAACACAACGGTGATGGTTACAGAGTGAATTCTCATCCGAATTATACCCGTTTTCGAAATAGTTGGCACATGAACTCCGCCGCGTCGAAAAAATAGTTACATTTTCGTAGTGAGGACCTGTTTAGATTTATCTCAACGATGGCGCAGTACCGCCGTCC
>Ga0307515_10023183_pt1 | contig 10894 bp, 8 predicted proteins | sample 17_EM_MG_FD_194513 | JGI IMG/M metagenome (GOLD analysis project Ga0307515, IMG submission 194513) | Populus trichocarpa ectomycorrhiza microbial communities from riparian zone in the Pacific Northwest, United States - 17_EM | ecosystem: Host-associated > Plants > Roots > Unclassified | place...
TGCTCGACTTCTTCGTGACGTAGCGGCTGGCGGTCAGGAAGTGGGTGTTGGTGTAGGCGATCTGCTTCTGGCGCTCGACGTTGTTGGTGGTCGAGCCGCATTCGAGATCGATGGTGCCGTTGGCGAGCAGCGGGATACGGGTAGCTGACGTCACCGGATTGAGCTTGACTTCAAGCTTGTCGAGCTTGAGCTCCTTCTTCACGGCATCGACGATCTTGCTGCAGATGTCCATCGCGTAGCCGATCGGCTTCTGGCTGTCGTCGAGATAGGAGAACGGAATCGACGAATCCCGGAAGCCGAGCGTGATGGCGCCGGTATCTTTGATGTTCTTCAGCGTCCCGGTGAGTTCCTGCGCCATTGCCGGCGTGGCGCAGACCGCGGCCACGAGTGCGTAGCCAATCATGTAATTGCGTTTCATACCTGTACTCCTTGCTTGGATTGCATCGATTGCTTGAGGATTTCGCCGAGCACCGGCGAAATGTAGCGACGAAACTGTTCGGGGTGTTCGCTCATCGGAAAATGGCCGAGTTGCTCCATGATCGTGACCCTGGCGCCCCCGATGGCGGCAGCGGTCCGTTTCGTATCTTCCGGCGTGCAGGAGAAATCATACTCGCCCGTCAGCAGAAACAGCGGGCATACTTTAGTATCGATCGTCTCCACCCGGCCGCGCAAGTCGCCATCGACCCGATAAAAATAAAGATCGCCCTTGAAAATCCCCGGACCGCCCTGCTTGTAGCCCCATAGCGTCTCATTCCGCGAGGCTTGCGGGCTCTGGGGGGCAATCAGACCGGATACCAGCGCCGCGCAGACCTCGCCGCCATGGACGTCGGGACGGTTGAGCCATGTGGTGTCATACCAGGGCGCCTGAAAATCGGCCGCCTCGAGGCCAATCAGCGCGCGGAATTCGGCGGCGTGATTGATGGCGAGGTTGAGCACGATGCGGCCGCCGATCGAGCAGCCCATCACCACGGGTTTGTCGAGTTCCAGCGCCTCGCAGAAGGCGCGGATGGTCTCGGTGTAGCGCGCCGCGGTGAGCTGATATTCGTCACCATTCCAGCTCGCCGGCGGATTGGATTTACCGTGCCAGGGCATGTCGAAGGCGATGATGCGGAAGTTCTTTGCGAACGCCTCGTCGGCGAGCAGATAGCGCCATTGCCGCGCATCGGAGCCCGCGGTGTGCAGGCACACCAGCGGAATGCCGGCGCCGTTTTCCTCGAAATAGATCCGGTGCATCTCGCCGCTGATCTCGACATGGACGTAGCGGCCGACCATCGGCTCGATGGTGCCACTCATGATAGCGTCATCGCAAAATGCTGCCGCGGCAGCGACAGCACATCCTTGAAATATTGCAGATGCGCCATGAAGGGGTGCAGGTCACCTTCGAGCACGGCTTCGCCGCGCTTGGTCAATGCGAGCAGGTCATGCCAACCCGGCCGCGGCTCGGGTTGCCAGTACGCCGCCCAGGCCGCGGGCGAGGCACGATAGGAAAACCGCCACGATCGCATCAGAACCGGCGCCGGCGTCAGGTCGACAATACGGCCGGCGCGGATCGAGACGTGAAAGGGATGAGCGGTCGGCCCGAGCAGGCACTCGCAGTCAAGGAACCGGCCGCGAACGATCAGCGCAGGCGCTTGTTCAAGAAGCGCGGGAATTCCCGCAAACCTCTCGATAATCGTGGCGTCGGTCACGTTTGAAATTGAACTCATGCGCTTCCAGGCAAGGTATGCGGCAATACCGGCATTGGTGAGGGACGGAACCGGTCCATCACGTGGCAATGATGGCCCGAACACCCCCTGGTCGCAAGGCTGGCGGCGCCGGCTTTGACGCCATGCGACCTCACTCCCCGCATACGGCAATCCAACAAAATTCCGTATCTCGGGATGCCGCGCCAGACCAATTGTCGCAGATGTCAATTCCGGCCAAGGACCAGGCCCGTTGCGTAACCTGGCGCGGTCAACGCGCTTTTCTTCTCCGGCGTTTTCGGGGAAGATTACCGCTATCAAAGCAACAACAAGGTCTCGCTGCCAACGGGGCCGTAAGGGAGAGTTTGAGATGTCCAGCCGCAACCGCCTGATGTTTGCTGTCGCCGCTGTCGGCATGCTGATTTCCGCCGCCGCCGGCGCGCAGGAATATCCTACCAAGCCGATCACCCTGATCGTGCCGTGGCCGGCCGGCGGATCGACCGACCTCACGATGCGCGCCATTGCCGAAAGCGCGTCGAAGGTTCTCGGCCAGCCGATCGCGGTCGACAACAAGGCCGGCGGCGGCGGCACCGTCGGCCCGGCCACCATGGCGGCGGCTGCCAAGCCCGACGGCTACACCATCGCGCAGCTTCCGATCACCGTGTTTCGCCTGCCGCTGATGCAGGAAGTCTCCTGGGATCCATCCAAGGATTTCTCCTACATCATCCATCTCACCGGCTACACCTTCGGCGTCACCACTAGTGCCGAGTCGCAGTTCAAGAGCTGGAAGGACGTGATCGACTTCGCCAAGGCCAATCCCGGCAAGGTGACCTACGCGACACCCGGCACCGGCACCTCGCTGCACATCGGCATGGAGCAGATCGCAACCATGGCCGGCATCAAGCTGACGCAGGTGCCGTTCAAGGGCGGCGCGGAAACCAACGCCGCCGTACTCGGCCAGCACACCACGCTGCAGGCGGATTCAACGGGATGGCGGCCGCTGGTCGACGCCGGCAAACTCCGCCTGCTGATGGTGTGGACCGGGACGCGATCGCCGAACTTCCCTGATGTGCCGACGCTCAAGGAACTCGGCTATCCCATGGTCTATGACTCGCCGTTCGGAATCGGCGGGCCGAAGGGCATGGATCCGAAGATCGTCGCCAAGCTGCACGATGCCTTCAAGAAGGCCATCGAGGACCCGGCCGTGATCGCGACGCTCGCCAAATACGACATGGTGCCGAACTACAAGAACACCGAGGACTACAAAAAATTTGTCGTCGAGGTCACCGAGTCCGAACGCAAGGTGATCGATTCGCTCGGGCTGGCGAAGAAGTAGGGCTGAATCGCCACGCAGCGGGGACGGCGTCATCCTGAGGTGCGAGCCGCACTTGCGGCTCGCCTCGAAGGATGGCTTTGGGCACCGTCACCCTTCGAGGGCTCCGCTGCGCTACGCCACCTCTCGGGTGAACGCAATTGCGTTCATCCCGGGGGTGACGACACGTACACCGCATCTGAGAGAGCAACCGATGAGCAATGACAGCAACGTCAAATTCCGCCTCAACAATTCTGAATTCTGGGGCGGACTGATCGGACTCGGGCTCGGCCTTTTCGTGATCCGGTCGGGGCTCAAGCTGAAGCTCGGCACCATCAACGATCCCGGCTCCGGCTACGTGCTGTTCTACACCGGCATATTGATGTGCCTGTTTGCGGCCTCGATCATCATTGCCTCACTCAGCGAGGGCGGACCGACCTTCGGTTCGCGCTGGGAGAACGCGCGCTGGACCAAGCCGCTGATGGTCATCGCCTGCCTCACCGCATTCGCCTTCTCGCTCGATACGTTCGGCTTCCTGCTGTCGTCGATCCCACTGATGGTGCTGCTGCTGCGCGTGATCGATCCGGTGCGCTGGTCGCTGACAATCCCGATTGCGCTGCTCGCCCCGCTCGGCATGTGGTGGGTTCTCAAGCGCCTCCTGTTGATCCAGTTGCCTTCGGGCATCTTCGAAATCGGCTGACCGCACCATGGATACGCTCATCAACGTCGCACATGGTTTCGGCGTCGCGCTGCTGCCGATCAACCTGCTCTATTGCTTCATCGGTGTCTTCATCGGCACGCTGGTCGGCGTGCTGCCCGGCATCGGGCCGATCTCGGCGATGTCGCTGCTGCTGCCGGTCACGCTGTCGGGAACGCCGGAATCCGGCATCATCATGATGGCCGGCATCTATTACGGCTCGATGTATGGCGGCTCGACGACGTCGATCCTGGTCAATATTCCCGGCGAAGCCGCCTCGGTCGTCACCTGCATCGACGGCCACCAGATGGCCAAGCAAGGCCGCGCCGGCCCTGCACTCGGCATCTCCGCATTCGGCTCCTTCATCGCCGGCACCTTCTCGCTGGTCGCGCTGATGCTGGTGGCGCCGTCGCTCGCCAGCGTCGCGATCGCATTCGGGCCGGCCGAATATTTCAGCCTGATGGCGCTGGGCCTCGTGGTGCTGACTTTCCTCACTCAGGGATCGATGGCCAAAGCGCTGCTGATGGCCTGCATCGGCATCGTGCTCGGCCTGATCGGGCTCGACAGCATTACCGCACAGCCGCGCCTGACCTTCGGCCGGATTGAGTTGATCGACGGCATCGGCCTCGTCCCGGTGGTGATGGGCCTGTTCGGCGTCGCCGAAGTGCTGCTCAACATCGAGCAGGTGATCAAGCGCGACGTTATCAATGCCAAGATCACGCAGCTTTTTCCGAGCAAGGCGGATTGGAAGGCCAGCGCCGGTCCGATCGGACGCGGAACCATCCTCGGATTCTTCCTCGGCATCCTGCCGGGCGGCGGTGCCGTGATTTCGTCGTTCGCGTCCTATGCGCTGGAGAAGCGGTTGTCGAAAACGCCGGAGCGCTTTGGCCACGGCGCGATCGAAGGCGTGGCGGGACCGGAATCCGCCAACAACGCCGCCGCCGGCGGCGCTTTCATTCCGCTGATGACTTTGGGCATTCCGCCGAACGTGGTGATGGCGCTGCTGCTCGGCGCCTTCGTGATCCACGGCCTGCAGCCCGGCCCGTTGCTGATCACGCAAAACCCCGGCTTGTTCTGGGGCATCGTCGCCAGCATGTATATCGGCAACGTGATGCTGCTGGTGCTCAACCTGCCGATGATCGGGATGTGGGTTCAGCTGCTGAAATTGCCGTACAACATCCTGTTCCCGCTGATCATCCTGTTCACGATCATCGGCGTCTATTGCTCCAGCAATAATGTGTTCGACGTCTATGTCATGATCGCGTTCGGCATCATCGGTTATTTCATGCGCAAGCTCGGCTACGAGCCGGCGCCGCTGGTGCTGGCCTTCGTGCTCGGGCCGATGCTGGAGAACAATCTGCGCAAGTCGCTGATCCTCTCGCAGGGCGACCTGATGACGTTCGTGACCCGGCCGATCTCGGCGGCGTGCCTGGCGCTGGCGGTGGTGCTGCTGGTCGGGCCGCTATTGCCCTCGTTCCGGAAGAAGCGCGAACTGGTCGCGCTGGATGAAGGGGTCTAATCCCTCTAACTTCTTAGCTCGCCTTGATCATCTTCAGCGCACCCGGCCTGGCCGGTTGCGCCATCGCCCGCATCAGGATCATCGCTTCCTTCTTCAGCATCTCCGCAAGTTCGGCTTCACGCCGCCTGATCCGGTCGCTGGAGGCGCCGACACTGAGTGCCGCAATCACCTGCCCGGCATCATCGCGGATCGGCACGCCGACGCCGCCCATGCCGGGAAACGCCGCGTCGATCAGCACGGTGTGGCCATGCTTGCGCGCCGCAACGATCCGCTCGCGCAGATATTTCGGCGTGATGCGCGGCGATTTGGCCAGCCGCGGCATGATGATTTCGATGATCGCGTCGATCTCGGCATCCGGCAACCACACCATCAGCGCAAGGCTGCCGGCGCCGACACCGAGCGGCCGCCGGCTGCCGATCTGCAGATAATTCGGCTGCAGCGGATGGCTGCCGACCGAGCGCGCCAGATACAGCGCCTCGACACCGCTGCGCACCGACAATAGGGCCGTATCGGCGGATCGCTCGGACAACCGCAGCAGGCTCGGCTGCGCCAGTTCGGCGATATCGACGGTGCGACGCGCGCTGACCGCCATCACCCGCGCCTCCTGGCCAAGCTCGTAGGTTTTTGCGCCGGTCGCGCGGCAAACGAACCCCTCCTCGATCAGCGAGCCGAGGATGCGCAGCGTGGTCGCCTTGTTCAGCGAAGTGGCGTCGGCAATCTCGGTGAGCCGCAGCGGCGCGTTCTGCGCGAGTACGCGCAGAATCGCACAGACCTTCTGGATAGCGTTGAAATTGCCGGGCTGCCCGACCACGGACAGCGGCGGCTTCTTGGTCGAGGTCGCGTTCATGCCGCCCTTCCCCTGCATCGCGCTCCCCCGATCCTAGCGAGAGCAGCGCGGGCGCAACAGGGCTTTATTTCACCTGACGACACGCCTTGCTAAATTATGTGGGACGAAATGACGATTTCGTGCCCCGGCATCGTTCTTATTCCGTCACACGAACCATCCGCAGCATCAGGATTTGCGCGGCATCTCGCCGAGATCCCAGAACAGGCCCGCCATGATCGCCAGCGCTTCCTCGGTGACCGGCAGCAGGATGTGTTCATCCGGCGCATGCTGCGAGCACCCGGGATAGGAGTGCGGAATCCAGATCGTCGGCAGGCCGAGCCCTTCGGCAAAGACGCCGTTGGGCAGCGAGCCGCCGATATTCGGCAGGATCGCCGGCGCTTTTCCCGTGGTCTGGCGGATCGAGTTCGCCGCCCAGGCGACCCAGGGGCTGTCGAAATCGGTACGCGAGGCGCCGAACCTTTGCTGCCCGCTGACGTCAACCATCGGAAAGCCATTGGCGTGCAGATACTCCCGCACCGCGTCGACCACTTTTTCATATTCGGTGCCGACCACGAAGCGAAGCTGCAGCACGGCGCGAGCCACCCCCGGGATGGCGTTGGCCGGTTGCTCGATATTGCCCGATGACATCGCCAGCACTTCCAGCGTGTTCCAGGCATAGACCCGTTCGGCGGCGGACAATCCATCCTCGCCCCAGTTCTCGGAAACCTGGGGTTCATCCGCCATCGGCTCGACCTCGACATCGGCCAACGCTGCTCGGATCTGGTTCGAGATGCGCGGCGGCTTCATCACCTCCAGCTTCATCCGTCCGCGGTGATCGACCAGTGCGGCGATGGCGTTTGCCAGAATGGTCGCGGGATTGGCGAGCAGACCACCCCAATTGCCGGAGTGATTGCCGCCTTCGCGCAAATTGACATCGAGATGGATTCGTACGCCGCCGCGACAGCCGAGGAAGACCGTGGGACGATCCGCCGAAAGCCGTGGGCCGTCGGAAGCGAGCAGCAGGTCGGCCTTGAGTTCATCGTGCAGCGACCCGCAAACCTGCGCCAGATCCGGCGAGCCGATCTCCTCGCTGGTCTCGATGATGAATTTGGCATTGAAGCCGAGCTTGCCACCGCGGGCTTCGCGGACGGCACACAGCGCCGCCATATTGATGCTGTGCTGACCCTTATTGTCGGCGGTGCCGCGGCCATAGACCCGATCTCCTTTGATCGTGGTCTGCCACGGATTGAGATTGTCGCGCCATTCGCCGACCATGCCGCCCACGACATCACCATGGCCGTAGGAGAGAACGGTCAGCAGCGACGGATCCTCGCGATAGTCCGCCAGCAGATACGGGCCCTTGCCGATCGGCGACTCGATCAGGCGGGTCGAAAAGCCCAGCTCTTCAAAGGCAGGCTGCAATCCTTCCACGAGATAGGCGCGCAAGGGATCGCCCGGCAACGGTTCCTGGCTCTGCGTCTGAAAGCCAACCCTGCGGTTGAGTTCGGCAAGGAATTCACCGGAATGAAGCTGTTGACGCACATTTTCAATCGCGTCGGCTCTCGTCGCCATATTTTTTCCTTTCGCGCCCTGCGAATGTGAGTGGCGGCCAACCTACCGAGATAAATCGCCGGCTGGAAGTGGAACGGCTTACACCCGAATTGGTCTTGCTAAAACTGCCCGGAATGCAACATTCGGTCCAACAGCTCGGCATCCAACCGGGCGGCGAACAGGGCAACGCTGCGGCGTAACCCATGGAATACCCAAGGTCTTTCCATTATGAATAAGCAAATTCGGCTCAACGCCTTTGCCATGAACTGCGTGGCGCATCAGTCGCCGGGGCTGTGGACCCATCCGCGTGACCGCACCCTTGATTATAACCGCCTGCCCTATTGGCTCGATCTCGCCAAAACGTTGGAGCGCGGCAGGTTCGACGGCCTGTTTCTCGCCGATGTGCTCGGCGTCTATGACGTGTTCGGTGGCAACCCCGACGCGGCGCTGCGCAATGCGGCGCAGACGCCGGCGAATGAGCCGTTGATGCTGATCCCGGCGATGGCGGCGGTGACGAAGCATCTCGGCTTCGGCGTTACCAGCAATCTGTCGTTCGAGCCGCCCTACCCATTTGCCCGAAGAATGTCGACGCTCGACCATCTCACCGAGGGACGGATCGGCTGGAACGTGGTGACCGGCTATCTCGACAGCGCCGCGCGCGGCGCCGGCAAGGACAAGCAAACCGCGCATGACGACCGCTATGAGATTGCGGATGAATATATGGAGCTGGTCTACAAGCTCTGGGAAGGCAGCTGGGAGGACGCCGCCGTGCTGCGCGATCGCGCGCGCGGCGTTTTCGCTGATCCTGCGAAGGTTCATCCCGTCTCGCATGAGGGGAAGCATTACCGGCTCAATGCCATTCACCTGAGCGAGCCGTCGCCGCAGCGCACGCCGGTATTGTACCAGGCCGGCACCTCGCCACGCGGGCGGCAATTCGCGGCGGAGCATGCCGAATGCGTGTTCATGTCCGGCCCGTCGGCCAAGATCATCGGGCCGCGCGTCGCGGCGATCCGCGAACTCGCCGCCAAGGTTGGGCGCAACCCGGCCGAGATCCTGATGTTCAGCATGTTCACCGTCATTCTCGGCCGCACCGACGCCGAGGCGAAAGCCAAATATGACGACTATCGCAGCCACGTCAGCACCGAAGGCGCGCTGACCCTGATGTCGGGTTGGACCGGCGTCGATTTCTCGACCTATGACCTCGACCAGCAGGTCCGCCACGTCGAGAACGACGCGGGGCGTTCGGCGATGGACAACGTCACCCGCGGTGACCCGGACCGGGTCTGGACCGTGCGCGAAGTCGCCCAGCATGTCGGCATCGGCGGCGCCGGACCGGTTGCGATCGGCACGCCCGAAAAGGTCGCGGACGCGATCGAGACCTGGTTCGAGCAGACCGACGTCGATGGCCTCAACATGCCGTTCGCGGTTTCACCCGGCGATTTCGAGGATATCGCCGACATGCTGGTGCCCGAACTGACCCGCCGCGGGCGCTACAAGCAGGCTTATACCGAGGGCACGCTGCGCGAAAAGCTGTTCGGCGCGGGGCGTGCAAGGCTGACGGCGGAGCATCCGGCTCACCAGTATCGGCCGGGTGTGCGGGCAAAGGCAGCGGAGTAATTAGTCCGTAGGGTGGGCAAAGCGAAGCGTGCCCACCATCTTACGTCGCGCAAGAATGGTGGGCACGGCACAAGTGCGCCTTTGCCCACCCTACGATCGCAATCAATTCACCGAATTATTCACCACCACTTCGATCAACTTCGCCCCCGGCCGGCTGAACGCGGACGACAACACCGACTTCAACTGGCCGGGATCGGTGACGCGCGTCGCTTCCAGCCCGAGCGATTTGGCGACGCCAGTGAAATCCACCGGCGGATCGACGAAATCCATGCCGACATAATGATCGTCGCCATGGAAGGCGAGCAGGCGCTGCTTGATGATGCGGTAGCCGCCATTGTTGACGATCACAAACGTCAGCGGCAGCTTGTGGTTTGCCGCGGTCCACAATGACTGGATCGAATACATCGAGCTGCCGTCGCCGGAATAACACACCACCGGCCGCTCCGGATTGGCAAGGCTGACGCCGACGGACGCCGGCAGGCCCCAGCCGATGCCACCCGAGGCGAGCGCGTGATAGCCGTAGCGGTCGCGATGCGGGCGCAGCGCCAGGATCTGCCGTGACGATGTCAGGCCTTCGTCGACCAGGATCGCATTGTCAGGCATCGCCTCGACCACCTGCAACGCCAGCCAGTCCGGATCAATCGGCGACTTGGTCGCCGCTTTCGAAACCTGCTCGATCACGCCCTTGCGCTTCGCGGTCCAGTTCTTCGACGCCAGCGCGGCCACGCCTTGCTTGGCGCGTGTTTCCAACGCGCCACCGCCGGCGGCCTTGAGCGCCGGTACCAGCGCACGCAGCGTTTCCTTTACATCGGCCTTGAGCGCGATCTCGGCGCCGTAATTTTTGGCGAGATCCCAGTCAACCAGACCGACCTGCACGATCCCAAGTCCATCCGGCAGCGGATCGACTTCGCTGTAGACCGACATCCGCAGCGGATCGGCACCGAGCACGATCATCAGATCATAGGGCGACAACACCTCGCGGACCTGCTTTTGCAAGCGCGACAGCGCGCCCATGAAGCACGGGCTTTCCGACAGGAAATGCGCGCCATAGGGCGTCGAGCATTGATAGGCCGGCGCACCGAGCATCTCAGCAAACGCCGCGGCTTCCTTCAACGCATCGCTCTTGACGATCTCGTCGCCGGTAATGATCACCGGCCGCTCAGCCTTGAGGATGCGCGCGACCAACGCCCCGAGCGCTTCGTCCGACGGCTTGACGCGGGTATCGACGCGGGTCGAGCGGCCGAGTTCGATGCCGGCCTCGGCATTGAGGATATCGCCCGGCAGCGAGATGAACACCGGCCCGGTCGGCGGCGTCATCGCGATCTTGGCGGCGCGCCGCACGATGCGCGGCAAATCCTCCAGCCGCGTGACCTCGACCGCCCATTTCACCAGCGGCTCCGCCATCTGCACCAGCGGGCCGTACAGCACCGGCTCCATCAGCCCGTGGCCCTGCTCCTGCTGGCCCGCGGTCAGGATCATCGGCGTGCCGGTGAAGGCCGCGTTGAACAGCGAGCCCATCGCATTGCCGAGACCGGGCGCGACATGGACGTTGCAGGCGACAAGCTTGCCCGAGGCGCGGCTGTAACCATCGGCGATCGCGACCACCAGGCTTTCCTGCATCGCCATCACATAGGTGAGATCGGGATGATCCTTCAGGGCGTGCATGATCGGCAGCTCGGTGGTGCCGGGA
>Ga0307515_10023184_pt1 | contig 10894 bp, 18 predicted proteins | sample 17_EM_MG_FD_194513 | JGI IMG/M metagenome (GOLD analysis project Ga0307515, IMG submission 194513) | Populus trichocarpa ectomycorrhiza microbial communities from riparian zone in the Pacific Northwest, United States - 17_EM | ecosystem: Host-associated > Plants > Roots > Unclassified | place...
GTGGTCGGCGGCGCCGTCGGCACCGCGGCCGCGATTGCGACCGCGCCGATCGGCGGCGACGAATATGCCCGCCGCAACGGCTTTGTCTGCATCCCCGGCACCCTGTTCCGCGGCGAAGACGGCCGCCGGCATCTCTGCCAGTAGCGCAAGCGTTTCAAAAGGCGGAAAAGGCGGTCGAAAGGCCGCCTTTTTTGTGCGCAGACACCGCGGAAGCGGGGTTCGAGGCGCTGGCCCTTTGCGGACAAGTCTGGTATTCGAGCCGCCGAAGATAAGCGGAATCCCGCACGTTAATTCTCCAGGCCCGCTATCGCTTCAATTCGCCGGTTTAGCTCAGCGGTAGAGCAGCGGTTTTGTAAACCGAAGGTCGGGAGTTCAATCCTCTCAACCGGCACCATTGCATCGTAGTTTGCCGACATCTCGCATTTTATTGTCCCTGGGCGTTGAGGGTGCATCTTCACCGCCCAGCGAGAGGATGAGTTAGGAAGTCGAATACAGCGAGCGGCTTGTTCGACCAGGGTTCAGCCGAAGTTCTTCAATGGCTCTTAATCGGCTCCCTAGCACTGAGAAGCCAGAATGCGCCCAGGCCGTAGACAAGTGCATTCACAGCCCATGCTACAGCGACGCCCCAGGCAGACTCCCCTACTATTTTCCAGAAAATGATCGCTGCGGTCAGGCCAGGAAGTCCCAAGCCTGACCAGCCGCTTTGACTTGGTATCGCCAGAAGTACCAACGAGACAACCACCCCGATTGACATTGCAATAATGATCTTGCGCATTTCAGACGCCAATTAATCCGCAGAAAACTGAAATGAAGAAAATAGCGGCAAGCGCGAGAACCATGCCCATGGCGGCCTTCACCGTAGGCCCCTCGATTTTCTTCTCTAGCGAGGTGCCCGCCTTCATGAACAGAGAAAATGTCCAGTCCTCGATAAGGTTTCTTATCGTTCGGGACAGCAGTTCTGTGACAATCTTGGTCATGCGATTTAGTCGCGCTAACCTCGCTGGGGTTCAACTGCTGCCGACGGCAGAGCAGCGGCCCTGTAAACCAAAAGTCGGGAGTTCAATCCTCTCAACCGGCATCATTGTCTCATAAGCCGTCCAGTATGGCTTGAGCCCAAGCGCCGCAACCCTCACAGTATTTTTGCTCACCCAATGTGCCAGAGCAGCAGCAGCCCCGCCGCCGCCAATACCGCGAAGCCGAGGGAGCTGACGCAGTATTCGGAGAGGGCGGGTTTGCCGTCAGGCAGCCGTGAGTAAGGATTCCAGCTTGGCCCGTCCGAGTAATCGACCTTCACCTGCCCGAGCGTGGACAGGGCCAGCAATACGAAGCCGAAGTAAAAGCAGAAGACATGGAAGATATAAGTCGAAGGGGAGTCGACACCATTCCACTTTCTCATACCGAACACCTCCGCTGCGCTTTTAAGCTGCTTCAGCAGCCGGCGAAGCGCTTGAAAAATGCGTCGGGCATTGGCTTCAGTGCGCCAAACAAAACATCGTGAAGCCAATCACGATGCAGCTGAGGCCGACCAGGGCGCCCACGAATTCGGCCGCCTGTTCCCACCCAAGGAATTTGAGCGTGGCGTGCCATGCGGTTATCAAGAGCGTTTCCGCGATCGCGCTGAGCAGGCTTCCCATCATTCCGGTTAGTCGGAGCAAACTCGCCAGGGTTCAACTGTCCGCACCGTGGCATTCACGGTGAACCCGGGTATCATCGCCCCTGCCAGCTTTTCCCGTAACACCCGCTATTCACAGCCACCGCGATGTTCACATTATCCTCGCTATTCACACATGAAGGCTATTGTTGCGTTCTCTATGAGCGGCATTGGGAGAACGCAGAGCTAAAATTCTATTTCGACTCTTGACCAGGATTCGCAAATCAGAGTCTGTGCGCCTTTGACACTGAGGGCGCCGTGCAAGATCCATTCACCGACTTTATGACCGGCAAACTTTCCGAACGGCATGCGGCGCAGGATCGTCGCATATATGGCATGATGTATGTCGGCATCGCCGCTTTGATCGTGCTGATCATCGTCAATCTGTGCATTTGACCAAAGAAAAAGCCCGGATTGCTCCGGGCCTCTTCCTCACCAATCCTGGTCCTTACCAACCGTTGTAGTAGCGATAGCCGCCCCGTCGATAATAGCGCGGGCCATCATCGTAATAGGCGTACGGTCCACCGCCGTAATAGCCGTATCTCGGGCCGTAGTAGTAACCGTTGTTGGCGGCATTGGCCGCCGCTGCCGCGCCTAGCACGCCTGCAGCCACGCCGAAGCCGATCGCGGCATTACGCCCGCCGCGGGCCTCGGCCGGAGAGTTGACGACAGCCGTTGTCGCAAGCGCGGCAACCGCTGCGAGGGCAAGTCCTGTCTTTCGCATGTGGGCTCCTTTTTCGTTGCGGGGGTTAACTCATGCCGCACGAAGCTGTTGCAGGAACCTGCGCACGTTAATTTTTCAATTTTTGCGAAACAGAGTTGTGTTCCGGTGATTCAACGGAAGTTCCCGCAAAACTGAGGTCGGGAGTTCAATCCTCTCAACCGCCAGCCATTTGGCCGGCAAGACGCCGGCCGTTTATTTCTGGTGTCGGCAATGACGCGACTTCGCCCAAGCGATCCGCGTCTCTTTCCATTTCGTGCTGACAGACCCTGCATGTAAATGTTTGCCGTTCGAAATCGTGACCGCGCAACGGGTGCGGCCCGCGCCTCGTCAAGCGCATCAGGTTTTTGCATTTCGAACAGACAGGGTGATCGGTCGCGCCAAAGCGGGTTGGCATGGCGAATGTCCTTTGATGGGACGAAACCAATGCGGACTCTAACTAGAGTTCCATTTTAGAGACAACTAAAACGAGAGTTTGGCAGTATCGCCCTACTCCACATCCGGCGCTCTCGGACTTTTGTCCGGCCGGTTCGGTTCATCAACCCTGGATTTGAGATCGGCGGCTTTCTCGACCAGGCCCGCAGCGACATTCGGGTCGGTGACTGTCTGTGCGAATTTGAGAAGCGTCGTTGCCTGACGCGTCAGATACTCCCTGCCCACCACTGCTGTTATCTCCGCTTTGCTGTCCCATAGGCGTTACGCTGCAACGCGGGAATCGTTCCGGGTCCTGTGTTACGAAGTGCACATTTAATCTTTGTTCCATCCGTTCGCGGTTTTTGCCTGCGACATTTGGGTTCCCGCTCCCGCCTGGAACCAACCGCAGCCGCTCACGTTTTTTCGGCATGAGAATTCGGGAAGAAAACTGCAATCTGGTTTTGCTCGCCGGCGTCACGCTGGTGAGCATGGCGATCGCCGGCACCGCCGCATTGCTGGAACCGGCCTCCGCCGTGAGCAAAAGCAAGCCGGTCTATGCCGCCGCGACGTCTTCGCCGTCGGTCGCCGCGACGTCTGCGTCTTCGCCGTCGGCCGCTACCGCGTCATCGGCGGCGGAGAGGAAACCAGCCCGTCTGGTCGATCAGACACCAGTCCGCGTGATCGGCGCCCCCTTCGTGCCCAACACCAATCCACGCGAACGCTAGATGTAGCGTGAGAGCTGCGAGCCGGACCCAACCCTTTCTTTGCATGGGGTTGTTTTCGATATTTGCGTCTGGTCTCCCTCGGTGTCTCCCTTTTGTCACCTCACCGGCAAATCGAAGGCTTTGTTAGCCAACTTCCACACCCGCACTTGATTCCACAAAGCCCTTTTGCTGGAGTTGTTCGGGCTGAGGTGTGTGATGAAGTGGATGAAGGAACGCGATCTTCTGATCGCGCAAACAATGGCCTTCGTGCAGTCGGTGACCGGCAAGACGCCGGACGCCGACCAATTCATTGCGAACCGGGCCATATCCGCGAGCCCCGAGACGTCCGCTGCCGCTCAGGCGCCCAAACCCGCGCCCGCAGCCGTGACGATGCCTGACATCGAGGCGATGCTGACTGAAACCATCGCCGCCCAGCCGCCGAAGCCGGCCCCGATCGCCCGGCCCGAAATGAAGGTCGACTTCCAGTCCGAGATCCGCGCCCGCGTCGCCAATTTCCGCGCCCATCAGGAGCGCTTTAACCGGGAGCGCCAAGCTTATTGCAGCGATACCCTGGCCAAGGTCCAGGCTTCGCTGCGCGACGATCCTGTGCCGCCGCGGCTGGGCAAGTAAACCAGCAAGCCTGCCCGGAACTCGCTTCAGCCCGTGCCGATCTTCTCCAGCACCGGCAGCAGATGCGTTAGAAACACTTGCGGATTTTCGCTCATCGGGAAGTGGCCGAGCCCCTTCATGATGGTGACCTCACAGCCGGGAATGCTGTTCGCTACCGCCAGCGTCTCCTCCGGCGTGCAGGAATAATCGTATTCGCCGGAGAGAAGAAACAGCGGACAGCGCCGGGTGTCGATCTCTGCGACGCGGCTGCGGATGTCGCCGTCGAGCTTGTAGAAATACAGATCGCCTTTGAAGACGCCGGGCCCGCCCTGCATGTAGTGCCACAGCGTTTCCCAGCGCTCGCTATCCGGCGCATCCGGTCCGACCAGGCCGGAGACGATGGCGCCGGCGACCTCGCCGCCATGCACGTCCGGCCGGTGCAGGAAGTTGAGGTCGTAATAGGGATCGACATGCGCGCCGGCCTGCAGGCCGATGATGGCGCGAAAGCGCTCGGGATGTTCGAGCGCCAGATGCAGCGCAATGCGGCCGCCGATCGAACAGCCGATCAGGATCGGCCTGTCGAGTTCGAGCGCCGCCGATATTTCCAAAACCATGGTCGTGTATTGCGCCGAGGTCAGCTGGTATTCCTCGTCGTGCCATCCGGCCGGCGGCGAGGATTTGCCGTGCCAGGGCATGTCGAAGGCGACGACGCGATGTTTCGAGGTGATCCGCGCATCGTTCATCAGCGCGCGGTATTGCCTGCCGTCGCTGCCCGCGGTGTGCAGGCACAATAGCGGCGTGCCCTCGCCCGCCTGCTCGACATAGATGCGATGCGGCCGGCCGAACAATTCCAGATGCATGTAGCGGCCGACGATCGGCTCAAACCTCGCGCTCATGCGGCGGCTCCATCGGTGCGCAGCTTTGCCAGCGCTTCCTTGAAGTAACGCAGATGGGACATGAAGACCTGCAGATTGCCTTCGGCCTTGAGCGCGCGGCGCTTGATCAGCGCCAGCAAATCATTGGAGCCCGGCGGGGGGCGATCGCTCCAGAACTTCTTCCACTCTTCCTCGGAGGCCCGAAGCGCAAAGGCCGATGACGGCATCACGAACGGACCCGGCGTCACCGACACGATGCGGCCCTCGTAGATCGAAATCAGAAAGGCCGATTGGCCGACCTCGAGGAGAAAGCTGGTCGTCAGATACCGTCCACGCCGGACCAGTCCCGCGTCGCCATTGACCCGCGCCTGCAGCGTCTCGATCATTCCCGCCCCCGTCCTTGGACCGTTTCACGGCCCGAGCTTACAGCCAGGCGTAGACCAACGCGACGTTGGCCGCGCAGGCCACCAATAGCGCGACCGTGAGCGTGAGTTGGACACGCTCGCAGGAGTGAGTCTGGAGGATCGTTCTCATGGCCGAAACATCCGGCGATTCTAGGCGGAGAGTCTCGGGGATTCTTTTTTTCGGGATTCATGACTCGTTTACGACTCAGGGACTCCGCCCAAAATGGTCCGAAACGAGCCTATTTCTGTCAGCCACCAGCCCTGAAGGGACGGAATACCAGCCAAGCCTGAAACCCAAATGGGCCTGCAACGTTGACCATTTTTACCGGAGCCAACGATGCCCTACGCGCTGTTCTGCCATGAGGCCAAGCTGAGCAAGACCTATCCGACCGAAGCCGATGTCTGGAAGCTGGCCCAAAAATCAGGGCTCGTGGTCGACGTCGTCTCTGACGAGGAAAATCCCGCGCCGCGCCCGGTGCTGGACAACGACTATGAGATCAGGTCCTGCCAGCCCGACCCGCATGAAGATCCGGCCCGCAACAAGGCCGACGCTGAGCGCGACGCCCGGTCGGAGCTGCTGCTGAAGTCTAAGGCGGCCTGACCCAGATGCTCGTCGCGGTAATACGGCCACAAGCCTGCGACCCCGGCCTGACGGCCGGCGACATGACCGAACGATCGCCCTCTTAAGGCGTCGCGCTCGACAGTGAGGCCTGTTCCGAAGCCAGCACAACGCAGGCCTTGCGCCGGTTAAGTCCCCTGATCGCGCCGGTCACCTTGAGCACCTTCCCCACCGGACAGGATGCGTCCTGCACAAAGGCGATCTCGTAGGGAGCCAGGATGAGCGGTTCGGATTTAAGGACGGTCTGAGCAAGGCACGGCAGGGACGCTGCGGAAAATATCAGCCCTAACGCAAAAGCACGCATGTGTATGATGTCCAACCAGCCGGCTGAACCATAATAGCGGAAGATGACAAAAAGTTGCGTGCACCGCGAAAAATATTTTTTGCGGTGCGTAGAGAGCCGTCGAGGCGCCGGTCTTGCGCCGGCGATGGGTTTCGAAAAACAAAAAGGCCGGCTTCCCGCCGGCCTTTTCGCGTCTCTATGGCGAAGCCCGTATCAGTATTTGGAAGCTGCCGGGCCACCCCAGCCGAACCGGTAGTTCACGCCGACCTTGACGGTGTGCTCGTCATTCCGGAAGCTCTGGCCGGCGATATCGGGGGGACCAGCCGTGAAGGTGGTCTTGCCGAAATCATAGTATTGGTACTCGGCTTTGGCCGACCAGTTGGGCGCGAACATGTATTCGAGACCACCGCCGACCGTATAGCCGTCCTTGTGGTTGCCGTTGGTGGTGAAGCCCGCCGGGGCGCCCGCCACGGTGACGCCAAGTCCGTTGCCGTCGCGCCAGGCGTAACCGCCCTTGGCGTAGAGCAGCGCCGGACCCCAGGTGTAGCCGACCCGGCCGGTGACCGAACCGAGCTGATCGGTATTGGTGGACACCAGCGTACCGCCCGGGAACAGCACGCCATTGTTGTTGCCGCCGTTCAGCCAGCTGTATTGCGCCTCGGCACCGACCACCCAATTGGGTGCGAACTGGTAATCGAAGCCGGCCTGCAGACCGCCGAGGAAGCGCGCGTCGCTGCCTTGCAGGGAATTGCTGCCCGCAAAGGCGCCGCCGACATGGCCGCCGATGTAGAAACCGGTCCAGTTATAGACGACCGCCGGCGCGGTATAGGCCGGCGCCTTGGTGTAAGGGCGCGGCTGGATATCCGCCGCGAAAGCAGGAGCCGCCATGGCGGCCAGCGCGGCAGCGCCGAGCAAAATCTTCTTCATCATCGTTCCCCGTTACTGACGTTCCAACATCAATCCAAACAACGTGACCCCAATTAGGTTGCTTTGCGGCAAGGCCAGAGCACCGATGGTGCCGAACTGTGACGGCGTGGCAACAAAGCGCTTTAGTTCCCTCGCATATAAGGTTTTTTCCTGCGTTAATCGGGGGCTATCCCGCTTTGTTGATGTCGGAGATGACTAAGGCAAGGTTCAAGGGTCGCCGAAAAGTGATCGGATTTCCTTCAACCTTTTTTGCCCCGGAGAAGCTGCCGCCGGGCCGATTTGGCGGGTTCACCAGCGTTCCGGGTCAGTAGCCGGCAACGTCGATCACCGCCTGGGCAAAGGCCTGCGGTGCTTCCTGGGGCAGATTGTGCCCGATGCCCCCGGTGATCAGGCGGTGTGCATATTTGCCCGAGAACTTCTTGGCATAGGCGGCGGGATCAGGATGCGGGGCGCCGTTGGCATCGCCTTCGAGCGTGATGGATGGCACCGCGATCACCGGGAATGCGGCAAGTCGCTTCTCCAGGTCGTCGTATTTCGCCTCGCCCTCGGCGAGACTGAGCCGCCAGCGATAATTATGGATCGAAATCGCCACATGGTCGGGGTTGTCGAGCGAGGCCGCGCTGCGCTCGAACGTGGCGTCGTCGAAATTCCATTTCGGCGAAGCCTGCTGCCAGATCAGCCTGGCAAAATCGCGGGTGTATTTTTCGTAACCGGCCCGGCCGCGCTCGGTGGCGAAATAATACTGGTACCACCAGGAAAGCTCGGCCTTGGGCGGCAGCGGCGCCTTGTTGAGCTGCTGGCTGCCGATCAGATAGCCGCTCACCGAGACCAGCGCCTTGGCGCGCTGCGGCCAGACCGCCGCGACGATGTCGGCCGTCCGCGCGCCCCAGTCGAACCCGGCGATGACGGCTTTCTCGATTCGGAGCGCATCCATCAGGTCGATCACGTCGACCGCAAGCGCGCCCTGCTGGCCGTTGCGCAGCGCGTCGGCGGAGAGAAAGCGCGTGGTGCCATAGCCGCGCAGATGCGGCACGATCACCCGGAAGCCGGCCGAGGCCAAGATCGGGGCCACGTCGACAAAGGCGTGAATATCGTAGGGCCAGCCGTGCAGCAGGATGATTGGGGGACCATCGATGGGTCCGGCTTCGGCGTAGCCGACATTGAGGACGCCCGCATTGATCTGCTTCAGCGCGGGAAACGACGTGTGAGCGCCCGGCTTGACGGCGATCCCCGATTGGGCGTCGGCGGAGCCGGCCAAAAACAGTTGCGCGGCGGCGAGCGTGCCGGCCGCGGTGCCAAAGAAGCGGCGTCGATCGAGATTGATTTGCTGGGACATGTTTCCCTCCTTTTGAAAGGATCGCCTGCCCTGCCAACGGGCCGGCTCGATTTGGATTTTTAATCGTATACGATCAATTCGCACACGATACAAATAAAATGTACCGCTTCCGATGTCAACTCTTCCGATTCAATCGGATGCGATATACATGCTCCTGTACACGTCACGATCTCGTGGGTTCGGGAGAGCAAGATGAAAACCACCAAAACAGCGGCCGCCGACGCAACAGCTTCAGATCTCAACCCTTCTGATCCGAAGCTCGCGGATTTCCTGTGCTTTGCGATCTATTCGGCCAACCTCGCCTATGGCCGGGCTTACAAGCCAATCCTCGACGAACTCGGCCTCACCTACACGCAATACATCGCAATCGTGGCGTTATGGGAGCAGGACAATCAGACCGTCTCGGGCCTTGGCGAGAAGCTGTTCCTCGAATCCAACACGCTGACCCCGATCCTGAAAAAGCTGGAGGCAATGGGCTATCTGCGCCGGCAGCGCGATGCCGCCGACGAGCGCCAGGTGCTGGTCAGCCTGACGGACGCCGGTCGCCAATTGCGCGACAAGCGCGGAGGGAAAAATCTGGTCAAGGCCTCCGGGCTTTCGCCGGAGGAATTCCCCAGGCTGCAAAAGGCCGTCGTCGCCCTCCGCAACAACCTGCTCAAATCCATGCAAGATACGCCCACCCGCGCTCCGGAAGACGCCTCGCCCGCGGCTGGAAAGCAGCGCGCCCAGACCGGCTAGCGGACCATCTTTTCCAGTTCGGGGAACGGCGCGTAGACCGCTCCGGCACAGGGGTCGCTGGCATTTTCGACGACGCGATCGAGCCGGCCGTCGACATACAGAATCGCACGTTCGCGCGGCTCCCGGTAATCGCCGCCGGAATCGCGCGCGTTGAAGCGCAGGCAACTGACGTAGCGCAGCCGGCCGCCGACAATGCGTTGTACCGGCTCCGCCATCATGGCGTCGCGCACGCCGACCGGGTTGTTGAGGTAGGTCTTCATGAACGAAAGTATTTCGCTCTTGTAGTTGTTGGGAAACGGCTGGTTGGCGACCCCGCGGTCGTCGGTATAGGTGATGCTCCTGGCCTCGTCGCCGCCGGCGCAGGCCGCAAGCGCGATCGGCAGCAGCAGGATCACCGCAATTCTTGCCGTCTTGATTTTTGCTGACGTCCCTAAGCGCAACACTTCCACCTGCCCCCGAATAGTCCTCTTAGACCGGCCGGCGGCGAAATGGAATTCGCATCTCGGTTATCGCGCATGGTTGGGGGCGCGCCGGAAACGGTACCAACCCACGGCCATTGGGGAAGCAATGGCGCGTGGGTTGGGTCTGATACCCGCCGGCGCGGCGGGGGCAATGGGGATCAAACCGCGCCCGCGGATCAGGTTCAGCCGCGCTTGGCGTGGGATGTCTGCTTGATCACGACTTTCGGCGTGCCGTGCGTCTTCAGCATGCCGATATGCTTGTGGTGGCGATGATGGCGCAAATGCTTGTGGTGATGTCGGCCCATCCGCGCATTGGCATTGAAGAACTTCGACTTGGACTGCTCAGCCTTGATGACCGGCGCATGCGTGGATTTGCCGGGCGAAGCAGCCAGCGCGGGTGCGGCGAGAACGGATACGGCAAGCAGCGCTGCGGAAATGGTCTTGAACATGGTTGTCTCCTCTTCCATGGGATCGCGGGGCTCTCCAGCCGGATGGCCGGCCTCGCTGATCATGCAGGCAACCCTAGCGACCGGGCGCTGAACCCCTCCTGAAGCGAGCAAACGGACTTCGTTCATCTGCATGACATCTTCGTCATGTTCCGCAGTTCGTCATGTTCCCTAGGTAACAGCCCAGGGCAATTTCCCGTGCCAACTTGGCCGCGACGCGTAATCACAGGAATGGCACCACATGGTTGGGAATGTTCTCAGCCGTCGGGTGTTCAAATCAGCGGACTTCGGTGTAGGTTTGCCGGTCCGATGTTCCCGAAGTCGGGTTTTCCGATTATGCTCAACTGGAGAGATGCATGACCAAATTTGTTTTCAGGCTTCTGACTTTGGCGATGTTGACGCTGACGTTGACGGCTGCACCCGTCGTGAGCGTGGTCTACGCGGCACCCGACAATGATCCTCCGCCGCCGAAGGACAAGAAGAAGAAATCCAGCGAAGCGCGCCCGAGCACCGAGGAAACCGCGTTTGCAACCGGCTATCGCGCCGCCTACGCCGCGATCTACGAGCGCCACGACTACACCTCGGCGATCGAACAGCTGAAGACGCTCGGCCGCGACGACAGTGCCGCGGTCGCCAACCTGATCGGCTACTCCTATCGTCAGCTCGGCGACTACAAGGTGTCGCAGGTCTGGTACGAGCGCGCGCT
>Ga0307515_10023185_pt1 | contig 10894 bp, 1 predicted proteins | sample 17_EM_MG_FD_194513 | JGI IMG/M metagenome (GOLD analysis project Ga0307515, IMG submission 194513) | Populus trichocarpa ectomycorrhiza microbial communities from riparian zone in the Pacific Northwest, United States - 17_EM | ecosystem: Host-associated > Plants > Roots > Unclassified | place...
TGGTTGCCAAATACGTAGGTTGCTCGCAGGCTGCGCGCAGGCTGCGTGTTAAAAAAACACGATATAGGCTAGTCGGTCGAGTTGCCAAATGCCCTCAACTGCGCGCTAATTACGTCAACTACCAACTATTGAGGCCATTGGTAGGGTACTATATTTTGCTAATAAAGCTTAAGGTCTGCTAACTTATTAATATTATCGTCTTCCTCTTAAATTAACGGTTTAAATACTTCTTTATCGTCTTCTAGAAGGACCTTATTCTTAGTCTAGTTATTAGGGAGTTAAATCTTCTTAATTAGCGTATCTAATTTAGCGTATAGGTCCTTTAAGATATCCGTTTACTTGCCGTTAAAGAACGTCTTTTTATCGAAGATAACGTCCTTAGTAGAGATAATGATACCTTTATATAGGATCCAGATCCTATAAATATTAGTAGAATTATAGCTAATAAGATAGCCGATATAGGCTTACGGATCTAGCTTACTTAGCCTTTTCTTCTTTAGCTAGGCGTCTAACGTTATTACATACACCCTACAGCTATAGGCTTTTAGGTACGCTAGTTATAGTTTTCTTAATCTTTTATTAGCTAGGAAGGTATAAAACCTCTTATATAGTAATTTCTATCCATTACTTTCCTATAGTATTTAATCTCGAAGGTAGACTATATAGTTAACTATCTCGTTCCATAGATTATATGGTAGATTAGCAGTAATTCTTATTACTCGCACTTTCTTAATAATTACACCCCCTAAGTATTCGGCGGTACTATTTTAAGCTTAGGTATATAGCGCCAAAGGCTTAAATATAATCCCTTAAGTCTATAGCTATTTAAGGGTTCTCTTTCTCCCTAGCTCGTTATCTAATCTAATAGTATTAACTTTAAGATTATACCTTAGACGAATCCACTAGATAAAATCTTTAAGCACTTATAGTGTCTTCTTTTCCTTACTATGCGTTGTTATAAAATACGGGAAGGATCTTCCTAAGAAAGTATTATAGATAAGTATAACTTGTACAAATCTAGCATATACTTCCTTAAGGTTAGTTTAGTTAATATAGAGGTTAAGATAGGGTTTATTAATATTTTATTTTAAGAACCTTCTTAAGACCTAATACTTAATTTTAGCAAGACTGCAGTATTAATATTTCGTTATCTTAGGGCCTTAAAGCTTAACTTCTAGGGCGTTAATACCTAAATAATAAAGGCTTATAGGTCCTAAATAACCTAGACGCAGATACTATAGTTATATATTACCTTTTACATCTAGACAAATATCTCTTAATGACGCTCTACGCTTCCGTTAGCGTCGTAATAGTTAGCTTATATTAAACGCTGATAGACCTCCTAGTTAGGCGTATTTAATAGTCTATTATCTATAACGTTCTTCCATTTAATATAGGATTATATTATCCTTCCAAACTAGAAGATTATTATCTCCTTTATTATCCTAGTAGTACCCTTATTTTTAAAGTAGACGGAATAATACTAGATTTATATTAAAGTCTATATAAAAGGCAACGTCCTTAAGACGTAGGATTCCCTTACTCTTATCTAGTTTTATAACTTAGATAGTAATATTACCGTAACCTAGTATAGGCGCTTTTAAGCTGCCGGCGATAACGTATTTATATCTTAGAGCTTTCCTAAAGTTATAGAAATAAAAGAGGTTATTAAAGATATAGAGAGTAGTTCTAGAGTTAAGAATAGTTAATAGCTTTAGTAGATAAGGTTAACTAATATAAAACAATTCTAGGAATATCGTAATAGCTTCTCCCTTAATCTTAACTATCTCCTAACTCTCGTCTTATTATTATTAAGCCTCGTCTTCTTATTCTTTAAGTCTAATCTTTATAACCTAGTTAGTGAGATTCTTATTCTTTTCTACCTTCTTTAGTGCCCTTTTAATACAAGTATCTCTAATTATAACTCCTATAGGTCTCTTATCTTTAAATAAATACCAATAGTCCTAAATAGAATGTCCTTATATTCCGCACGCTAAGCACTTAGGTGTTGGCTTCTTATAGGACGTCTCCTTATCCACTAGTGTCCCGGCTCTCTTTAAGCGTCTATTATATACTAAGGTTTTTCCTCTCTATAAACCTTTAGTAGTATTAGAGTAATCCTTAATAGCTTACTCTACGAAGTCTACATTAAAGGTACTCCCTCTTATAGTAGTATTAGCTTTCTTTAAGGGTGTTCTAAGTCCTTCTTATAGCTCCTTTACTACTCTATAGTATTTAGAAGATCTTAACTTCTAAGGGTTATTTAACTCGGTCGTATACTTTATATAGTAGGCGTTACTAAAAGGTTAAATAACTTCTGCTAGATCTTAAAGCTAGATTTTATTAGATATTTAAGGGATCTTATACTTCTCTCCTAGTATTATTATATATTCCCATTAATCTAGCTATTAGTTTAATTTTAACAATTATTTAAACCCCTTAAGGGCTTCTATATACTAATGTTATACCTTCTTCCTAATAAATAACAAGGAAGGCTCTGTGTTCTCCTTTAACTAAGATAGCTATTCCTTAACTATAAGAGAAGGGTCAAGAAGTAGCTTCTTCTAAATCGATACTATAGACGTAATCTAGGTGCGAATCTGTTAAAGATAATCTTCCTATCTTAGGAAATACTTTATATCCTAGTTATAGTATTATTTACTATTCTTATACGCTTTCTATTAATTCGTTAAGAGCTATATATATAAGATTGCATTCTTATTAAAATCTATAACTTCTAGATAGGCTAGTTCTTATAGTAGACCTTATTAAGGTACTATATTATCTAGGTTAACGTAGGCCCAGATTCGCTAATCTACGAGGGCTTAGAGTTGCTATAGCTATTATTCCCAGTCTTCTTACTTATTAAGGATAATCGTAGTTAATAAACTCGTTAGTGAAGTCATTTAACTAATAGGCAAAGGAGGAATTAAGATGGTATTTTGTTATTAGGATCGTCCTTATTATTAAGGTCGTCCTTATTATTAATTAAGGTAGAATCTTATAGACTCTCGTGGAATCTCGTATTAGGATTATCCTATAATAATTAAGGTAGGATTTCTATCAGAGTCTGCGTCCTTAAACAATAAGGTGTTAAAGTCTAACAATAAGGTAGAATTTCTTCAAATAATTAATTAATTGCTAAATAGCTTCTTATATCGGCGGACCGGGCTTATAACTATTAGATAGTTTATATTAAGCTATTTATTAATAAAATTGGTTAATTAATTAATAATCTTAGTTATATCTTTAATTGTGTCTTATCTTAGGGCCCCTTAGGCTCTAAGCTATAATAGAGAGGTTTACACTATACGTAACTCATATATGTAACTTATATACGTCCTACGCTATATAGAATACAGATTATCTAATTGTTTAATATTCCTTGTAAATTAAAGCTTTATTTATTATTTTGTGCTTATATAATTATAGAACTTCTATTTAGCCTAGAGATTTCCTTACTAGTTAGGCAGTATCTAGTATATAATATATTATTAAGGATTCTTTACACCTATAATTACGACTTACTCCTTATAGTCTACTATTATTAATAAGATAATAGGGTAATATACTCTTATCTTTCCGTCTATATAGGTAATATAAATACTAGTCTTTAAAATTATTTCTAGCGCTTAAGATACTATTAGTTAGTAATATATAGGTAGGTAGCTTAAAGTACTTACGGGCTAATATAAGTTCTACTATAGTATAGTCTACTTCTAATTTAACCTACCCCTTTATAATAGGAATAAACCTAAGTAATATTATACCTAGGCGTTTCTATATATAGTAAGTTCGGCTATCTAAGTTAAATACCAAAGCGTATACTAGATATATTGTTATTTTACCTTACTTAGATAGTAAAGTCTTATTAGTTATAATAACTAGCGGCACTATAGTAGCGCCCTATAGAAGCTAGTCCTGCTAATATTACTAACGGTTACTAGTATAAACTTCCGTATATATCCGTAAATTATCGTCGTTAAATAGTTAGACTAGGGCGTATATAAGATTTAAGGCGAATAGCTAGTGGCCTAGTAAGAACCGTAGTACCTATATAATACTTCTGTACTAGATATAATGTTTAGTCTATTCTTTTAAATCCTTTCCTTTATTAACTTATAATATATATTCTTCCTATTTTTTAAGTATAATACCCTAGTTTAATTAATTATATCTCTAAAATAAGTTATTTAAGTTCTTTACAGATATCTAATCTTAGAGTAGTAGAGTAAGTTAGGGGTCTTATAGAAATCGATTAATAGCCCCTTATAATACTTTTTCTTAGATAAAGAATAGGGTAAGTATATACTCTACTTTACTTTAAAATATATAGAATTTAGTTCTACTATTATTTAGTAGATTAGGGCATTACTAATATAGCTATACCTCGTCTTTAGTTATATAGTATTATACTAGTTTACTAGTACCTCTCCCGGTAACCTCTATATAGCCTTTTATCCTAATAGATATTATAGTTAATAATAATCCTCTCTTTTATAGGGGGGTTTTTAGTTAGTTAATAGAGGTCTCTATAGTAGGTACCTTATAATATTTAGCCTAGGTATTTAATAGTAAGGTAGATATCCTATTAGCAGTAATAATCGCTATATTATTATTACGTAATATAAATCCCTTATCTTTAAAAGATATTAGAAGTTATAGTTAGAGATTTCTAGTATATTATTAAATCCGTTATTAGCAGTTTAATATTTAAATTAGACTAGTTTATTTCTATCCCTATATCTACGCCTTTTCTAGGGATTGCTTTACCTTTAGATTTTATCTTTATATTTATATTTTATTTTATAATATTCCGCGCCGCTAGTAAAATATAGGATTATATAGTATTAGCTATATCTTCTACCTATAAAGTATATAATAACTATTATAGATTTAGCTAGTATTTACGGCTTATTAATGCTTAACTTACTCTTATACTAGGGTAGTAATATATTAAGTAGATATAATATTATTATTTCTAGCTTTATAGTTAGTAAAGAGTAGAGTAAATGCGTATAGAGAGTTTTTATAAACTACTTATACGTAGAGTTTATAAGGTATTATATAATCCGCTAATAATAAGACACCTAAAAACGTAATATCCGTAATATTAATAGCTAGAAATAGTCTATTTTAAAAAGTTTAAGAGCTAATCTTAATTTTAGGTATTTACTATTATAATCGTCTTAAAAGCTCCTTATTGACCCCCTATTAGATTTTTATTAGACTAGACTCTCTATAGTAATTATTAGCTATTAAACCGGCGTAGTTACTAACGTCGCTTACAGCTTTAAAGAGCTGTCTATATTTATTTAGATAGATAAAGTTTTCTAAATAATATTAAATCTTTGGTTTATAGCGTCTAGTTTAGTTATCTTAAACTCTTTTAAGTCCTTAAACTTGGTATTAAGCTAGTTATACTTATGCTTTAGCGTAACTAGTTCTAGCAGCGCTTTCTTAATCTATTTAATTTCTACTTTTAACTTATTATACTTCTTTATAAGATAGATTTCTAGGGCTAATTAGGCTATCTTTATATAATCTAGCTCCGCCTTTAGCTAGTTGCGCTTAAGCGTTTAAGAATATTCTATTAACTTTTATATACTCTTTATAGCCTCTAATTCCTATATAGATTTAACTAACTTTTTAGACGTTATAGTAGACTTTTTACGCTAATAATTAACTAATCTTAAATAAGATAAGACTATTGCATCTAGTGCCTTATATTTCGCTAAAAGCTCTTAAAATATTACCTTTCTCTAATTTATAATATTATACGCTTTAGTTAGTTATAAATATAGTTTTATAACCTTAGAGTTATAGTCCTACTATATTACTTAGGTATCCTAGATTAGATTAATAATAGATATATTTTAAGCCTTCTTAGCTTTTTAAAGTTCCTTAATATTAGTCTTTAAACTTTTAATATTCTAGTAATTAGCAGCTAACGTAGTCTATAAAGTATCCTATTCCTTCTTTATACGACTAATTATCTAACTTATAATATTAAAGACGTCCCTCTTTTATGGTTTTCTAGTTTCTATAATAGCTATCTCTATAGTACTATTTTTATTTAACCTAGTTCTCTCTAGACTATATATAGCGGCATTTTTAGCGGCTAGTAGGATAGAACAGGTTAGCGAAGGCTTCTTAAGAGGTAGCTAAACTATCTTTATAGCTTTAGCTACTTTACTAATCTTCTTTTACTTAATTAGAAATCCTCTAATCTCCTTCTAGCAACTATCTGCTACCTTTTTCTTTCGCGGCTTTAGAGCTAGCTTTATAGTTCTATTTCCGTTTTTAGTAACGTCTTTTTAATATAGGGACGCTTAGTGCGCTTAGCTAGGGTAGCTATATACTTAGGTTTTTTATTTATCTATAATAACTAATTAGTATAAGATATCTATAACTCCTTACTAGTATATATACTATTATAACATTTACTTAAAATAGGTTAAGGGCTAGTATATAGTTAAGGTAAGGGGAAATTTATTCTAATATAGGGAGTAGGTAATAGATAGATAGGTAGATATATAGTTTGCAATATTACAAATATCTACACACTAATTTATATACTTAGGGCATGCTATATATATAATAGTCGTAATATTACCTCCCTTAGTTCCCGCCCCTTAGCGGTAGTACCTAACTTTAGGACATAGCACTAGACCTATATATTAGTACAGTTTATAATATCGCAAATATTAGGCATAACTAAGGTATGCTATATATGCAATAGTTATAATATTGCCTCCTTATAACCTTAGTTCCCACCTCTTAGTAGTACTACCCGAGTTTTAGTTCCCTATAACCCCTAGCTTTAAGGTATATACTAGACCCGCGTATAAGTACGGTTTGCAATATTATAAATATTAGCGTACTATATCGCATACCTAAGGCATACTATATATATAATAGTTGTAATATTACCTCCTTACAACCTTAGTTCCTGCCTTTTAATAGTACTACGTAAGTTCTAGTTCCCCTAATCCCTAACCTAGGGTATACTACTAGACTATTATATTAATATATTTTGTAATATTATAAATACTAATATACTACGTTATATATATAAGGCATCTTATATCTATAATAATTATAAGCTTAAATTATTAGCTTCTTGTATCCTAGCTATACTTAGTACTAATAAGTTTTACTTCCCTAGAATCCCTAATCTAGAGTATATTACTAGATTATTTTTATTTAATCTATTATAACTAGCTTAATATTACTAATATTGCGCGTAATAACTATTAATTTTATTTTAGTTTAATTCTTAAATTAATTTACCTTACTAATATAATCTTAATTATCGGTTATTTACTTATATAGTTAATAGACCTTTTCTATCTTATATCTTCTATTATAAGTCTACTATCTTACCTTTTTTTTATCCTAGTATAAGTATCTTCTTATACCAGATATTATTAAGAGGAGGCTCTTTATAATAGCTTCTTAGTAAAGCAAGTTTAGTAAGTTAAACTATATAGATTATTAAAGCTAAGCTAGTCTATCCTTTTGCTATTTATACTAACCCATTATTATAGGTCCTAAATTATAGCCCGTTGTTAATAATAAACCCTTATACCCATATCCTATTTAGTATGCCTTAGCTGCTATCTAGCTATTAGATATAATATTCTGTTAAGGTTTAGCAATTAACGCACTTAGGCTACTTACGGCTAAGGCCTAACTTTAAAAGATAGTTAAGGAATATAGATATTTTAGGGCTAAGTTATACTATTAGACTAAGATCCGGAGCAATATAAAAGCAATTACACTTACTAAGATTAACGCCTTTAAGCGATATCCTATTTAAACGTTTATAGGGAGGAGCTACTTAGTACTTATTATAAGGATAAAGTTAAATAAATTAAGAATAAAATCGCAACCATTAAGGTAAAAGAGGCCAACTCTATTAATAGACCTAGAAGATAACTCTAACTTAATTCCTCTATACTTAAATAAAATCTAGAAAGGTTATAAGAAGTATTATTAAGTAAAACTAGAAATACCTAAAGCCAACCCTTATACCGGGATCTTACTACAGTATATTAAGAGTAAAGTGACCTATTAGCGTGCACTATATATATATATTATAGTTCTAATACTACCGTTACTTAGTTTTGTCTCTAAGCTATTATAAAAAATAAAATTTATAGCTCCACTAATTAGATACTAGATAGTTTATCTTAAAATAAGCTTATATTAAAAGCCACTATATCTAGTAGCGCGTTTTATCACATTAACTTTAATACTAAGTATTTATAGGATAGCTTCGGCCCTATTAGGAATAAAGAAGAGTTAGCTACTATAATTAGTAATACTATAAACTCTAACTTATAGATACTAAAGCTAGAGGTCTAATCTCTACGTAAGTGCTTTATATTATAGGTATTATAGCTCTTATAGCATATTGCTAATATTTAAATTTAGCTATATCCTAATTAGATAGATAGACTATATTAGACCTATTTTCGAATCTAGATAGCGTAACTTCTACGCTAATAACGCCTTAGGCCAATATCCGGACACTAGCCGTTATTAGAAAATCCGCTAGTTCTAGTAATAACGCTACCCTAACTAACTCGCCATTAATCTATACTAGTGTTCCTAATAATAGTAACTATCTTATACCTAGTATTACTAAAATAACTACTATTAGCGGAAAGAATACTATAATAGGTGGAACCTTTAAGAAGAGCGATATAGATGCTTCCAATAGTTAACTACCTCCGCTACTAGCGTTAGTAGATACTATAGAATACTATAAAATTAAGAAGATTATATAGATTAAAAAACAGAGAATAAATATAATAAACGCTATAGAGGTCTTATTTAATAATAGTAGTGATAATAAAGATAATAACGATCCCCTCTCTAATGTATATAATAAGGCTAAAAACAACTTTAAGGACTATACGGATGACAAGGAAGGGAATAATCTTTAATGCTATATTCTTTAGACGTATATATATGTATATATCTCTAATATCTCTAATATAGATATTCTCTTAATTAAAAACTATTTTTTTTAGTTTAAATTCTAGTTTTAACTAGGTGATAAAGAAGGAATATAAACGTATTAATAAAACTCTATAGTTGGAGGTATATAGATACCTTTATCTTAATCCTAACACTAATCTTAATATAGATAGTCTTTTATTACCACTATAGCTAGTTATAAAATCCTTTAGGGCGAAAAAATATTAACTAATTGCCGCCTATTACTAAACTATAAACAAAAAATATAACGTTAATAGTAGTATATACGCGGACTAGATAGGTTTAGGCAAGACAGTTACTATAATTCTTGCCTATCTATTAAATAGATTAATTATTATTAATTAATAGGCTATTTAGGATTACTAAGCAAAAAAAGATAGATTATATCTTACTTATTCTGTTAGGGAAGTTAATAACACGTAATGCCCCTTATAGGGTAGTCTGCTAATTTAGTATATATATATTAATAAAAATCCGTACTCCGTATTTAAAAGACTTAATAGCCTAATACTTATAATAGCACTACCTAAAGCTCTATTGGTATGGAAAAAGAATATTAAGCTAGTATTTAGCGAAGATTACTTAGCTATAATATATAAGAATATAGGTAAGAATAAGGGTACTATAGATATTCAGTTTTGAATTATATATAGCGACTATATAGGAACGGCCTAGGAGTGCCAGAAAATAACCTTAAATTCCTTTTTAGCTATAAGGAACCTAATTTAGATAACCTAGACAATATATTATATAATCCTCCTACTAACTTATCCCGCTTTATTATTGCTATAACTATTAGATATTAGAAATAACGATTTCTATACTCGCTAGGCGAGTTTCTACCTAAAGTATAATATTAATTAAACGTAGTAGCCTAGCTCTATGTATTTCTTAATAAGTTTTATACTACTAAAAATAGCTAAACTTAGCTATAGACTATAACTAGAAAACTTGCGATTTAGGCTTTTCTAAATAATATCTATCTATAGGGTTATTTGGGCACCCTAGTAAGCACTAGCGATAATAATCTCGCTATATTTCTATAAACCTTAGTAATAGGGCAGGAGGAAAAGTAGGTAAAAAAGCCTAATTATAAACTATTACTTAGTCCTAATATCTATACGCTATAGGTAAAAATAAATAATATATTTTAAATAAAAGCTAAACTATTAAAGGAGGCTAAGAAAGAAATAGGAGCTATTATTAATAGTTTTTATAACGTTATTTTATAATTTATAATTAGGCGCTCTATAAATATACAATAGTTTAATAATAAACTATTAATTAAAATTAACGTATAAAGAGTAGATTGGAATATTCGCGTTAAGTATATACTTAAGGTCTTAAAACAATTAAATAGGACTATAAATAAATTAAAGAAAGAGATTAATATAGTATATAAGAAGAAACTAGCTAAGTAGAAACAGAAAGGATTAAACGTTAGTTAAAAACCTATAAAACTACACTAGTCTAGCTCGGCATTTACCTATAAGCTTTAAATCTTTACTAACTTTCTAGAGCTATAACTCTAGAAAAATAAGGGCGAAGATTTTAATATATCTTTCACTACCTTATTTTTTTATTTTTTATTTTTTATTTTTTATATCCATTGTATTGTACTGCGTACAATACTGCGCATGCAGCCTCTGGGCTATGGCGCTATAGTTCTATATATATGAATCCTTTCTAGGCAGCTTAATATATACTAGTAGCTATGTCCTAGTAGTTTATAAACCTCTAGACTAGAGGTTTACCGCTCCCTAATAAAATACTAGGTTACGATAACTATTAGGTAATATTAAAACAGTAGAAAAACGGTAAAAGAAACGGTAAACGAATCCCAACGCCTGCCCCTGTACATTTTATAGTTTATTTCTATCCTTTT
>Ga0307515_10023186_pt1 | contig 10894 bp, 11 predicted proteins | sample 17_EM_MG_FD_194513 | JGI IMG/M metagenome (GOLD analysis project Ga0307515, IMG submission 194513) | Populus trichocarpa ectomycorrhiza microbial communities from riparian zone in the Pacific Northwest, United States - 17_EM | ecosystem: Host-associated > Plants > Roots > Unclassified | place...
CACGGTCGCATGGCTTATCGCGTACACCACCTACCCTCCCGCGCTCATTGAACTCGCTCCTATCAAGCCTCTTGAGAGCGTGTTTGCGAATGCGCAAGGTATCATCATTGGCAAACTCACTCAGAACGTCGAGAACGAGATTACCAATGCCATCGGTAACGACAGCCGCGGCGTACCTCGATGACATCACCACGACCGTGAATAACGACCTCTTTGGGTTCACCAACAACGCGATTAACAACACCAACGTGCAATCCTACACACAAATCGAGGACGGTGTACATTCCACGTTTGACGGCACTGCGTCCATTATCGAAATATTGCGTTGTATCGTCGGCAACAAGGTGTTCGCGCTCGAGAAGGGTTTAGCGTGGATGAAAGAGAACCTCAATCTCCGTCTACCACGCGTCTCGCCCGATGTGCTGAAGCTCAGTGCGGTCAACATCAGGGAGCTCGCCGCCCCTGTAGGTACGTCTGGCAATCGCACCGCTGATGAGGAGAGTGGGACCATGGCTCGGGCATTCGAGTCCTATCGTACCGTGCTCTGGGGGAGGTGTACATGTTCTCCGCTTTCCTTGGCGCCTATGTGCTCGTCGTGCCGTCATCCTCTTGACCGTCAAATCCAGGATAACTGCCACACATATTCCAGTTGAAGTGAGAGAGGTTAAAGAGAAGCCTGCGCTCTAAGGATCGCCGTACATTAGCTGGAGACACTTCTACATGAATGATTTCATAACTGTAAACACGATTCGCACATTGTATTACTCTCATTGGTATATTCATTACATCTCTTGGGTAATAAATTGTTTCAACTACTTTCACCGACTTGGGATCCTATCGAGGGGTAGATGAACATATGTTCTCTGTCTTCTTTGGCGTTTGTTTACTCGTCGTCTTAGCGCCATCATCCACTCGATCCTCAAGTCGAGGACTGTCAGGCCTGCGCCATAACAAGGGCCATATAAACTAGCTAGTCGTTCATACTTTTGCACAACGTACCTCTGTACAACGTACTTCTGCACAATCCATCTCATACTGTAAATGCTATTCGTGCATTCTCTCAATCTCGTAAGTATATTCCTCCCCTTGGATAATGGACTGTCTCAATTCACGCTATTACAAAGATTCAGGCTGCTGTAGAAACGTCCTAGAAATCAAGCCGGGCACACTACAATTCCGGTAAAATCCCAACGGTCTTTTCCATGTTCGCAAACGACGGGTCGTCTTGGATATTTTTCACTACATAGTATCCGCCCATGACCGTATCTCCAACTACCAATCTCACGCCATCATGCCAGGTCCATCTCGTGCGGATGTCTCTGACCTCACGTTCCACGCGACGCGCGACCTCGTCCCCCGTGGAGACAGTACACACGAGGTATCGACACGGGTGGGTGGGGGGTGGCACGACGGACCACCCAGACCATTTCTTGCACAGTAGGATCTTACGATCCAATCGCAGCAGACGCAAGGTGGCAAACTGAGCCCAGAACCCGGAGGGGAGGTCGCGTAAAGGCGACACGAGTAAAGATGACTGAGCGGTGTGAAGCTCATCAAACCAGAGGCTCTCGATTTGGTGCGCCCACCGCCCCAGAAAGCGGTCAAGCGTGTCCGTTAGCGGCATTCTGAATTGCACCAGTGAGACGTGCTGCAGTGCTGGCACGTCCCATGTCCCCATCGACTCCAGTAGTGCTTCCGACGGAAAGCCCACGTATAATACTTCTAGATGTGCTAGCGTTAGTGTCTGTTGTGGTGTTACATTTACACCGATTAGGGAGAGCATGCGCAGACCGGTGAAAGTGTGACAGATCTGCGAGAGCGAGATGAAGCCGTGTGGGATTGAGATGGCGATTGAGAGCGCGCGTAGGGTCGTATTCGTGTTCGAGTTCGTGTTCGAGCATCCGGGGTCCTGGGTCGTCGTTGTTCCGATGAGGTCGTCGAGCGGGTTGTACTCCGGCCTAATAAACCCGTTCCTCATCCAGAGCATGTAAGTCCGCAGGGGGGTCTGACTCGCGGGGCGTTTCAGAAGGTGAGAAACCCAAGGGAGGATTGGGGTCGCCAACTCGTTCGAGTCGATTATCGTGATTAATTTTTCGACGGGACCAACCCCTCCTTTGGCGTAAGAAGTTGTCGGGTCTAGCTTGTACATCGGGCTCGAGTCTCCTTCTAGTGGCATCCAGCGGTGACTGGTGAAAAGGACAAATTCGTTCCACGCGCGACAGACCAGTCGAAGACGTCTGCGCTGTGTCAGGTAATCCTGATACGGTTTCCGATTCCTTGGGTAGAAATCGTGCAAATGCATGAAGGCGAGGAAAGTGTATGGGGTACAACTGGTGGCAAATATAGGCCAATCATTCGCCTCCATGGCCTTGAGGAGTATTTGTTGCCATATCTCGACGGGAAGACGCTCCATTGATGGGTACTAATGCGCCTCTGTTGCTTATTCTTACTTATATAGTAAATGATAAGCGAGCCACTTGTGAAACAGAGAGGTGGAGACATACTTTGAAAGCAGCTTCACAGTCCAGTCAGTGTTCGCTCAAGGAACTGCTGAAAAGCTGACCTACCGAGGAAGTGAAACAATGTATGGACCTGTCCAAATAGAATCGATTTCTTTGCGAGTTTGGTGGTCTGGAGGAGGGATCAAGGACCCAAGCGGTGTTATTTGGCCGGGGGAGCTTGATATCGAAACTTCGACTGCCTCAATCCGGTGCTCTTCAAAAGAAAGCAGAGGGCGAAGCTATAGCGCTCGTTATTTTATATAGGCTCTTGCTTTAATGTCCACGGAGCTTGCTGCAAGACCTACATTATCTGGCCTCTCGCTCCCTCGCTCCCGCTCCCTTTCTACCCTTCCACATCCTCACCCCTCACCCTATACATGACCTGGAAAGCAGCCTACCCACCACCCACTCAAGCCGACCCTCACAGGACGCATTGAGGAAGGTACAGTATTTTTGAAGGCGTCGATTGAGATGATGGGCACGCAGAGCAGCGAGGTAGAATCTGAAAACAACAAGTTCAAGTGAGATGACGGTGTATGCGATGAGAGAAGGGGCGGTCGTCAAGGGTTTCGCCGCATAGCGAGCAGCCACCGTGGCCGTCTCTATGCCGCGTTGGACGGCGTTGAACAAGAACGAACAACTCCAGAAAGCCTCATTCTCCTCTATACACGCGTTCAGAGACAGCGTGAGTCCATGACCCCACCCACAGCTCGTTCAACGAATACTTCACTGAGCGCTTTCCAGATTCAGATTGACATCTTGTCAAAAACATCATCGTCTTCGTGATTGACACCTACAAGACCTTCTATTTGTGTATATTCTGATTGATCTTCATGGCTGGCCTCGTTGGTGCCATCACTGTAAATCACCATTCACATCTGTGGCGCTATCCTATCTGATTTTCTCCATATAGATCGTTAAATATGTTGAAAATTCATTTGATGATATGGCAACTGCCTTTGGTAGTGCTGCAAATACTCTTCAAAACACCCTCAACTCCGCAATCGGAGCCGTCAACTCGGCCCTCGGCAGTACCCCTGGTTTGGGAGACCGTGCCAACATACCTACTACTACCACGAACACTTCCCTCTTCTTCGGCCTGTTGTTCCCAGAATTTTGGACCGGCCACTTGAACGACCTTAACAGCATGTCCCCCACCAATTCCGCAAACATAAAAGGACGATTGACGAGGCAGACCTCTTTGGGTTCACCAACCACGAACGCAATTAACAAGACCATTGTGCACTTCCACCTGCAAATCGACAACGGTGTGCATTTCCACGTTTGACGACACCGCGTTTTCGGCGCCCATTATCGAATTCCTGCGCTGTACTGTCTGCGACAAGGTGTTCGCGTTCGAGAGGGACCTGACGTGGTTGAAAGGGACCCTCAACGTCTGCTGCCAGTGCCAGGCATCTCGCCCGATGTGCTGAAGCTCAGTCAACATCACGGAACTCGCCACCCCTGTAGGTACGGCGGCGTCTAACAATTGTACCGCTGATGAGGAGAGCGGGATCATGGCTCGGGCATTCGAGTCCTATCGTGCCGTGCTCAGGGGGGAGGTGTACATGTTCTCTGCTTTCCTTGGTGCCTATGTGTTCGTCGTCCTCACCGTCCTCATCCTCCTGATCATCAAATCGAGGAGGACTGCCACGCATGTGCCAGTTGAAGTGAGGGAGGTTAAAGAGGAAGCTTGCGCCCTAAGGATCACTGTGGAATAGCTGGAGATACTTCTACACAAATGATTTCATAACTGTAAACACGATTCGCACATTGTATTGATCTCATATGTATGTTCCTCTCCTTGGATAATAAATTGTTTTCACTACGCCGACGTGGGCTCCCATCGAGGGGTAGATGAACATATTCAATACCGTCACCCACTCGATCTCAAGTCGAGGACTACCACGGCTAGTAGTACGTACCTATGCACAAATGATCGAGATACGCCAGGTGGACGTGCCTCAGTGCGTAAAGTAAAACGATGCCTCTACAAACCATGGAGGTCGAAACCTTATAAACCCGACAGTCCGATTACATAATAGGAGATATAACCGAGCCCTTACATCCTCCCCATTAGAACCGATATAGGTCGGTACGCGCGCGATCGTCGGGATCATGTGTCTGCTGTGCCGGGAGATATTGGTTGGTACATAATTGGTTTCTGTATTGTTCCGTAATGACCTTGCCCTACCCGCTTTACGTTGAGACTTAGTATAAAATATATTCGCTGATGGACTTACAAGGCTCGGTTTGCTATTCATTAACTGAGCCTTGTTCCCGCCTAGTTTTAACACGCGGTCGATTGCGAGGCCATTAGTGGAGCATCGGCGGTGGTTGCCTCGGCATCGTAAGTCATGCAACGGAGCCGGTTGAGCGTCAGCGGTGACATCCGTGGCTGACAAATGGATAGGCCGGATCAATTGTCCTCGGGGGCCACTGCTGGGGATCTAATCGTGGTCCCTTGATTTGGATCCCAGCCACGGTCCTCGAGGACAGTTCATCCGGCCGATCCACTTGTCTGCCACGGGTGCCACCGCTGACGCTCAACCGGCACCGTCGCATGATTTACCAAAGGATACGGAGATGTTCGACCCCGAGGCTGACGCTCTACCGGTGGCCCCGCAATCGACGTTAAAACTAAGTGGGAACAAGGCTCACTTAATGAATAGCAAACTCCAATATAATATTATGTACCTAGGTGGGAACACTATGGTACATTAGTCAGACACAGTCACATTATATGGTGGATGTGGAATGCACGTACAGGCTCAGTTATGTGATGAATAGCAAACTGAGCCTTGTAAGTCCATCGGCGAATGTATTTTATACTAATTCTCCCCGTATTAAAGCGGGCAGGGCAAGGTCTTTACGGAACAACACGGAAACCAATTACCGACTAATATCTCCCGGCGCAGCAGACACATGACCCCGACGATCGCGGACGTACCGACCTATTTTCCCTACGCCAGACACATGATGCCGATACTCGGGGCAGCGTGTCGGTCTCCAACGCGGCGGGTTAAGTCGACTACATTGGTTCTGATGTAAGGGCTCGGTTATATCCCCTATTATGTAATCGGGCTATCGGGTTTATAAGATTTCGACCTCCATTGTTTGTAGAGGCATCGATAGTGAGGTCAATCGAGATCAAGGAACGAGCTAAATTTACAGGACACTATCGAACATCGAGAGACTTCGAGTACCTCGTTCCATCCGCAAGCCGGATCTGAATGCTCTTGGTTGGCTGGTCCAAACCAACCTCTGGAAGGTGGCGGGGCCAGAAGACGAGGAAGGGGCTGCTGCGGGGGGGACAGTGGAGCTACCGAGTGTAGGTTGAGAGGCAGATAGACCAGGTGCGGGGCTTCCTAATCGGTTACCCTGACCCGCGAATGTGCCTGGAGGCGGAGGCACATATTCTCCCGCGGAGCTCGACTAGTTGGCCTACCAACACGTCCAACACCCTACTCATGGCCGACTCGCAGCGGTACGCAAACGCATTAACACCGTGCTCGGCGGTATCCGCAATCCACACTAGCCTTCCTCTTCGCCTCCAACGCTTGATCAAAAGGAGTCACCTTGCTTAGGAGCGGTCGTTGAAGAGGATCGCAAGCCGTCTGAATAGATAGTTTGAGGCTGCACTTCGGCGTTCAGCGATATCTGCCCGTATCGGCCGATACTTTGCATCTGAGTTGTCCTTGGATTCTGGAGACACCCACCCTTTGGTTCCTCGATACCCTTCAAACAACGACTCCTGGTAAGCAACCAGAACGGATACGCTGAAGTCGCCAATGTGAAAATGGCACGCAGGTGTGAGAAAAATGCTATTAGGCTTGAGGTCAAGGTGGGCCACATTGTGCTGATGCATAAATTGAACTCCGACCAAGGATTGGCTCGCAAGATCATCGCCTCTCGCTTTGAAAACAGAGTCGTGCACATTCCGTAAGACCAGTTCATACTTCATGGCGATTATTGTCCGTATACCGGATAGGAATTATACGATTGCACTTTGACTTAACGCGGCTGAAGAATAAATGGATTTCGAGCCCTTCCGATCGACAAGCTTGAGCATAACAGCTGGGCCTGTTGGTCCCTTCGCGCGACTAAGCGTTGGCTTTGCACCGGTGAATGGCCGACGGTCGTATAGAACGAAAGCACTGACAGGTTTGGGGAGAACCCAGCCCGGAATATGTGGCTCCTGATGTACTTGGTATCCTGCAGTGGATAACCGGGCGGGGAGTGGACGCATCGCCAAAAAGGAGCGGAGCAGCCGTTCCCAGAACTAGCACTCGCGTCTACGTTGTTCGATCAATCGCGTTTTCCTGTCTTCTTTTTAGTGAATCCGTCTAATTTTCTCTCTCGAACTTCTTGTTCCATTTGAAGTAGACAGGAGTGGGCACCACCAAGGTCAGGACCAGGTGGTAAGGCAAAGGACAGATTACAGAGTTCAAAAAGGAACCTGAACGCGTTGAGGGGATCCCCGAGGGGGAAATCGTCTTGTCCAGACGTTCAACGAAACGTTCCTAATAGTTCTCACAGCTTCAAATTTTGCTATATGTCAGGCGCGACGTCTACAAGACTCAAACAACTAGAGGTTCCGTTGCACAACGACGGCATTCTTCAATCCCGCAGATTCGATCGTCTGGCTCTCGTCCGAAAGGACCTTGATGGGGAGTGGCGTCTGGATCACGTAGGGAACAATTGCATTTCCTGGTCGTGCACTAGGAGAGCAATTCACAATCACGATTGCAATGGAAACGAGACAGATGAAGGACGTACGCATTGATAAAGTTGCGAATATCTCCGATAGTGTGATCCATGTTCATTCTACACACCAGCCTACAATCACGCGAGTCAATGGAGGGGTCACTATAGAACATCGAGAGAATTCGAGTACCTCGTTCCATCCGCAAGCCGGATCTGAATGCTCGTGGTCGGCTGGTCCAAATCAACCTGGAAGGCGGTGGGGCCAGAAGACGAGGAAGGAGCTGCTGCGGGAGGAGCAGTGGAGCTACTGGGTGTAGGTTGAGAGGCAGATGGAACAGGTGCGGGGCTCCCTAATCGGTTACCCTGACCCGCGAATGGGCCGGGAGGCGGAGGCACATATTCTTCCGAAACGCGATGAGCGATACGGAGCTCAACTGGTTGGCCTACTTGCACGTTCAGTTGTTGTGGTGGGGCATGTCTGTGCCCAGGTTAGGGAAAGAATACAGCGATTTAAAGTTTCTCACCCAGAGTTGATTAGTTCTAACAATTGGGCATTCTGCGGGACATCATACGCGAGTAGCGGGCCGTCTTCGACTGTGAACCCGTTCTTCCAGAAGGTGATAACTCTGATTGCAGTCTCCAATTCACGTCCGGCGGGAGTATTCTGGTCGGGGATGACTGTAGACGGCGTTTCTTCATCGCCGAGACGATGTCCGGAACCCTGGAAAGGGCCAGAACGAGCTTCGTCTTCTTCAAACCTACGGCGAGACCCCCTACAAAATGGACGCGTAAATACAAAATAGCGCGCTAGAAGCTCGCGGATCAACACTCACTCCGCAGCACGCCTCATTATTTCCTGTACGTGTTGTGCATGTGGAGGTAATTGAGGATCGCGCCGGCCGGGGCCCTGAACAGAGAGCCCACTGAATCTCTGTAAGTCAACGAGCGCTGAACATCACAAATGCAATTGACCTCCTCTCTCCACCAGCAAAGTAGCTCTGGCCCTCTTCATCGTCGCTGTCATCGCCGCCTGAGGGAGGAAAGCCGGGTAATCCTCCACGAGGGGGCATCGAAGGCATCTGGGGTCTAATATCGTTTAAGGTGGCAAACCTCCCTGAACCTCCTGATCGATTGGAACTATAATGATACAGAGGCTTTGTCAATAAGCGGCTCGCCACAGTAAGACGCGCGTCGCGTACGCGGCCGTTGACGGTCCTCCAACGCGGCCGATCCTGGCCTGAGACTGGCGGTTCGCCCAGGAAGCAGGCAAAGGCTCAGCTGCCCCACCGCCGAGAGTTCGTCCGCCGCCAGGCGTATTGGCGCCTTCTCCAGGGCTAGGCAAAGGTTCAGACATGGCAGAGTTCAAGATCTAAGGAGGCTGGTCAATCGATTTGGAGCCGCCACCGAATAATGGCCCCAAAGAAAGGCGCGTCGAATACACAAGGAAGACGTGCAAGAGACGCCGAGGATGTCGAGGACGCGTTTATGGACGACGAGCTTGCCGAGCAGGTCGATGGGCTTGAGATTGACGACGAGTTGGAGTTTGAGGGTAGAACCGGACGAAAGGGTACCAGTGGAGGAACCTTGTCGGAACAGGTGAATATCAAGCAAGCCTGTATTCCATCCTCTTTGAAATTTTATAAAACATCGTTTGCCCACAGGAAGTCGAACGCAAAGCAGGTGCATTGGCTCGTCTTGCTATGTTCACGGAATACAAGAAAGGCATACTAAAACGAGAAGAAATAAACAAGAAAGGTATGCACATCAAAAAATGCCAGAGCCTAAGCTTACCCGCACAGTTCTGGGTGGCAACACCAAAGCCTTTCCAACGGTATTGCAGAGGGCCAACAAACACCTCAAATCGGCCATTGGCTACGAGATTGTCGAACTGATGAGCAGGACGGAGCGAGAGCAACTCCTATCCAGGCACAGCACGAAAAGGAAGAGTGTGTTCGTCTCATCATTTCGATCAATATCCACCTTACCTGTTATCCTCTAGCTGTCGTTTCCTCAAAAATGTACATCGTCCGCAACACCCTCGACCCTTCCCTCATCAAGTTGGCCTGTCTACCTGACCGGGATATCAGCAATCAAGAAAAGGAAGACGGGATGCCCGAAGACCTCGTGAATGGGAGTATACTCTCCTGGCAGACAGCGGACCAAATCGCCTCGTACGGCATCTTGTTCGTGATACTCTCCCTCATCTTGGTACACGGCAAGACCATTCCAGACAGTACGTATTCACTGTATACTTGTTTTAAACTATATAACCAATCGAATTCTGCGCAGATATTCTCAGGTCCCAGCTTAAACGCCTCCGACTGGCAACGACAGCCCAAGTCGAAGTAGGCACATTGGCCTGCCCACGGAAAATAACAATGGAACAATACCTTACCCTCCTCGTTCGCCAGGGCTACCTCGATAGGCTCAAAACGGGGTCTGGGGCACCCGGTTCGGGCGCAGGGGCCAAACGCGGGCGTCCCTCTGGTATAGGGGGAGGAGAGGAAGGAGAGTTCAACTTGGAGTGGAGGTGGGGTGAACGTGCACAGATGGAGATCTCCGAGAAGGGCGTTTGCGACTTCATGGTCGAGTTTATGGTTGAACGCTCGAGGCCTGAGGGCGGACGGCCCGAAGGACCCGTGGCGAAGAGGGAGAGACTGATGAGGGTTGAGAAGCAGATGCGGAGGGATATCAAGCGTGCTGCTGCCAGTGAGCTTTCGTGCATTGGGGATGAGCGAGATGAGGATGGGGAACGAAATGAGGAGGTCGATGGTGAAGGTGAAGGTGAAGGGTAGGTGAGGGAAAGGATTTCAGTGTGCGGTGTACTACTCAAGGTGTTTGTATTATAAACCAGCCCTGGTCGAGTTCGTACAAATCGCAGGCATTGACGATTGGAGAGTTAAATAATAATCAATATGAGGTGTGTCCTGTGGTGGCAGTCAGTGGGTCACTGCCCCATCGCGCAATCAGGCGGGGAATGGCTAGCTGTAAGGATCAGAGAAACTCATTCGGTAAGACCCCCTGTATTTCTCGTACAGATAGAGTGAATATCAACTCTGCTGTATTCGATGACTAACTACATTCTATTCAAGCACACACGATCCGCTCGAAAGGGTAAACTCGAAGACCGAACGTACTCAGAAGGTGCGCGACACAACCGGGATATGAATGGAGGAGATAACAGGGGTCTGTATACTAAGCGTTGTGCGAGTGGAGGTCGGTTGCGAAGCACTGGGACGATGATTTATACGGATGCACGCCGAGAGAAAGACCCCCGCTCATGAAATATATTCGTCATAGTGCAGCCTCCTATGGTGTGTGAGTAAGTATAGTGAACGCGGAAAAAAAGATCGACTCACGACGACTTCAGACGGAAGTGCCTAGATTTGAGTTAAACTTGGCTCCAGAAATCATTGGGACTTGGAGGGTGGTAGAAAGGATTTTAGTCTGGTCCGTCCGTCCCCGCGACGTGACCATTTCGGGGGACGATGGGGGCGTGAGGGCAGGATGTGAGTCAAGCTTCGGCCAGATCATCGGAAGGGGAGGGTAGGAAGAAAGGTATTCAAAGGAGGGGCTCTCTTGGTCGCTATAAGGCTCCTCCTCGGCCCTTACTTCCATGTTTGCCCGCCATCTCCCGTTGGCAAGATCCTCAAACTCCTCAAACTCCTCGTCACTGTCCAGAAACG
>Ga0307515_10023187_pt1 | contig 10893 bp, 14 predicted proteins | sample 17_EM_MG_FD_194513 | JGI IMG/M metagenome (GOLD analysis project Ga0307515, IMG submission 194513) | Populus trichocarpa ectomycorrhiza microbial communities from riparian zone in the Pacific Northwest, United States - 17_EM | ecosystem: Host-associated > Plants > Roots > Unclassified | place...
AAAATAATTAGATATGGTTATCTTCTTTGGATATTATATTTTTATATCAATTTAAATCTATGGTAGAAGAAGACCGAATAAAATATTGTTTGGTGTTGCAATTCAATATGTCTTTTTATTTTTTTTAAAAAACATCAAATTAATATTATTTGTGTGTTTTTTATCATTTTAATATATTAATTTAAAAATATATTTTTAAATAAAATATATTTTTAAAAATAAATTTTACTGCACTTCACAGACAAGCACTAAATTATTTCTGCATGACCCTAACAAAGTTTTAGAAAAAATTACTGCTTCCCAATTTGAGGCTTAAAGTTTTAAGAAACATCATAATGCCCCCAAAAATTTTCATATCCTAACTCTTAACCCTCGACTTTGTGCTGATATACACTTGTGTCCTTAACCTCACCTCATTGTTAAATGAGAGAATGACTTGCTAGGTTTTTTTTTTTAAAAAAAGCTGTATCATTTTCAAGAAAAAAAAATGTATAAAAAGTAAATCTTTGTCAAAATATAAATCTAGAGACACCAAGATCCCTCTAAACGTCGTCGTTTAGGCACTTAGACGGGAAGCAAATTACAGTCCTTGAACTGTTCTACATCTCCTTTTCTTTTTCTCAAAATTCCAAAACAGCCCCTATAAATTTCACTCTCTTCCAACATTAGCCCAACTTTTATCATTTAGTTTTCCAATACACCCTTCTCTCTCTCTACTTCGATAATTCACTCAAATTCCACAAAGCCCCCAATTCTAGGGTTTCCATCTATCTCAAATCCCTGCCTCTCATCCTCTGGTAAATTCCTTTTTTTTACTCTTTATTAATCAAAGATTTTATCTTTCTCTCTAAACATCCATAAAGATTTCACCTTTATAGTCTTCTTGTATGGTTTTTATTATTAAAGAATTCGAAGCTTATGGTGGTATACTAATGTAGTGACTTTTTTGTTGATTTGGTTTGTTCAATCATGTTTTCTTGAGATTTGGGTTAATGGGTTTTTGTTAAATAGTGTTGGTTTTGTAGATATGTTGGGTAGTTGATCATAGACTTTGGTTTGGTTGACTCTTATTTGTGTGAACTGTTTCGTTTGTTCGTGTTTCGACGTTTTTGTTTATTGATAGTGCTTGTGTTGTTTTTTCTTGTTAGGAGTTTGCAGAGTTTTGTGTTTTTTTGTTGTTTTACTTGTAATGTGGTTGTGAAATTGTTGGTTTTTGAAAATCCAGTTTGTTCTGTGTTGTCAATGGTTATACCTTGGATAAGTAGGTTGGGTGCAATGACTGGGAAGCTTATGACATTGTTATGCTATGTTTGAAAGGCAATAGCTGTGGTTGTAACCAGAATGGCTTCGTTTCCTGTTGTGGTGAAAGGGACTGATGGACCTGGACCAAGAAGTCGGCGGTTAATTCAAAATTAGCTCTTAACGTGTGTTGTAGAATGGGATAAAGATGGTGAGAGAATGTCTGATTTGCTGGCCTATCGGTGTTTTTAGGAGTTAGTTGCACGTACTTCTAGTGTTTATTCATGATTTGTGTTTGGTGGCTGGCTTGTTCATATATTAGAGCTTTACGTGTCCCTTGAAAGTTAGAACTTGAATAACTATATTTCAGTCGCAAAAATTTAAACCAATTTGGTTTTGATTGGCCCTTGATTTAAGGGCTACGCTATGCCACACTGCTTGCACTCAAGCACTTGTTCTGGTAGGATTGAATGATGTCTTTGCATATAATGACCAACTTGTGCTGTATTACAAGATATTCCATGCTCCAATATTTACAGGGCATGCTCCTAGCCTTCCATATAGATTGTAAATCATTGAATTGCTCCATCAAGATATAAGTAAACGCCTTTGCAAATTGGTTGTAACCATATGTGCTTATGCTCTTCTAAAACTATGATCATTTCACATATAACTTGTATTTGTATGTTTTTACACTGAAATGTAGTCATTTCATGATAGCCTGTGCACATACTTGCAAACAAGTGTTTTACTTGGAATTTGTTTGTCACACAGAAGTTTATACTGTTTTGGAGATTAAAGAGATGCATGATATGTATGTATCTCTAAATACTTTTTTGGTTATAATGACATGCTTTGATTGTCAATTTGAACCACAGAAGTGATTTCCAATGCCGAGGGGAAAGCTCATACTGATCTGCCAGTCTGGTGGTGAATTTGTGAGCAATGATGATGGGAGTTTGTCATATATTGGAGGAGAGGCACATGCTCTAGATATCAATCTTGAAACCGTGTTTGATGATATGAAGTTAAAATTGGCTGAAATGTGTAACTTGGAATATGAATCTTTGTCAATGAAGTATTTTATCCCTGGAAACAAGCGAACTCTAATTACTGTATCTAGTGACAAAGACCTAAAGAGGATGTTTGATATTCATGGGAACTCGATCACAGCAGATGTATATGTCATGGGAAGAGAAGGTTTTAAACGCGAAGCCTACTACATGCAAGCTAGCAGGTACATTTTTCTACCTTTCATGTGCCTCATGTCTCTAACAGCATAGATTATTGATTTTTCAATTTTGAAGAAGCCTTATTTTATTACTTACTGAAAATCAGTGATTGTCAAGTTGTATGGAGAGATTTCAATGCCACGACTTTTCTCGGCAAACTGGGTCCATTGCTGAATGACCTTGTTTTCTTCCGCTGAAATCGTTAGTTTTTAATTTGGTATATTGTGATAGGTGGCATTTTATTGGTTGCAGCACGTGTATTTTCTCTCTCTCATGCATTGATTAATATTAGTATTAAAACTACAGAGCAAGTGAGATCCAACTAGCTGAAACCGTGCTGTCCCCAGTTCCTATCACAGTTGCTCCTACTGCTGCTACCTCTGGCAATCGTCGTGTGTTGTCATCTAAATCCAAAAGAGCTGCCAAGGCTAAAGGTCAAAGCCGAGTGCAATCTCGACTTGCTGTCACTCCCGCTACTGTTGCCTCTGGCAGTCGTCATGTATTGTCTTCTAAAACTGCAAATGCTGCCAAAGCAGAAGCCAAAAGCCCTGCTAGTTCGGTACTGGCCATTACCTCGAAAAAATCTTCTCCCACCATTACCAAGGATCCTGGTGCTGCTACTTTGATTCCAACTGATCTTGTCACTGTTCCTGTTGATACAGCTGCTAATGACTCAGTTATAGTTGATATGAATGCTTCCCCTGCTGATACTGTTAAGAAGCGAAGGCGCACTGCATCCTGGAAAATCGGTGCCAATGGTCCCAGCATCGTTCCTGACGACGACAATGGTGAGAGCAACAGTGATAGCAATGGTGACGATGACGGAGAGATGAGAAGTGCATCACGAAAGAGGAACATGAGGACAAGAAAGAGTACATCATGGAAGAAGAATACTTGGGATCATGATAATACCGTTGTGGATGTTGCTATAGAATGGCAATCAGATTATGAAGATACTGAACTATCTGTAGATGTTGTCGACTCTAAAGATGGTTCCGTGGAAAGAATGGTTGCCTCTTGGAAAAAAAGAATTACTGGGGTAGGACAGGACTTCAAAAATGTTGCTGAATTTCGTGATGCCCTGCAGAAATATTCCATTGCACGCCGTTTTGCATACAGATTGAAAAAGAATGACACTAATCGAGCAAGTGGCAGATGTGTGGTTGAAGGTTGTTCTTGGAGGATTCATGCATCTTGGGTTGAATCTGAACAGGTATTTAGGATAAAAAAGATGAATAAGTCACATACATGTGGAGGAGAATCATGGAAGCATGCTACACCAAATAAAAATTGGCTGGTCAGCATTATAAAAGATAGGTTAAGACAGATGCCGCGCCAAAAACCAAGGGATATTGTCAATGGCCTTTTCCAAGATTTTGGGATGGAGTTGAACTATTCTCAAGTGTGGCGTGGAATTGAAGATGCAAAGGAGCAGCTTCAGGGTTCGAAGAAAGAGGCATATAATCTGTTGCCTTGGTTTTGTGAAAAGATAGAGGAGGCTAATCCTGGCAGTTTTGTGAAGCTTTCCATTGGTGATGGCAGCAAATTTCAACGTCTTTTTGTATCCTTTCATGCCTCAATATATGGTTTCCAGAATGGCTGTCGCCCAATTCTCTTTCTTGATTCTACAACATTAAAATCAAAATACCATGAGATTTTGCTGACAGCTACTGCATTAGATGGTGATGATGGGTTTTTTCCAGTTTCTTTTGCTATAGTGGATGTTGAGAATGGTGATAATTGGAAATGGTTTTTGGAGCAGTTGAAAGATGCAATTTCAACTTCACGATCAGTAACTTTTGTCTCTGATAAAGAGAAGGGGTTGATGAAATCGGTGCTTGAATTATTTGAGAATGCTCACCATGGTTACTCTATATACCATCTGCTGGAAAACTTGAGGAGGAACTGGAAGGGGCCATTCCATGGAGATGGGAAAGTTTCTTTGCCTGGAAGTTTAGTGGCCGCTGCCCATGCAGTCCGGCTTGATGGTTTTAGAATGCATACTGAGCAAATTAAACGGGTTTCTTCGAAAGTGTATGATTGGCTTATGCAGATTGAACCAGAATACTGGACAAATGCACTATTCAAGGGAGAGCATTATAATCATATCATAGTAGATGTTGCAGCGACATACGCTGACTGGATTGAAGAAGTGCGGGAGCTGCCTATCATAAGGAAGTTGGAAGTGCTTACATGCAAGATAATAGGGTTGATCCACACTTGTCAAAGGGATTCAAATGGCTGGACCACAAAACTTACTCCGTCAAAGGAGAAAAAGCTACAAGAAGATGCTTTCCGAGCACAATTTTTAAAAGTACTATTCTCAACCGATACATTATTTGAGGTTCATGATGACTCTATTCATGTTGTGGATACTGAAAAAAGGGAATGCACTTGTCTTGAGTGGAAACTGGCAGGGCTACCTTGTCGCCATGCTATTGCTGTCTTCAAATGCAAAGGCAGTAGTGTATATGATTATTGTTCAAAATACTATACTGTTGATAGCTTTCGCAGTACATATTCGAAATCCATACTCCCTATTTTAGACAATTTCAAGGATCTGGATGAAGAAAGGGATGCCCCAGAGTCGGTGCAGGTGCTTCCTCCTACTACCCCGAGGCCTCCAATCCAGCCAGAGGAAAAACGATACTACTACAGAAAAGGAGAACCCACAAGGGTAATGTCTTGCAGCAGATGCAAGGGAGAAGGGCACAACAAGGCTACATGCAAACAACCCGCCCAACCATCAGAACACACTACAACCCCAGCTCCAGCACTAGCCCTTGATGCCCTAGCACTAGCCCTTGATGTCCCAGCACTTGCCCTTGATGTCCCAGCACTTGCCCTTGATGTCCCAGCACTAGCCCTTGATGACCCAGCACTTGCCCTTGATGACCCAGCACTAGCCCTTGATGACCAAGCACTTGCCCTAGATGACCCAGCACTTGCCCTTGATGCCCCAGCCCCTGATGCCCCAGCCCCAACTCCAGGTGGCAGAGATCCAACATTGATAGCCGAACCGTTGGAACATGAAGAGCCAACATTGATAGAGCCCTGTCCTGGTAGTCCGAGCTCAGCTAAAGTTCCTTAATATGCTCAATTCACTACTAAAAAATGGGACTTTGATGGGACTGTCCTTCCATTATAGGCAATAATGTACACCTTTATGTTTATGCAGGTTATGTAGTCTCACCATTATATCAGCTCGGAAGTGCTCTGCACTTCATATAATGAATGAAATATTGCTGTGTCAGTGTGAAACTGCCTTGTCTTTTTGTTGCCTGAACAGCAGGAATTCTAACATTCGAGTTTGCACTTTCCTGGAACCATTTTTGCCAAAACTGGACTATGCTGAAAGTCTACACAATCTGGTTGTGGAAACGGCATTGATTCATAACTCATGGTCCTGAACTCCTGGCACGTGAGGAAAAAAAAGAGGAAATCCTATGGATGCCTTCTACTTCATGCAGGGGATGAGGGCAGCTTCCATAAACTTGGGGCATCAAGAAGTTCACCACCCTGGGACAAACTGCAGTTTGCCCCTTTCGTATATTAGATTGTTAATGGTACTATTTCACTTAATTCCATATGGAATCGATTTTTGTGATATTTCTTGTAGCTGCATTTCCTTTTAGAACTGAAATTCATGGTACGAATTTTAGTTTGTCAATCCTTGCAAGAATGGAAGCTTGCTTTGTTTGCATTGAATGGAGCCTACCTGTATACAAGTCAATTTGAATCAAGGATTCTTGTAGATATATGGTACCAGCAGGTATTTCAGAGGCACTTTTCCTCTGTCAAGGGGAAAGTAGTGGCCAACCCTTTAGAAATGTGTAAATCTCCACCCCGAGTGGTCATTTCTCTAATACTCTTTTGACTCCACCCCTTAAATCTAATTGCAAATATGCGTCTTCATTCCTTGGCTGCATCTTATGCAGCGAGAGATGAGAGTAAAACATGGTGCCTTCTCTTAAATTAGTAGCTCTCATCTTTTCTGGCAGAGAATTTGACAACCTTTTCGGCTCATGTATAGCAAGTGCTTGTGCTTGTGCCTTGGCACTCTTATCGTAGTTTTTTTAACTAGCAGCATTGTGGAATTGACAACACCAAGGGGGACGTATTACATGCCACCCTAGTCAATCCTATATATCCCTGTTCAAAACTTCCATGCAGGAACAACTTGAAAAAAGATGAAGACATACGACATTGTCGTTCTTGAATTTAAACTGCCACTCTTCTTACACCAATACAATTACAACATGGTCAACTCATACAACAAAAACTACGATGGTCATTTACTAATATTTTGTATTTGTTGCATCGCCACTTCATACACCAATACAAATGTGTGTACAATGTTGTAAACTCATACAACAAAACCAAGATTGTCATTTACTAATATTCTCCCGAAAAAGCCGCCTTAACTGGTGTCCATACCTAGACAAAAACTATGGTATGTCTCTCTAGGCCTAGCACTAAAAGAGAGATACTGCAGGTCATGCTTCTTTTTCAACGTTCTTGACAGCAATGACTGCGAAGGACCGCAGATCAAAATTCTCTAACACAGCTTGCTAAGACTATTTCAACCACCTATACTTCTGTCCAAGTTCCCCATCTTAAGTATGCTATGTCTGTTCTAGATAATTAATAGCATAGACGTGAGTCAACAACACATTACTCTTGTTCTCTGGGGGCATCTTCTTCAGAGAGCAAGCCCGAGCACAATGGACAGGGAGGGTCACGCATATCTTCAAGACTTGTTTTCTGCTCCAAACATTCTGAATGATAAACATGGCCGCAAACTAGAATGGCCACAACAGAGAATTCACCAGCAGTCAATGCATTTCCTATAAAGTAAGGTTTCCTTCTCACTAGTTTCTGACAGATTCCACATACTATCTTCAGTGCATCAGATGAAACTGCATCCATTACCAAGGAATTGAATCTAACCCTGTCTGGCCTGCTAAATTCTAATTCCTTGTTTTCTGAAAAGGTGGAAAAGAATTTAAGTCAGCACAAGTAAATGTAAATAGCTGATATTTTGAATCTTAGAGTTGCATTGAAACTTCATAATAATGAAAAGTAGATGTAAAACTCCTGCATCTTGTGCGCATAGAAATTTGCTCCGAACTTGTAAAAAATGATACCACCTCTGATGTTTTGTGGAATAACAGAGAAATTCTTTAGGTACCCCATTTGTTTATACATGTGTATAAAGCAGCTGCATGCTACTTTATTTCCTTGGGGAGAGAAAAAACATTGTATTCAACACCATGCAATTATGAATATCTCACCTGTATGGCAACCAGGCTCAGAGCCTAGATGACTGCTCAACTTGAATGTAAGCCTCTCATCACATGACAGGGCAGTCTTCCCACGAGAAGTTGATGCATCGGCATGACTCCCTGAGTTTCTCCGAGAGTATTGATGACCATAGTGGTGACGTGATCGTTTCAAGACTATTGAACGGCCAAGGTTGTAATTCTGATGTGCATGAGAATGGTGGACATTCAATAGCTTTAAAGAACCATCCGAAGCATCCACCCTGGGTGAGAGAGGCCTTAGCTCACTAGAGTCTAGCAAATAAGATTTCTGCAAAAGGAAAACAACAAACAATTATATTTCTATTTTTCTTGTTTTTTTTATGAAAAAGACAATTAAATTTTTATATGGTCATAGTGAATAAAAAGAAAGAAATAAAAAATGTCAAGTCCTGCACCAAGTATCCTGACCCGGACGTGAGTTTTCAAGTTTTCAATTAACCCCTCATCGTCAATCCAGTAGGAACAATCAAAAGAGATTAAACCAGAACATGCAATCAGAAATTACCATGTCTCATAACTAAGGAAAAAAGGACTAACCTGTCTGGACAATAATTCTGTTCCAGAAGAGCATGGCATGTCATCTGCGCCATAAAATACAGTGATTATTTCAGTCCCAATCATTTCTACTTGCACTAAGAATGAGCTGAAAAAGAACTATTTTCTATTCTAACCAATTACTTGACACAAAAAGGTTACAATCCTTCTTCTCTAGCCAGGTATCATGCACTTTCAACTCACACTACATTTTTATTAACCACTTTGTCAGAAACACTGTCAAGCAGACTTGATTATAAAGTTGAAGCAAAGGAAGAAAATGCAACTAATGAATCGCCACAAAATAGGGCAAGTAACATGATTGGAAAGCTTCAACAGGTTTGTAAGCAGGTCAGCCAGCCACAAATGTAAAAGACGTACAGAAAAGCTCTAACAGCAATCAAAAAACTCATATAATAACATTTAAATTGATGATGAGAGGACAGATTGGAAGATAAAAATAATCCAATCTATCATTGCATGGACTAGTTATCAATCTTAAAAAGCTAGAAAGGCATGCGTTGAAATAATGCTCGCGGGTCAAATCCCTGGGAGGACAGATAAAGAAAGCAATCCATCAAATAAAATTACCAATCAAGAAATCAAACTGATCCAGAGTTTAATTGCCAATTAAGATGTATTGACAGGTGGTTCCCTTCAGATAGTAAATATTTCCACTGAAACAATTTTGAAAACCCTACGAATATAAAGAACATATTGGAATATAAAGGTAAAAATCACAGAAAATGGCGGTGAACACAAGATAGCAATCCCAGAAGAGATCGCAGAGATCAGAAAGCCAGCCGTGTACTGAAAAATGTTGTAAGCCAAATTAAGAGCTCAATTCATAGTTTTCCTTCCCTTTACTTTTTGGCTTGGTTAATTAATTTAAACACTTTCACCTTTCTCTTCATTTCAATTTCCCCAATCTGACACTCGAAATCCATGCCCATAGACTTAATCCCCGAAAAATCAATCACTTCTCTCCTCAGAATTCATGTTGCAATTGCACACATTCTCTGCTAGGATCCCAAAACACCATTTCCAACAGATCAAACAATAATCGAATTACTTAATAAACAAAAACGTAGTCGTGATAATTCAATCCAGCCTTGATCAAGGGGCAATAACCCCAAAGCATTTCTCACAGTGAGAAACATCAGAAAGATCCAGAAACAGGAGCAACCAAGGCAAAACAATTTGAAGAAAAGGCAGGCAAACAAACCCTAACACTAAATTTTACTGTTAAGATAAAAAAAAGAAAAGACTCCTCTTTTTTAAGACAGAGAAAAATCAAATCTTTAATCTTCATAGCTTCATACATATCAGATTCTCATAAACCACAAAATCTCACTTCAAGAAACCCCATAATTGCTTCCCTTCACTGCAGTTATAATCCCTTTGTCGAAATCCCATTTCCATTCACTCATCAAGATTCAAAATTCCCTTTTTTCGCTTCATTTCTCACCATTTTGTCCGGCAACCAAACAACCACAAAATCATTTTTTTTCAAAAAAAAAGAAGAAAGAACAGACACATTACCCGAAGAAGAATTATACTTGTTCTTGTTATGATCACCGCTACTTCTCTTTCTCTTCCCCATAACAAAAACAAAACAAACTAAAAGACTTTGATGGTTTGGTGGTGGCTAATTGTATTTAAACTGTTAAAAGGGCCTGTGAATTTGCGGTGAGAAGAACTTTTGTGTGTGATGAAGTGAACCTACGGTCATCAAACACATAGGAAGGGAAAGAGAAGCCGTCTTAAAGTGCGAAATAGTTTGTGTGAGATTGTTTGTTTGTGTCCTGGTTATTCGGAAAAAAATTAAAAAACAAATAACTAATAATATTCTATTAGTCTTTAAAAAGTAATAAAAAACAAAATTTAGGATTGATAAAAATATTTTTAATTATATTTTATTTTTTCTATTTATATCTATTTATTTATTTTAAATAAATCATAAAAAAATATTTAATATAATATCAATAATTATTTCACAAAACATAAATTTTCTTATTAATAACATAGTAATCCATAAATAATTTGATACTAGATGTTTAATCTCGAAAACAAATCATGGTTATTGAATTACTAGGTCATGATGAATTTATATGAATTATTTTTATTAAAATAAATTTTTTTATTTTTAAAAAAAATTATTAAAATTGACCAAGGTTAGTTTTGTGAGGTTGACGTGGTCGAGCCAATCACTAATTAACCCTAATTTTTCAAGTATAATAGTGGTCGGAATTGTTGTAGGCAATGGAATGTTATCTGGCTGCAGGTTTTGAAAAATAATTAGCAACATCTTGCTTTCCAGGCACTTGACTACTCTTTTTTTTTTTTTTTTTTTAAGGCTGAGCGTGTTTGGGCTCTTTTTTAAATCCATCTGCTTCCAGGCTTGATTATTTAGATCTTCACCTTTTTTATTTTTTTATTTAATTGTTTTGTTTTTATATTTTTGAATTAAATTATTTTTAATTAATATTATTACAATGATATTTAAAAATTATCCAATTATGCCATACTTTTCAAATAAAAATATATTTTTTATGGTAATATTA
>Ga0307515_10023188_pt1 | contig 10893 bp, 4 predicted proteins | sample 17_EM_MG_FD_194513 | JGI IMG/M metagenome (GOLD analysis project Ga0307515, IMG submission 194513) | Populus trichocarpa ectomycorrhiza microbial communities from riparian zone in the Pacific Northwest, United States - 17_EM | ecosystem: Host-associated > Plants > Roots > Unclassified | place...
GTGAGGTTGAGAGTTGCCAAAGAGGGGATGATTCCTCCTCCTCTATTGTTGTAAATCTTGTTCTCTCCCTATATAATGCAATGGCTTCTCCCGTGGATGTAGGTAGTTTGCCGAACCACGTTAAATATTGTGTCAGTGTGCTTTACCTCCTATGAGCAAATATCAGAACATCACCGGTCGGAATTCCCTACAATAGCAAGGTTGAAGTTTATCATTTTTTTCAAAGGCAGCTATTATAATGTATTGTATGTAAACATAAATATATCATCAAGAAGTCTGTTATAGGTGAGATTCAAATTGTAGACCTCATGAGAGTGAGCGTTTTATGAGAAGATTTATTAAAAAAAAGGATGAAAAGTTCAAACTAATTGATCATACACACTATATTTATCCCATTTCTCTTCCATCGTCAATGCTTGTTTCCGCATTCTTATCCTCGAAGAGAGCCCCAATCTCTTCTAAGCTCTTCCCTTTTGTCTCCAGCATAAAGACATAAAAGAACACCGTGGCCACTACCATTATTCCAGAAAGCACAAAAAACATTCCTCCGAATATTATCTTCTTTGAAATGGTTAAAAATGTCATAGACATAACTCCGCTGACCAACCGATTAACAGATATGGCCAGGCCCGAACCTTGAGCCCGTAATCTTAGTGGAAATATCTCCGACGAGTAGACCCATGTGATTGGCCCAAGCCCTATAGAAAAGAAAGAAAAAACCCCACACACAGCCACAACGCATAACACGATAGCCCACAGGCTTACTGTCGGAATGCTCGAGAAACTCAGAGCCCATTCCCAAAACAGCCAACGACAACGCCATTCCAGCTGAGCCCAACAACAAAAGATGCCGCCTACCAAACCGGTCCAGAAAAAGAGCTGAGAACAAAACAAAAGAAGTTTTGGCAGATCCCATGATGACATTAACACCAAAGAGCATTTTCTTGCTGTGAATTCCTGCATCCTTGAACACTTCTGGGCAGTAATATATAACAGCGTCATTGCCTGAAGCTTGCATGAAGAAATTAATCCCTAGAGCAGCAATAAGCATTCGGCGAACAGGGCGAGAAGGTCTCAACAGTAGTTCCTTATAAACCCCTTGCCCATGCCATTTAGCACTAGAAGAATCTAAATGATCTGATGAAGCTGCTTTTGTTATTTCACTGAGTCTGAAATCATCTTCTTGTATAGTATCAGATATTTTAATCAAGACCTGTTTTGCATCGTCCAACCTACCTTGCATTACAAGCCAACGAGGGGATTCAGGCATTGCTATAACACCACAGCCATTTAACAACGAAGGTATAGCAGCAAGACCCAACATTAGCCACCAGTTAATATGCTGTGGGAGACCTGATAACGCATAATTGACAATGTAACCAAGGAGAATGCCAAAAACAATGAAAACCTCAGGAAGGGAGGTAAGAAAGCCGCGTGCCATTGCCGGGGAGATCTCAGCGGAGTAGACCGGAGCAATCATGAGGGAATATCCAACCCCGACACCGGCAATGACACGGCCGGCCATGAGGAATGGGAAGGATGGTGCCAAGCCCATTAGAAGTGCACCGATTAAAAATGTTGTGGCTGCTAAGACTATGGTATAACGCCTGCCTATATAATCTTGAGGTTTTTCCTGAAGCCAGTGAGCCTATTAATGAAGAAACATTTAGAACACCAACCAATATCTCTACCTGAGTAGATGAGATTTCTAGGTTTTCTTTGATAAAGAGCACTGCACCACTCATCACACCGATATCTGCAAGTACAAATTTAACCCAACCAACATTAATTGATTTAATTACATTAATTGCTAGTTAGTGTACTAGTATAATATTTTGAAAAGGGTAATTCAGGTTGTTGCTGTAATTGATTCAGTGCTTTGATGCACGTACCGTTTGGGAATGGTACATCAACAAGAAATGACAGAAAGGTGAAATTGGGCTTACCATAGCCTAATAAGATGGAGTTTGTAGAGGCCAGAAGAGCACAAGCAAGAGCATGGATGTTGAGACGGTGAGGCTTAATATTTGTAGGACTATGAACTCCCACCGGTGAAATGGCTTCTAGGGCTTGAGCAAGTTCAGTGTCAGCCATATGTTGATTCCCTCGTCTGCTCCGTTTTCGTCTTCGTCCAAGGACTAATGTTAAATTTGAAGGGACCACTTTCTATGGGAGAATATAGAGGGTGAAAGAAGGAAGTAGGTGAAAAGGTAGGAGTTTGTTGGGCCTAGGATTCCAGAACGCAGGTAAACCACACTACAAACGCACAAGTCAGGCTGGCAGTGGCCCAAATACTATACTGGGCGGCGCGGAGTACAAGCTCGGTTTGGATAACTAGATTTTCACGGTGGCATGGCGGGCACTATCACCATGCATCTACTCTTCCCAGTTAATTATAAGATTTTTACTTTGTTCTTTGTCCTAAGTTCTTGTTGACCATTCTTTTATCAAAAATATATGTTGTTGGTGTTGTTGTAAACTCAATTGCATGTTTTTTTTTTCTTTTAGAGAAAAATCAAAATAGTGAAGACTAAAGAAAAATTAAGAAGTAAATGTCAGTCAAGCAACTAAGTTATATATTTTCAAAAATAAAAGTGTTCATAAATCAACGATTAAAGACGAATTTACTCTTACAGATGTTGAATGATAGAAGGCAAAACTTTCGTCTCTTTACTCTACGCGGTGGTGCTTCCTCTGGATAGGCACAATAATTGCACATGAATTTGTTTAGTTGAGAGTTAAGCACTGGACAAATAAAGTCGCAGGGACTGTGTTCCTGTTACTATAAAAAGGTGACGAGTTCATTCTTCACAAAATACTGCGGAATTCAAGCGTGTTTTTCCTTTTTATTATCCTTTATTTTTTAATTTCATTTTTAATCATGGATTTAATAATTTATTTTAATTTATGTTTTATAGAACTATTGTAGTGTCGAAAAAATATCTTAATTTTGAGTAAATACTCAATATTACAAAAAAAAATCATTTTTATTGTTTGTGAAAAATTAAAAATAAAAGGACTAAAATTAACAATAAGACAAAAATTAAGTTTTTTTTTAACTATTGACTCAATACTTTTTTGAAAAGTTTTCCTTCTATGTTTTTCAATTTCCTTTTTCTCTATTTGGTAGTTATACGTTTTGGTTCAAAACTTTATTTTGTTCATATTTCAGTCATTGAGTTTGAGAAAGGAGAGAAAGAAATTCATAAAAAAAAACAATGAATGAAAAAGAAAATTATCGGTTAGTCTCATTTCGATAACAAAAAATATTGATCTTTGTTTCAATGAGTTTCATTTTACAAAAAAAAAGTTTCATTGAAGTGATTTTTTACCTTCATCTTGCTAGAAAAAGTAGATCGGGGTTGAGAAAGGAATTTTTTGCCTGGTTTAATTTTGTGTTTTTGGCCTGATTTAGGGGTGTTTTAAGTTGAGAAATTAGTTACTTTATACTCTAATCATGTTTAATAGGTGCTTTTAGGTGAAAAAGTTTTTAAAAAATGATTTTTGGATACCAAAACCTCAGTTCGAATTTGCATCCACCTCTCTAATGGCTGAAATATAGACAAGCAACGGACGCATTACTTACAAACATAGACAACACACCATCTACTTTATTTAAAAAAATACACAAACAATGCATTATTCGCTCATTTTAACAAAAAGAAAAAACTATAACATGGCCATGCGGGCTGGCCTTCCAAGTCCCACACATGCCTAGCCTTCTTTCTTATGTGTCAGCCCAACTTGGCTTATGGTTATAGGCTCTGTTTATGTAGGCCTTTATTGTTCTCCTCATTTTTAATTTGAATTCATTAAAATTAAATTATTAAAAATATTTGTAGGATAGTATTTATAAAATATTGTTTGGTTTTTACTTTTTTTTAGATAAGATTATATCATTCTTTTTTATATAATATCAACAATTGTTGTTTTTGTATAGCTCTTCATGATTTTTTTTAATATTTCTTGAATTTATTTGTTGTTTTTCTTACGCATGTCTATTTTTATTATCGTATGATTAAAAACAATGAATTCCAAAAATTTCTTCTTGTCAATGCACATACAATGTATTGTTTTTATATTTTCAATACATTTAAGTCAAGATTATCAATACGTAGTTTTTGCTTATTAAAGCTTGCTTTTATGATTATGATAAATTGTTGTCTAAAACTATTATCCTGATAAAATTCCAAAAAAAAGTAGCACATTAATAAGATAATGAGGTTTTAATTGAATATATATATTTTTTTATTCTTATTTCAAATCATCTAGATTTGTTTTACATTTATTCTAATTGCTTTCGATTTCTATTGTATTAAGAACCCAAGAGAAAAAAAAATTATTGAAAAAAAATATATTAATAAGAAAAGGAGGAATTATACTAAAACAATTATTTTATTTTTTAAATGAGTTGGAATAATTATTTATTTTTACAAAAACAATTTTATTGCACTATAATTAAGAAAACAAATTGGATGTATTCACCGCGTGACATGATCAGATATCTTAATATGTGTTTTTGTCTTAACTCACTGACTTAATCTTTGGTTAACGTTAACAATTTCTTAATATTTATTAACACATATAATTCTTGATTTATCTTATTAATCACATACATCAACTTTTGATTTGCAATTAAAACTTTTCAGGGTGGTGTAAAACAGGTTGACAACATCTATATATATTATTTCTTTTTGCATTGAAAGAAAATTGATTTGCCCGGTATTGGAGCTCAGGAACTTGACTAGTTTTGATTAGTTGATCTTTATACCCTTAATTATTGGTTAGTGTAAACTAAACTCCTCATTCCACTCATATGTTTCAACATAAGGCTATATCATTCTTAGATCGTGCCCAAGCATCATAGCCTATAAAATAAAACTATTGTTAATTAAATATTTTCATATAAAACAATTGTTTTTTTAAAAAAATATGAACGGAAAGGATCCATCAGTATGTATGGTAATGAACCATGAATCTTCTTGATTCGGTTCTTCGCACCAGACTGTGATCACCACAAGAAACACTTATAAATTACGTGTTGGATATAAGCATCTAAGATACCCTCCGAGATGTATGGAGGTCTGGAATCCCTCCACACTCCCATGTCTTCCCAGCCTAGAAGACCTTTATTTTTTTCCATATTTCTTTGATTCTTTATGGGCCTTGTACTAGAAATCATGCAACTTGGTTCATAGAAAATAATTATCAGTTAAGATTATGAAAATGAAATTTTAACCTTTTTTAAAAAATATATATCACAATTTGAATTCAATCTTATCTAATAACAATGTGATTCTCCCATACTCTTCTGGAAATGTCATTGTCAGCCTACTCCCAATAAAAAATTTCTTTACACATAAATTTCATAAAATAATTAGTTTATTAAATTGAAAAAACTAACCAAATTAAATATTTTTAAAAACATATTTATGAATATACTAACCTTGAACTTTTCAAACCAAGTATCAATCATAGGCTTACATTTAGAATTTTTGGAAACCCCACTATATTGAAACAAAGGCACATCCATTGATAATTTCATTGTCGATGTTATCGTGTGAGCATCCTCCACATCTGTAAACTTGAAATTTCATTCATTCATTGAAATTAATTATTCATAAATTATCCATTGTTGTTGATTTTTTTTACCATACAGGAAAGGGAAACAAGTATCAATCATAAGCTTACATTTAGAATTTTTGGAAACCCCACTCTATTGAAACAAAGGCACGTCCATTGATAATTTCATTGTCGATATTATCGTGTGAGCATCCTCCACATTTGTAAACTTGAAATTTCATTCATTCTTTGAAATTAATTATTCATAAATTATCCATTGTTGTTGATTTTTTTTACCATATAGTGAAGGAAAACAAGTATCAATCATGGGCTTACATTTAGAATTTTTGGAAACCCCACTCTATTGAAACAAAGGCACGTCCATTGATAATTTCATTGTCGATGTTATCGTGTGAGCATCCTCCACATCTGTAAACTTGAAATTTCATTCATTCTTTGAAATTAATTATTCATAAATTATCCATTGTTGTTGATTTTTTTTACCATACAGGAAAGGAAAACAAACTCACATGTTGTGCTCAGGCTTCCACTGAGCAATATATTTTCTATTGTATACATCCTACTCAGAAGGGACATAGTTCGTCAATATTTTCATTTATAATTTTCAGTGGCAAAGTCCTGTAATGTTTTTCTAACTCTTTAGAACTCTCTGAGGGACTTAGTCCATTGATAATTCTATTGGTATTTTATATTCTATCAGTAGTTTTATCAGTATAAAATAGTAACTTTATACACAACAATAAATAATTTTTCTCCTCTTTTATCTTCTCTTCAACACTTTCTTACCAAAGACCCCTTATATGCAAGCATGAGAGTTAACTTTATAGGTATAAACTAGAGAGGAAAGGACACCATTATAAAGAGGAAGAGTGGAAGAAGTCATGAGGAAAATTGGAGCTAAAAAACAAATAAGAAAAAGGGTCCTAGGTTTACTCAAGTCAATTTGAAGACATTCTTGGTAAATATTAATGTAAAACCCTAAATGTTTAACCTAGGGGAGAACCCTAATGTTGAACAACTAAAGTAGAGGAGAAATAACTTAGAAACAAGTGAAAATTGTGAAGAAATGATGAAGACAAATAGGTGTTGAAGAGGCCTAATGTTTTGGCCAAATAGGAGAGTTTTCAAATGTGATTTTTTGAACATGCATGTTGAAGATTAACACCATTAAACATAATTATGATGATTTCTTAATGAAATGAACAATCAAAAGATGTTTTGATTTGAATTTCCTTAATATTGAAGTGTTTGAATAAATGACTATAATTAGTATGAATAAGTTACACTAATATGTGAGCTTAGGAACACATGTTAAATTGAGAAAGAAAAACTAGGAAAGATATGTGGCAATTTAAAGGTGATGTTTTGGCCAAAATGAAGAAAATTTAGAAGGAACTTTAAATGTGTAATTTTACATCAAATTATATTGAATACCTTATTTTAAAAGATAATGATTAGAGTTAAGTTTTGTATATTTAAATGTTATAAATTGAATGGAATTGGTTAATGTTATGGATAAATTATAGGGAGTGTATGATATAGTAGCATGTTATACAAAAAGGAAAGAGTAGGGGAGAAGAAGAAGACTTCTTGGAAATGAAGTCTTGATTTTGGTTATGTTAAGGAAGAGTGAGGAAGATACTCTTCACAATAGTAGAACTAGAACAATTGTGTATAATCTAGACTATCATAAATGAATATGAGTTTTAATCTTAGAAATTATCACTTGGAAAGCATAAATTTTACTTGTACATAATCAAGTTAAATAATATATAGAGAAGTCTTGAAATAATATAAAGATGTGGATTTATGTATACGTGTTTGAAAAATGTTGAAATAGATACCTAAAAAACATGGCCCATAATCCAGCCAATCATGCAGATGGTGGGGAAAAAATACCTTTTATGATGTATTAAATGTTACACTTGCATGTAGCTAGGGAAAAGTGAACATAAATAGGTGAGTAAAGTTCATCTAGAGAATGGTAAATATAAAGAGGGTTGAAAATAACACAATAAATAAAGTATTATGGTAGATGTCATACCAACATAAATACATGAAATATTTTCAAGAAAATACCTAGAAGGATGTGTCCGTGTTGAATTTGATCAAATGGGAGAATATAGAGGGAAAATAATTCAATAAGTACAAATTGGTATAAAGAAATTGGTGATGTAAATGTATTATTATATGTTTTGGTACGAACATGAATATGTGAAAATGGTTCTAAATGATGTGTTGACATAAGTTCTCCTTGTGAACTAGGAGGGACACCGAGGACTGGATCATTGGAGAAGATCACGTTGCTGGAAGAGTAAATAGGTCCTTTTCCTTACTCTCTTATTTGAGTTGATAAACTTATTTTAATTAAGTTATTAGTGTTGAAGATTATTTTATGATTATTATTTCTCAATGAAAGGAAATCCTTGGGTGATCTTCATTATTAAATGAAGATTTGTTGTGTTGTTATTTCCAATTGCATGGAAATTGTTGTGTTGTTGTTTTCAAATGGAAGGAAACCATTGTGTTATTGTTTCTAATTGCATGGAAATCGTTTTGTTGTTGTTCGCAAATAGAAAGAAATCATTGTGCTGATGTTTTTAATTGCATGGAAACCATTGTGTTATTGTTTCCAAATGAAAAGAAACCATTGTTTTGTTGTTTTCAATTGAATGAAAACCGAAACCATTGTGTTATTGTTTCTAAATGAAAAGAAACCATTGTTTTGTTGTTTCCAATTGAATGATAACCATTGGGGTTGCCTATATTTTTGTATATATGGAGGTCATTGAGTGTTGTTTCTAACCAAAAAAAAAGGAAATTATTGTATGTGTCTTCATCATGAGATGAAAACTAATGTAAAGTGGGAACTTCCAAAGAAAACAAAAATCCTTGGAGTCACCTCTCTAATATGAATGAAGATTTGTTTGCAGTACAAACTTAGAGTTAAAAATTACTAACAAATAAATGAATAGATAAGTTGATGAGAGTTCGAGAAGAATTGAATCACGTTTTAAATATCATATATGTTACAATGGTATGTGTTTAAAGAAAAATTTAAATGAGGTGTTATGTTTTGTATATTCTAAGGTCATATAAGAAATCGGTTGTGTTGGTTGTAAGATGAATGTTTATTTTGTGATATCATAAATTACATTAAACATAGGAGAATTTTTATAACTAATTCAAAAAAATAACAAATATTAATATTATGCAAGTCCATCTCATGCCGCAGGACCAAGTTAAACAAAAAATTTATGTAATTTAGTTGTAGAAATATTTTGGATATGTAATTCATTTTATACTAAGATGTTAGTAAATCAAACATATATTATATTTTGTAATTAATGTCCTTAAAGGGAAGTAAATCGGATGGTTAAGGAAGTAGGGGATATTAATCAAACTTAATTTTATTATTATGCTTTAAATCTTAACTTATATTTTAAACTAAACCTCTTCATTTATGCAAGTTAAAGACTAAAGTTATGTAATATTTATTTCTTGTAATACCTTCAATGCATATTGATCTTTGGCATGCATATGTTTGCATGAATACATAAGAACTTTTTATTTTAGTGGAATGAAAAATAGTATAAAGACAATAGCTTCAATGCATACATATTAAACATATTGTTTTAACAGCCAAAATTAAATCAATAAATTACAAACGCCATTCTCCTCATAGCCTAAACTGCATAGGGTTTTTATTTCCTGTTAGAATTAGACTGGAAGGTGATTTTCATTCTCAATTCGCAAGCAATACTACCCATAATCCAAACTGTAATCTAGGCTGTTATGAATTAATAATTTTGTCATTTCCATAGACTTTATCTTCAAAGAGAACCCTAATCTCTTCCAAGGTCTTTCCTTTCGTTTCAAGCAAACAGAAATAAAAGAAAACACCGCCCGCTGCTATAATTCCAGCAAGTGCAAAAAACATGCCTCCAAATGTTTACCTGTTTTTGAAACGTCATGGTCGTGATCCCACCTACCAACCTGTTCAAGGATATTGCCAAGCTTGAACCTTGCGCCCTTAACCTTGTCGGAAATATCTATGATGAGTAGACCCATGTAATTGGCATCAGCCCCATTGAAAAGAAGGAGGATGCAGCAGCACATACGGCTGCTACACACAATGCAATGGCCCATAAAGCCTTACTGTTTGACTGCTCAAGATACTTTGAGAGCAGACCCAACCCAAGTAATGAAATGGCCATTCCTCTTGAGCCCAGCAACAACAGGGGCCGCCTTTCATACCTGTATAAAGCGGTCCCTCTTGTTGATAGCGAGCGATTTTTTTAATCGCTTCCTCTCACAGATATATCCTTTTTGTTTTCTGTGCATCATTGTTAGACCAGTGGCCAAAATATGTATAATGACAACAGTTACACATAAATGTCGCACATCATTATTATTGCAGCTAAACACTCATGAGATTCATAAAAGCTTAGATATTAAGGCGCGTTGGATAGTATAGTTTGGTTCAATTTATGTTTTTATTTTAATAATATATTTGAAGATATCTGTTTAATTAATACGTTACAGTTTTGGATGAATTAATTTAACTGAGAATCTATTATTTATTTATTAAAATATTTACTTAATGCCTCTCAGAAACGTTGGAGAATAATTCATATCTGGATAGGCTTAGGTTAAAATGTCCTAAAGATGTTTCGACATCCTAAGGATGCACCCATATTTAGCCTCAAGAAACGAAAAAGAAAGATGAATCCAAAGAAAGAAAGTTGGGTATTTATATGTCAACTTATCAAAATCATTTCCATCTTTGTTCCTGTAAGATTGCTTTCCTTAATTAATAGTCATTACCTTTCATATAGCAGCATCAAAAAGAATATCTGATAAACTTCTTAGGCAGCCATGATGTCATGGGTCTGTTAGGACGTGGCCTTAGGTGATCTGGACGTGGTTCTTGGAAACATGGGGTTGTTATGCAGTTAATTATTTGACTGTTACGTTAGAAGGTTTTACGCATTCGTTATTAATTTTGGGTTGTTAAGGTGACCTGAACATGAGTTTTAGAAAAATAGGACTGTTATGTAGTTAATTATTTGGAAGTTATGTTAGAGTCTGTTACGGAGTAGTATTAATTATGGGTTGTTAATTGTTGCTTAATTTCAGTAATTGTTTTGTTATTTAAGTTGTGAGATTGAATAAAAAAGTATGCAGAATTTTATCCATACAGAGTACTAGGAGGACTTAGCCCCCTCGAAGTGGCTATTCAATTATTCTTTAATGATTAGCATCTTACAAGTGGTATCAGAGCCGTTCAATCCATGGCTGATGGGCACA
>Ga0307515_10023189_pt1 | contig 10893 bp, 1 predicted proteins | sample 17_EM_MG_FD_194513 | JGI IMG/M metagenome (GOLD analysis project Ga0307515, IMG submission 194513) | Populus trichocarpa ectomycorrhiza microbial communities from riparian zone in the Pacific Northwest, United States - 17_EM | ecosystem: Host-associated > Plants > Roots > Unclassified | place...
CTTTTAACACTAAGTATACGCGTCCTATAACTCTTAATAGTTGTTAAGTTCCCTAAGTAATTTATTATAGGGTTTTATATTTAATCTGCCGCTATAAAGCTTAATAGTAAGTTATTATAAGCCCTAGCTAAGCTGGAATGTTCTCGTGATACGGAATAGAAAGCCCTAGATACTTAAATTGCGGTGTTTACCTATCTTCTTCGCCTTAAGAAGGTTTGTAAGAAGGTTTATTTTAAGAAGTAGAAACTTATAAAATAAGGTCTATAGGAACTTAGTAATAAAAAAACGGATTTTCTTCTAATAGTAAAGGAAACAACTCTAAGTAATTCGGCAGTCGCTCTTCCTAGGTCCCCCTTAGGTAACTTATTCTTTAGTAATCCTTCTTTAATATTACCTAACCTATTTTCTTCTAATACTCCTATACCTTTCCTATAGCGTTCTTTAAATTCTTTAGTAGTTCCTAGGTAGTTTTATTATAGCCTATCTACTTAACCTTATACTATATTTTATTATTAACGTCCTTATAACTAATAATCTTTAAAACTTACTATTTATCTTCCTCTTATCCTCTATACGTGTCTGCTTTATAGACTAATAGCTTAACTTTTCTGTGTATTGGCTCTAGCATTACGATATACTATGTAGGGTAGATCTTCATTTTAGCTGGTAGGTTTAACTTAAACGTAACCGGTAAAATTCTTTAACTAATTTTAAAAGGTCCTAGCCTGATATAGTCCAACTTCTTGCTTAGTTATTAACTCTTAAAATTTTTATATAGTAGCTATACTTTATCTCCCTCCTTAAGATCTAGTCCCTTAGATCTCTTAGCATTATAGTATTTCTTTATTCTTTACTATACTATCTTAGCTGTTTCCGTAAGGTTCTTATAAAGATTTATTAATATCTCTATCCTTTACTTAGCTATACTACTTATCTTCTTTACTTAATATAGCGATAGTGATATTCTTAGCTTATATCTATAATTCGCCTTAAATAGTAACGTACCCATTCCTTCTTATAGTGTTATATTATATACAAACTGTATAATTAGTAATAATAATACCCAATTATTCTGTGCGTAATTAATATAATATCTTAGATACTGCTCTAGTGTCTAATTTAATCTTTCCGTTTAACCGTCTATCTACGGATAATATGTGGTAGAAGTTGCTGCTTAAACTCCTTGCTCTGCTAAGAATACCTCCTAAAATGCTGCTATGAATTTTAGATCCCTATCTGATATAATTTTACTTAGTACTTTATACCTTATAAACACTTCTTTAATATAGATTCTAGCGATATCTTCTGCTAATATCTCTTCTATATATACTATAAAGTATCCCTACTTTGTAAGCTTGTCCACTATTACTAAGATCGCATTGTAATCTTGTCCAGTAATAGGGTCTTTTAATTTTAGTAACTTAATGATAAAGTCCCATAATATAACCTCCTATAGTCTCTTTAGTATTTTAATAGGTTATAGCCCTCTATATGGCTTATACCTTATTAGTTTATTTCTTTAGCAATCTAGACACTCCTTAGTAACCTTTCTGGCTATCCTTTAGATTCCGTTAATAATATACTCCTCTTAGAGTCTTAACACTAAGCCTATAGCTCCGTTATGTCCTTAAGTTAGTCCTTTATAGAAATCTTCTATAAATTGCTCTATTATGCTTTTTAGGATATACTTCGCTTCTTGGTTTTCGTATATATCTGTTTATAGTTCTTCTAGCTATACTTCTAGAATTCTTTATACCTAAAAGCTTTCTAGTAACTTATAGATTTTCTCTAATTCTTCCTAAGTTACTATAATTTTTGGATAATTATACCTAATTAATCTATCTATATCTTTTCGCAATAAAGCCCCTAATGGCTTTTTATTATTTTATAGTTTAGCCTTTTAACTTAGAGCATCTGCTCTTATATTGTCCGTACCCTTAGTATACTAAATCTTAAAATGGTATTCTGTAAGCATCTCTACCTATCTAACCTATCTTTAGTTGAGTTTCTTTGTCATTAGGAATCCTATTAGGTTCTTATAATCTATTTTAACTATAAATAGTTTCTCTGTGCCTTGTAAGAATGCTTTTTATTCCTTTAGTACTGTAATTATACCTAATAACTCCTTATTATAGATGTTATAGTTTAGTTCTAGTGGTATTATCTTCCGACTATAATATGCTACTAGGTGCTATCTATCTGGATACTTTTATATAAAGTATACCCCTAGTATAAAGTCTAATGTATCTATTTTAATAACCGTCTCTAGTCTTAGTTAATAGATCTTAAGAACTGGCTCCTAGGTAAATAACCTTTTAACTTCTTTAAATAGTTCTTATTGTTCCTCTTCCTATACCTATAGTTCCTCTTTCTTTATTAACCGCGTAAATAGCTTAATATCCTTTAACCATTGTGCTATAAACCTTCTGCAGTAATTACAAAACCCTAGAAATAATCTTAACTGCGTAACGTTCTCTAGTTCTTACCAATTCACTATAGCCTCGATCTTCTTTAGATCTATACTAAGTTAGCCTAGTTTAATAATAAATTTAATAAAATCTGTCTTCCTAGTAAAGAACTCGCATTTCTTAATTGCTACTAGCATCTATTCTTTTTATAGTCTCCTTAAGACCTATTTAACGTGTTCCCTATATTCTTCCTTAGTTATTAAGTAGATAATAATATCGTTAAGGTATACCATAACAAATTCATCTAAGTGTTCTCCTAATATATTATTAATTTGCTTTTAGAACATTGCTAGTACGTTTATAAGCCTAAATTGTATAACTAATAGTTTATACAGTCCTTTCTTTGACCTAAAGGCTGCCTTTTATTTATTGCCCTCCTTAATTCTAATCTAATGGTACGCCTATCTTAGATCTATCTTTGTAAAGATTTACGCGTTGCCTATCTTATCTTAGATTTCGCTAATTAAGAGTAAAGGATACCTATCCTTTCTAGTAATATTGTTTAACTATCTATAGTTAATATACAGCCTTAGCTTATTATTCTTCTTTAGGATAAACAGTACTGGATAACCTGCTAATAATTACAATGGTCTAATATATCCCTTTTATAGGTTCTCCTAGATAAACTCTTTTAATGCTCTACCTTCTTCTTTAGTAAGCTTATAGATTAGAAAGAACCTTAGACTTATTCCTAGTTCTAATTCTATCTTATAGTCCCATACTATATACTTTAACAGCTTTTTACTCTCTAGTGACTATAGTTTCTTACTATACTTATAGTATCTCTTTAGTATATAACTTAGTCCTTTTTCTATTTCCTTATAGGTCGCTCCTACTTAGTACTATACTATCTTAGCTTATTATCGCGTCTTATAGCGTTAAGTATTTTTAATATCGACCTAACCTATAACCTAGTTAATCTTTAGGTTATACTCCTGTAACTAAGGCATTCTTAGTATCGCCTTATCCTTTTCTAATAGTAGGATATCGAAAGACATCCGAATTTGTCTTCTTTTAATAGTTAACTAAATAGGTCCTATTTTGAGATTAATAATGCCGTCCCTATAGGCTATTAGATCTCCTAAAATTGTTACTAATAAATATAGGTGCTCCTTTCTTCTATATGGTAGTTCTATTTTTTTAACTGCTGCTAGTAATATGTGGTTCCTTATTACTCTACTATCTATTAGTGCTTTAAACTGTTAATCTTACTATTTAACTTGTAAATTTAGGTGTCTCCCTTAAATTCCTTTAAGGGTCTAAGGCTCTACTACTAGTTCCCTTTAATTCTATAGGCCTCTACTTTTCCCAACTATTAGCTGCTAGATCCTATTTATACTTAGTCCAACTTAAGCTAATACTTAGTTTGCTTTTTATCTTTAATATACTATAGATAGGTGTTCTCTAAACATTCCTACTATTATTGTCTATCTAGGCATTCTTTTATAAGGAATCTTCCTGGTTAAAGTATTAAGTCCCCTTATTTTTAAACTTCTACTAAATACTAACTATATATATACTTAGCGTTTCGGTATTTCGCCTTGTCCGTTATCTAATATATTCTTATTAGATACTTCTAGTTTTTATCCTTAGGTGCTTTATGTATATTATACACATTATCCACATATGCTATCTATAATAGTGTATAATATACTTGGTATCTTAGGTTAACTCTTAGCTTATCTTTATTCTTAAGTTTAAACCTTTCTTATATTAATCTGAGCGTCGCGACTTTATTTATAGGTACTAAGATTTGTTTCTCGCTTCTCTAGTCCTCTAATTACTCCTTTAGATCTTTTAATATTATAATTAAGGCTCCTTTAATATAAGTTATAGCCTTCTCTATAATTGGGTGGTCTTAGACAACTTTTTTATCCAGCTATATATAGAAATCTTCCCACTTATTGTTGTGTCGCTGCCTATACCACTTTTAGTATAGCTGCTTAAGTATATACGCTCTGTCCGTAAGGAAGTATCTTCTTATTACTGTATTGTAATAGCCTTTTATATATTATTTCTTAAATCTGGTTAGGATTCCTAAATCCTCTTCTTATTCTAATTTGGTAAGCCACTTAGCTCTTAGTGTACCTATTCTTAGCCTATTAGTAATTCTTTATACTAGCGCTCTATCCCTTATATAACCTAGTAGACTAAATCTCTTATTTAGTTTCTGCTCTTGCTATAAGGTAATTCTCGCTCTAAATTTCTTTATAGTTTCTTTTCTTTCGCGTCTTATAAGTGGATCCTTAAAGTCTTTATACTTCTTAATCTTAGTATTAACTTTTTAATCTTTAGGCTAAACACTGTGTTTAACTGGTAAGTCCTTTAGGTTTATATATCTGTCTCCTAATCTAACTACTACCTAAATTACAGATTCTCTGATCTATAAAGAAACTCCTTACCTCTTACCTATGGGTGTCCTTATTTATACTCCAAATTCTTAGTCCCTTGGGTTTTTTAATCTTAAGCTTGCTTCTAACTTAAGCCTAGCTCCTACTTTAGTCTAACTAGGCGTTTATAGTGTTCTTATCTCGTCTTAAGAGTCTTAAATCTTATCTATCTTATCTTAAGAATTTAATGCCTGTGGGAAACTCTATCCTAAGCTTATTCGTATATCTTTAAACTAAGCTGTTGCCCTGCTCTATTAGTTTTCGTCTATTATGGGTCCTTAAGCTATCCTTATCCTATCTATAGAATCTTAAATCTCTCTTATCTCGTCTTAAGAATCTTAAGCCTTTAGCCTTTTGCCTTTATTAAGTAGTGAATTAGCACTAGCAGTTGTCTGCTTACTTAATCTTTATAAGATACTCTTCCTGCCGTCTTATAAAGCGATAGATGCCGTATTTAATGGTGTTATAATGTCCGTTACTAAACCTTACTCTATAGCGGTCTTAGTCTCTACTTCTAATGCTAATATCTTAAGATCTTCTTTCTTAATATTACTAAATGGATTTTTCCCAAAGTCCCTTTCCAAATACTGCCTTATTAACACTGTACTAAAAGTTGCTATTAGATCTTCGTTACATTTATAAAGCCTATCTTACTCTTTATAGTCTTAGGTAGCTCTTAGTTTCTCTAAACTAAGTTCCTATAGCTAATAGCTTGCGCCGTACTTGGCGTCCTTATAAATTTAGCACACGTTGTTATAGCAAAACGTAAAGTGGTTAATTAAACAATCCTTTATTCCTTATAGTGTATTATTATCCCTCCGTATATATATGCCGTCTGCTAGTCCGGTTCCCTTTATTATATAATAACTCTAACTATCTTTGCAATCTCTAGCAAAATAACCCTATTTTCCGCAATTTATGCAAGCTCCCTCTTTAAACCATTTCTCTTATTATGGAGTCCGCCTAAATATCTTCTACTACTAAGATCCCTAATTTAGCCTCTGCTCCCTAAACCTTTAATTACCTAATTCTTATCCTCTTAGTTTCTATAATATCTTACTCTACCTCTTATAGGTTTCTTTAGTACTACTTAGGTCTATTAGCTCTACACTATACTATAGTTTCTAACTTAGCTTTAGTTAATGCGTACTCTACGCCTTATATAACTATAGAACTCTATCCTAACCTCTCTTAGTCTGTTCCCTTTAGTAGATCCTATTATTAATCTTTATTACTTAATCTATTAATTCCCTTAAGGTGTCCGCATCTTCTATTAGAATAATTGCGTCCTAGACTTTAGCCTTAAGTCCCTGTTTATACTATGCCATAAGCGCCCTATTATTCCACTTAACTTATATTGCTAGCGTTTAGAACTACATTGTGTATTTAATAGCTAAGGTTAATTACGTAATATCTTAAAGCTTTCTTTTTACTATAGTTATTACCTCTGGGTCTCTAAACATCTATATAAGTCGCTCTATAAATCTATTCCAGCTTAAGAACATAAACCGTACTTTTTAGTTCGTTGTTGTTATTCCATTTGCTTATATCTTTATAAGGTAAGGCTTAAACTATTTAAGTGCTCTTCCTAATAAGAATAATCCTGCATACGCTATTTAATCTATAGGTATTACCAGCTTTGCTCCCTTTTACGCAACCTTAAAGTATATTTGCGTAAGGAATCCTTTAAGCTTTAATCTCTCTCCTAAGAATCTTTCGATTAATAGTAACTTAACCTTTACTACTCCTATCCTATTAACCCTTTATTTAAGTGCCGTATTGTTTTCTATTAACTAGTTAACTATTTCCTATAGTTATTTAACCGTTATAGGTTATTATAAGTTAGTATCCGCTATATTAGTGTCACCTCCTAACCTTAAAGTAGTTGCCGCCGTTAATGGCGTCGTGGTAGCTGCTTTTAGTGGTATATTATTTAACTTTTAATACCGTAACCTAGTAGTAATTATGTAATGGAACCTTATAGTAAGTACTACGGTAGGTCCTGTTATTAGGCTAGGTGTATAGGTGATGCGTAAAGTTAACAACGTAATAATAACTAGTGGAGTAGTTGCCTAATAGATTAACTCTAATTATATTCTAAGAATTACTATAAGGAAAGAACTATCTAGGTAGGGACTAAGGTCCTTTAAATACACGACCGTACTCCTATAAAATCCTTCTTATACGTAATATACGTAAGGTACGTAAGGTACATACGTTCCGTTCGTTCTCTACGTTCCTTATATAGCATATTATGTAACTTATACTACTATTCCTCATCATATAGTTCTACTAGTTCTATCCTAAACCGTACTTATATTAACCAACTAGCTTCTTCCGACTCCTCTCTAAGTAGTCGTAATATCGTACTTAAAGCGTCCGTAACACTTCTCCTTTTAAGCTTTTAACTAAATCTAACTAAAGTAATACGAAAAACCGCTATTACTATATTACATTAATATAGTACTTAGCGGATCTTTAAGAAAGCTTTTATAAATCTAAAGTGACTTAAACCAAATCCGAAGAAGCTTTAGTAGTATTATAATTATATATATTAGAAATAGGGTAGTTAAAGACATTCTATATATTTTTATAAATAGTACCCTACTTTTTTCTATTTATCTACTAAGACTTTATATGTCTATAAGATAACTTTAATAAGTATAGAAATGTACTAGTTGCTATAAATTTAGGACACTGCTAGCGATATACCCCCTAAATAATACGCGTACACCCCCTAATTGATACGCATACACCCCTACCTTATTTGGTTTAGACAGTTCCTCACTAAGTTTAGACGCTTCCTCACCAAGTTAGAACATCACGTGCGTTTGACTTGTTTACGCCTGCACCGCGAAAATCAATGCGCGCCACGTAACTTTTATAACTGCAACACCACGATTAAGTCTTAATTTTAGAGTCTAAATTAGATTTGGAACGCGCCAAAGGAGACCTTAGTAAAGTCCTCCTTAAAGGGCAAGTCCCTACGCAGTGCTTTGTGAGTCGTCGCGCGAACTAATTTGGGTGCTGCTACCTGAGTTGCCCCCGCGCCCACGCCCAAGCCCACGCCTGCGCCCGCACCCGCGCCCGGTGGGAGTTTTAACACAGTCAGTAGCACCTGCTTGTTAGTTTTTAACCGGCAAATTAACACCGTGTAGCCCTGCCCTTTGGTAAACTTATAGATATCATTAAGCGCAAGCTTTTAAGAGTCGTACAGCTTTAACGGAGGTGGGGCAAATGCTAGGTATTGATTTAGGTATGGGCGCACTTTGATTTTCGCGATGTAGGCGCAAACAAGTCAAACGCACGTAATGTTCTAACTTAGTGAGGAAGCGTCTAAACCAAATGAGGTAGGGGGTGTACGCGTATCATTTAGGGGGTGTATGGCTAGCAGTGTCCTAAATTTAATAGGTCTTATAACTAGCTTAAGAAATAGTCTTTAAAGATGCTTAAGATAGCGCCTACGTATAGATAATATCGTTTTAGCTAGCTAGAGCGGGTTAGCACCCTCCCTACTAGCGGTCTATAAAATTAATACACTAAGCTAAATAAGTACTAGCCCTATTTAAGTACTAAAGCGACCTTAATATAAGTAACTATAATAGGGCTTTATAGATAGGGGGCTATAAGGTATAATTATAGAAATAGGGTAGATTATAGAGGAGATAAATCCTTAAGGAGTTAAGGCCTTTAGGATTGTAGAGACTATATATAACGGAACCTTGTAGTAGTAACTACGATGGGTTCTATCAATGGGCTAGGTGTATAGGAAATGCAAAGACAGTAGTTAATAACGTAATAATAACTAGTGGAGTGGTTACCTAATAGATTAACTCTAATTATATTCTAAGAATTACTATAAGGAAGGAACTATTTAAGTAGGGACCAAGGGTCCTTAAATACACAACCGTACTTTTATAAAATCCTCCTTATATATAATATACGTCTTATATATAAGTTACATAAGTTCCTCCTATGCCTCTTATTTAATACGTAGCACGTTATATAACCTTAATTACTATTCCTCGTTATATAGCTCTATTAGCTCCATCCTAGACCGTACTTATATTAACTAACTAGCTTCTTCCGTCTCTTCTCTAAGTAGTTATAATATTGTACTTAAAGCGTCCATAACACTATCTCCCTTCTCTTTATCTTCGTCCTTAAAGATCCCTAATATCTTTAAGTTATTTACTAGAGGTATAATATCCATCTAATTAATTTAGTTAATATTATTGCTTATTATGCCTAAAGCAATTTCTTCCTTATACGCCCAACGTCGTGCTCGCACCATTGCTGCGATATTATCTCTTAGTAAGATTATACTATCTCTATATTCTTGTTATTTAAAAGAGGGGCTAGTCTATATCGCGTTAGTAAGTCCATCCTTGCAATAACCGTTCTCTTATTTAGAGTGCACTAAAGCGAATATTTATTCATCCTATGACGTTCGCTCTACCTCTAATACTAAATATACGCGACCTATTACTCTTAATAGTCGTCTAGTTCCCTAATTAATTTATCTTAAGGTTTCGTGTTTAATCTACTGCTGCGCAGCTAGATAGTAAACTGTCTTAAGCCCTTACTAAGTTAGAACGTTTTCATAACGCGGAATAAAAGGCCCTAGACGCTTAGATCGCGGCATTTGCTCGGTTGCTCTGTCTTAAAAAGGTTTATAAGAAGGTTTATTTTAAAGAGTAAAAACTTATAAAATAAGGTCTATAGGAACTTAGTAATAAAAGAACGGATTCTCCTCTAATAGAGAAGGAAATAGATCTAAGTAGTTCAGTAACTACTCTTCTTAGGTCCCCCTTAGGTGACTTATTCTTTAGTAATCCTTCCTTATTAATACTACCTAACCTATTTTCCTCTAATACTCCTATACCTTTTCTATAGCATTCTTTAAATTCTTTAGTAGCTCCTAGGTAGTCTTAGTGTAGCCTATTCACTTTACCTTATACTATATTTTATCGTTAATGTCCTTATAACTAACGATCTTTAAAACTTACTATTTGTCCTCTTCTTATCCTCTATACGTGTCTACCTTATAAACTAGTGGCTTAATATTCCTATATACTGGCTCTAGCATTATAATATACTATATAGGGTAGATCTTTATTTTAGCTAATAGGTTTAACTTAAACGTAACTGGTGAAATTCTTTATATAATTTTAAAAGGTCCTAGTCTAACGTGGTTTAACTTCTTACTTAGTCATTAACTCTTAAAAATTTTGTATAGTAGCTACACTTTATCTCCCTCCTTAAGATCTGGTCCCTTAAATTTCCTAACGTTATAGTATTTCTTTATTCTCTGCTATACTACCTTAGCTATTTCTATAAGGTTTTTATAAAGATTTATTAAAGTCTCCATTTTTTGCTTAGCTATGCTACACGTCTTCTTTACTTAACGTGGCGATAATAATGTTCTTAGCTTATACCCGTAATTTGCCTTAAATAGTAATATACCTATTCCTTCTTAAGGTATTATATTGTATGCAAATTATATAACTAGTAATAGCAATACCTAATTATTCTATACGTGATTAATATAATGCCTTAGATACTGCTCTAGTGTCTAGTTTAATCTTTCTATTTAACCGTCTGTCTGTGGATAATATACGGTAGAAGTTACTACTTAAACTCCTTACTCTGCTAAGAATACCTCCTAGAATACTGCTATAAATCTTAGATCTCTATCCGATATAATTTTGCTTAGTGCTCTATATCTTATAAACACTTCCTTAATATAGATTTTAGCGACATCTTCTGCTAATATTTCTTTTATATATGCTATAAAGTATCCCTACTTTATAAGCTTATCCACTATTACTAAGATCGCGTTATAATTTTGCCCGGTAATAGGGTCTTTTAACTTTAGCAACTTAATAATAAAGTCTTATAATATAACTGTAAGGCAGTATTGCCAGGGTGTACGGTAGGGAGCAGGCAAGCCGAGCATGAGTCACATAGGGAGTCGATGGAAGAGGACGATATGGTAATGAGGGTAGGCAATAGCCTAGTACAGAGACGAACCG
>Ga0307515_10023190_pt1 | contig 10893 bp, 1 predicted proteins | sample 17_EM_MG_FD_194513 | JGI IMG/M metagenome (GOLD analysis project Ga0307515, IMG submission 194513) | Populus trichocarpa ectomycorrhiza microbial communities from riparian zone in the Pacific Northwest, United States - 17_EM | ecosystem: Host-associated > Plants > Roots > Unclassified | place...
TTATAGTTCCGGAGACTATCACTATAGTACTTATTAGGTTCCTTTATGCGAAATTTAGGTTTTTCTAACGTTACAGTATAGTGTAGTATTACCCCTTTAAGTCTGCTTCATGTCTAGGGTATCTATACTTCCCTTAATTATCTTTATAATTGTTTCTAGTAGTCTTAATATACTTATCTTAATTATATCTCTAACTCCTTTATTTTTTATAGGGTCTTATATAGCGACCTCTCTAATAATTCCCCAGCGGTAATTATTCCTAAGGGTCTTATAAAGTTAGACGGACCAGCCATGGCTTCCTAGTCTACTCTTTCGTAAGTAGAGGGAATGCGCTTCTCTAAGAAGACTCTCTAAGCCTCCTATAGTAAGGGCGTTGCTTTATAGGGTATAGGAGTATAGTCTGTTATCGTTAATTAATAGCCGTACGTTCCTAACGGATTATAAGCAATTAGAATTGTAAGAGGCTAGCTTAACCGGAATGTATAATTATCTAATCAATAGTATTACCGGTAAGTAGAAGGTAAGTCAAAGGTAAGTCAAAGGTACATTAAAGGTAAGTAGAAGATAGAATAAGTTTTTATATATTAAAGGACAAATGCTTCTAACCACTTCTATTTAGAAACTAATTGCTAGTTCTTCTCTAGAGGAGAACTAGCTCCCTATATAATCCTTCTAAGACGCTAGTAAAACCCTTTACCCCTAATCTATCTAACTGTGTCTTTTAGGACGTAGATGGAACATAGATAAGACCTCCTTTTGTCTTATCTAATATATACCTTCTAGGAAATTCCGTTACATTAAATTAGTTAAATATTATAATAGGTTTCCTATAGCCGTTAATAGGTCTACCTTTATCTAATATAAAAGCTAGGTAGAGGATTTAATAGCTTTTAGGTATTACTTTTTATAGGCCTTATCTACAAGTCTATTTAGATAGCGCTTTCTTAATTAAAGGCCAGTAGCTATTAGTGTCACTTTTAGGTTAATTCTAGTAAGTTTAAAAGACTTAAGGATCCTCGCCATATAGGCGTCTTATATAATCGCGATCTTTTAATTAACTTAGTTATATACTATATAAATCTTTAGATAGAATTAAAGCTCTCCTAGGTCCTTAATCTTATATTATTTCCATAGCAGCTCCTTAAGGGCCTTAATTACTACTATTATTGCTACCGCAATTGTAATATTATCTATATATATATAGAGATAAATATCCTAGTATTTGCAATATTAAAATACACAAAGATCTTTATTAATTGGTTTAAATCCTATTATCTTTAAATACTCCATTAGAGTATTATACTATAGTAGAAGTGCCTATTTAAGGCTATATATTGCCTTTAATAATAAACAGACTAATATATAGTTGTTATTTTTAAATCCTTTTAGCTATGATATGTATATTAAGTACTTCCTTATAAAGCTATTTAGAAAGACTATAATAACATTAATTTAGTAAGCCTTAAGGTTATATACCACAATTAACGCTAGTAGAATCCTATACGCAGTTAAGGTTACTACTACGGCATATATATAGTTATAGTCGATATTTGCTACCTAGTGGTTATTATATATAACCCACTGTACCTTATACTAGATTACCTCTCTAAGTGTATTATATTTAAGGTTAAATATAAACTTTAATAGTCGTACTTATACGCCCTTTAATCTCTTAACTAATTAATACGTCTTAGCTTTCTAGTATTAAGTTATTTTAACTATTAGTGTCTAATATTAATAAGGAGCTTCTAGTAATTATAGAGCCTTCTTTAACATTTACGGTATTTTAACTTTATATAGAGCTTCTAGGTAAAGTTCTAAAGGAGCTAGCTACATCTATATATAGGACGAGAATATAATTACTATATAGGAGACTTTTTTTTAGCTATAAGTATTTACTCTAATAGGAAGGTTCTCTGGTTTAATAGCCTCTGTCTTTATACCCCCCTTAAGCTATTAGTTAATTTAGTAGACCCTATTATTATCTAAATTAATATTACCTTAATCGTTATAGTCCTTATTATTGCTTTTAGTAATTATTAGTATTATACTCTCCCTGCCCGCTAAAAGTAAGTTAGTAGTTAACTACTAGGCTACCTTCTTAAAGGCTTATAGCGCCTTAGCTGCGCCCTCTATAGTAAATGTATTAGTTATTTAAAATATAGTGGCGTACCGTTATATATCTCTATATAGATTAATTATATTCTTAGAGGTTAGCGCTAATGCTAAGGAGTTCCCTAACTCTATTAAGGGGCTCCAACTTAGTAACTAACTTAACTATATTAACTGACCTAGTTCTAGTAAAGGAGATAACTATAATATTGCCCCTCTTAGGCCTAGCTCTTATAGTATTAAGTTAAGAGTATAGGGTCCTTTTAGTTCTCTTATATATTATTTTATTTCTTCTAGCGCTTTTATAGTAGGCTAGGTAATTATAGTAACTATAGTAGTAGTTAAACCTTATAGTTCTGGTGGTAGTTCTAGCTCTAGCTCCTATATAGTAAGCTTATCTTTTAGTATAGCAATTAGTAGATCTAAAGCCTTATTAAATGTTAAGCCTAGTTTAACCTAGATATTCTATATTAGTATTACTTTCGCGCCAATATATAGGGCTATATTCTCTATGGTATCGCACTAATTAAAAGTAACTTTCCGCGTACCTATACTAGTGTTAATTAACTTAATAGCTATTATTGGCTGTAAAAGATCGCGAAGCCAAATAGTGTTATACTTACCTATAGTAGCGCGTATACTATATAGCCGAACTATATTATTAAAGTCTGTAACCTTATTAGTAAATAGGCCCTGCTTATACCTATTTAAGAAAAGCTTTTAGGTTAAATTACTTATAAAATTACTATATAGCTTTATAAGGGCGGTCCTAAATATAGAGCTCTTAGCGTTATTACCGCCCTACCATATAACTTAATCTAGGATAGCTGTTTAGTTAATAACCTTATAGGTTCCCTTTTTATAGCTAACGAGCTCTAACGGCCTAGCGGGTAGATTACTATATAAGGCCGCCTAACCTATAAGGGGAAGCTAATGGAAATTGTCTACTAGTAAGATATTTAAGCCTCTAAAGTAGTCGTTATTATGCGTAGGGTAGATCTAATAGAGGTAGTAATTAATTTAGGCTAAATATACTTGCTTAACTATAGATTTCTTATTAAGGATAAAATAGTAAATGTCCTTAAAATGTAACGGAACCTTATAGCAAGTACTACAATAGGCTCGTTAATGGGCTAGGTGTATAGGTAATGCAAATTAAAGTTAACAACGTAATAATAACTGGTGGAGTGGTTGCTTAATAGATTAACTCTAATTATATTCTAAGAATCACTATAAGGAAGGAACTATCTAGGTAGGGACTAAGGGTCCTTAAATACACAACCGTACTCCTATAAAATCCTTCTTATACGTAATATACGTCTTATACGTAAGGTACGTAAGTTCCTCTTATTCCTCGTTTAATATATAGCATATTATATAACCTTAGTTACTATTCCTCGTTATATAGCTCTACCGGCTCTATCCTAAACCGTACCTATATTAACCAACTAGCTTCTCTTATTTCTTCTCTAAGTAGTTATAATATTGTACTTAAAGCGTCCGTAACACTATCTCCCTCCTTTTTATCTTCGTCCTTAAAGATTTCTAATATCTCTAAGTTATTTACTAGAGGTATAATATCCGTCTAATTAATTTAGTTAATAATATTACTTATTATACCTAAAGCAATTTCTTCTTCGCACGCCTAACGTTGTGCTTATACTATTACTGCAATATTGTCTTTAGGTGAGATTATACCATCTCTATATTCTTGCTGTTTAAAAGAGGGGTTGGTCTATATTACGTTGGCAAACCTATTTTTACAATAACTGTTCTCTTATTTAGAGTGCACTAAAGTAAATATTTATTTATTCTATAACGTTTACTTTACCTCTAATGCTAAATATACGCGACCTATTACTCTTAATAGTCGTCTAGTTCCCTAATTAATTTGTTTTAGGGTCTTATATTTAATCTACTACTGCGCGGCTAGATAGTAAACTGTCTTAAGCCCTTACTAAGTTAAAACGTTCTTAGGATGCGGAATAAAAGGCCCTAGATGCTTGCATTACGGCATCTACTCGTTTACTCTGCCTTAAGAAGGTTTATAAAAAGGTCTATTTTAAGGAGTAGAAACTTATAGAATAAGGTTTATAGGAACTTAGTAATAAAAGAACGGATTTTCTTTCGGCCGAGAAGGAAACAGATCTAAGTAGTTTAGCAACTGTTCTTCCTAAGTCCCCCTTAGGTAACTTATTTTTTGGCGATCCTTTTTTATTAATATTACCTAATCTCTTCTAATACTTCTATACCTTTCCTATAGCGTTCTTTAAATTCTTTAGTAGTTCCTAAGTAGTCTTATTATAGCCTATCTACTTAACCTTATATTATATTTTATTATTAATATCCTTATAACTAATAATCTTTAAAACTTGCTATTTATCTTCTTCCTATCCTCTATATATATCTACTTTATAAACTAATGGCTTAATATTCCTATATACTAGCTTTAGCATTGCGATATGCTATATAGGGTAGATCTTTATTTTAGCTAATAGGTTTAACTTAAATATAACCAGTAAAATCCTCTAAATAATTTTAAAAGGTCCTAGTCTAATATAATCCAATTTTTTACTTAGTTATTAACTCTTAAAATTTTTATATAGTAGCTATACTTTATCTCCCTCCTTAAAATCTAGTCCCTTAGATCTCTTAGCATTATAGTACCTTTTTATTCTCTCTTATACTTTTTTTACTAATTCTATAAGGTCTATATAAAGATTTATTAACGTCTTTATTCTTTTTTTAGCTATGCTACTTATCTTCTTTACTTACCTTAGTAATAACAATATTCTTAGCTTATATCCGTAATTTGCCTTAAATAGTAATATATCTATGTCTTCTTATAGTGTTGCATTATATATAAACTATATAACTAGTAATAGTAATACCTAATTGTTCTATATATAATTAATATAATACCTTAGATATTGTTCTAGTGTTTAATTTAGTCTTTCTATTTAACCGTCTGTCTGCGGATAATATATAGTAAAAGTTGCTACTCTAACTCCTTATTCCGCTAAGAATACCTCCTAAAATACTACTACAAATCTTAGATCTCTGTCCGATATAATTTTGCTTAATGCTTTATATTTTATAAATACTTCTTTAATATAAATTCTAGCAACATCTTCTGCTAATATTTCTTTTATATATGCTATAAAGTATCCCTACTTTATAAGCTTATATATTATTACTAAGATCGCGTTATAATCTTATCCGGTAATAGGATCTCTTAACTTTAGTAACTTAATAATAAAGTCCCATAATATAACCTCCTATAGTCTCTTTAGTATTTTAATAGGTTATAGCCCTCCATATAGCTTATACCTTATTAATTTATTCCTTTAGTAATCTAGATACTCCTTTATAACTTTTTACGTTAAGCCCTAAATTCCGTTAATAATGTACTCCTCCTAAAGTCTTAATACTAAGCCTATAGCTCTATTATGTCCTTAAGTTAATCCCTTATAGAAGTCTTTTATAAATTGCTTTACTATACTCTTTAGGGTATACCTTACTTCTTAATTTTTATATATATCTATCTATAGATCTTCTAGTTATACTTCTAGAATTCTTTATACCTAAAAGCTTTCTAGTAACTTATAAACTCTATCTAGTTCTTCTTAAGTTGCTATAATTTTTAGATAATTATACCTAATTAATCCGTCTATATCTTTTTATAGTAAAGCCCCTAATGGCTTCTTATTGTTTTATAGTTTAGCCTTTTAACTTAGAGCATCTGCTTATATATTATCTATACCCTTAATATACTAAATCTTAAAATAGTATTCTATAAGCATCTCTACCCATCTAACCTATCTTTAGTTAAGTTTCTTTATTATTAGGAATCCTATTAGGTTCTTATAATCCATTTTAACTATAAACGGTTTCTCTATACCTTAAATACTATAACTATACCTAATAACTCTTTATTATAGATGTTATAGTTTAACTCTAGTAGTATTATCTTTTAACTATAATATGCTACTAGGTGCTATCTATCTTAATATTTTTATATAAAGCACGCCCCTAGTATATAGTCTAATATATCTGTTTCTATAACCGTTTCTAGTCCTAATTAATAGATTTTAAGAACCGGCTCCTAGGTAAATAACTCTTATTACTCCTTTTCCTATACCTATAGTTCCTCTTTCTTTATTAGTTACATAAATGGTTTAATATCCTTTAACTATTACGCTATAAACCTTCTGCAGTAATTATAAAACCCTAGGAATAATCTTAACTATATAACGTTCTCTAGTTCTTACTAATTTACTATAGCCTTAATCTTTTTTAGATCTATACTAAGTTGGCTTAGTTTAATAATAAATTTAATAAAATTGGTCTTCCTGGTAAAGAACTTATATTTCTTAATTGCTACTAGCATCTGTTTTTCTTATAATTTTTTTAAAACCTATTTAACGTGTTCCCCGTGTTCTTCCTTAGTTATTAAGTAGATAATAATATTATTAAGGTATACCATAACAAATTTATTTAAGTGTTCTCCTAATATATTATTAATACGCTTTTAGAATATTACTAGTACGTTTATAAGCCCAAATTACATAACTAATGGTTTATATAGTCCTTTCTTTAACCTAAAGGCTACCTTTTATTTATTACCTTCCTTAATCCTAATCTAATGGTACGCCTATCTTAGATCTATCTTTATAAAGATTTGCGCATTGCCTATCCTGTCTTAGATTTCGCTAATTAAGGGTAAAGGATATCTATCCTTTCTAGTAATACTATTTAACTGTTTATAGTTAATATATAGCCTTAGTTTGCTATTTTTCTTTAATACAAATAGTACTGGATAACCCGCTAATAACTGTAATAGTCTAATATATCCCTTTTATAAATTTTCCTATATAAACTCTTTTAATGCTCTTCCTTCTTCCTTAGTAAGCTTATAGATTAGAAAGAACCTTAGACTCGTTTCTGGTTCTAATTCTATCTTATAGTCCTATACTATATAATCTAACAGCTTTTTACTTTCTAGTAACTATAGTTTTTTGCCGTACTTACGGTATTTCTTTAGTATGTAACTTAACCCTTTTTCTATCTCTTCGTAGGTTGCTTCTACTTAGTACTATACTAACTTGGCTTATTATTACATTTTGCGGCATTAAGTATCCCTAATATTAACTTGACCTATAATCTAATTAATCTTTAGATTATATTTCTATAACTAAGGCATTTCTAGTACTGCCTTATCTCGTCCTAATAGTAGGATGTTAAAAGATATCTTAATTTATCTTCCTTTAATAGTTAGCTAAATAGGTCCTGTTTTAAGATTAATAATCCCTCCTCTATAGGTTATTAGATCTCCTAAAATTATAACTAATAGGTAAGATTACTCCTTCTATCTATAAGGTAGCCCTATTCTCTTAACTACTATTAGTAAGATATGGTTTCGCATTACTCTACTATCTATTAGCGCTTTAAACTACTAATCTTGCCATTTAACTAGTAAATTTAGGTATTATCCTTAAATTCCTTTAAGGGTTTAAGGCTTTACTACTAGCTCCCTCTAGTCCCGTGGGCCTTTACTTTTCCTAACTATTAGCTACTTAATCCTATTATACTTAGCTTATTCTTTAGCTAATACCTAGTTCGCTTTTTGTCTTCTATATACTATAGACACATATTCTCTAGGCATTTCTACTACTATTATCCATCTAAGCATTCTTCTATAAGGAATTGTCCTAGCTAAAGTATTAAGTCCCCTTAGCTTTACACTTCTACTAGGTGCCAACTATATATATATTTAGCGTTCCTATATTTCGCCTTATTTAATAACTAATATATCCTTACTAGGTATTTTCGGTTCTTATCTTTTAGTACTCTATATATGTTATACGTATTATCTATATATACGATCTATACTAACGTGTAATATACTTAGTATTTTAGGTTAACTCTTAGCTCGTCTTTATTTTTAAGTTTAAACCTTTTTTATATTAATTTAAGTGTCGCGACTTTGTTTACAGGTACTATAATTTGCCTCTCGCTTCTCTAGTCCTCTAATTACTCCTTTAAATCCTTTAATATTATAATTAAGGCTCCTTTAATATAACTTATGGCCTTTTCTATAATTAGGTGGTCTTAGATAACTTTTTTATTTAACTATATATAGAAATCTTCCCACTCGTCGTTATATCGTTACCTATACCAATTTTAGTATAGTCCTTTAAGTATATATAGCTCGTCCATAAGGAAGTATCTTCTTATTATTACATCGTAATAGCCTTTTATATGTCGTTTTTTAAACCTAGTAGGAATCCCTAGATCCTCTTCGTTTTCCAGTTTAGTAAGCTACTTAGCTCTTAGTATACCTGCCCTAGGCCTATTAGTGATCCTTTATACTAGTGCTCTGTCCTTTATATATCCCAATATGCTAAATCTCTTATCTAGTTTCTGTTTTTGCTAACCGATAATTCTTTATCTAAATTCTTCTATAGTTTCTCTTAGTTTGCGTCTCGTAGATAAATCCTTAAAGTCCTCTTACTTTTTAATCCTAGTATTAGTTCTTTAATCTTTAGGCCAAATACTATATTCTCCTAGTAAGTCTTTTAGGTCTATATATCTGTCTCCTAGTTTAGTCGCTGTTTATATTATAGATTCTCTAATCTATAAAAAAGCCTCTTGCTTCTTATTTATAGGTGTTTTTATCCATGCTCTAAATTCTTAACCCCTTTAAATTCTTAGTCCTAAGCTCGCTTCTATCTTAAGCTTTACTCTAGCCTTAGTTTAACTAGGCTTACTTAGTGTTCTTATCTCGTCTTAAGAGTCTTAAATCTCACTCATCTTGTCTTAAGAATCTTATGCCTATAGAAAACTTTATCCCAAGCTTATTTATATATCACTAAACTAAGCTACTACTTTACTCTATTAGTTATTGTCCGTTATAGGTCCTTAAGCTTGCCTTATCTTATCTTAAGAATCTTAGTCGTTTCTTATCTCGTCTTAAGAATCTTAAGCCTTTGGCCTTTTGCCTTTATTAAGTGCCAAAGTAGCTTACTATCCTACTTCTCTTACGTCTCGTAAAGCGATAGACATTGTATCTAGTAGGGTCTTAATCCTTACTAATGTTCCTTATTCTGTAGTGGAATTATCCTTTACCTCTAGTATAATATCTCTAAGGTCTACGTGCTCTTAGTAAGCCACTTTTGTTACCTTATTATTATAAAATATTTCGCCTATATTAAAGTTATTGTCCTTAATATCCAATCTACAAACTGGTTTATTAGTTCCTTTATATTCCGCTAAATATAGCTCTTATAGCTAATAGCTTACGCCGTACTTAGCGTCCTTATAAATTCGGTATACGTTATTATAACAAAACATAAAACTTTTAATTAAACATTCTTTTGTTCCTCGCAGTATATTATTATCCCTCTATACATATATATTGTCTACCAGTCTTATCCCTTTTACTATATAGTGACTCTAACCACCTCTATAGTCTCTAACGTAATAACCCTATTTTCCGTAATTTATATAAGCTCCTTTTTTAAACCATTTTTCTTACTATAGAGTTCGCCTAAATATCTTTTACTGCTAAGATCCCTAATTTGGCCTCTGCTCCTTAAACCTTTAATTACTTAAACCTTATCCTCTAGGTTTCTATAATTTTTTATTCTATTTCCTAAATTCTTTAATACCACTTAGGTTTATTAGCTTTGCGCCGTACTATAGTTTTTAACTTAGCTTTAGTTATTGTATGCTCTACGCCTTATATAACTATAGAACTCTATCTTAGCCTCTCTTAGCCTATTCCCTTTAGTAGATCTAATTATTAATCTTAATTACTTAATCTATTAGTTCCCTTAGGGTGTCCGCATCTTCTATTAGGATAATTATATCCTAGACTTTAGCCTTAAGTCCTTACTTATACTATGCCATAAGCACCTTATTATTCCACTCTACTTATATTGCTAACATCTAGAACTACGTTATATACTTAATTGCTAAGGTTTATTATATAATATCTTAGAGTTTTCTTTCTACTGTGGTTACTGCCTCTAGGTCTTTAAATATCTATATTAGTTGTTCTATAAACCCTTCCTAGCTTATAAACATAAACCGTACTTCTTAATTAGTGGTCGTTATTTCATTTGCTTATATTTCCGTAAGGTAAAACTTAAACTATTTAAATGCCCTTCCTAATAGGAATAGTCCCGCATATGCTATTTAATCCATAGGTATTAGTAGCTTTGCCCCTTCTTGCGTAACCTTAAAGTATATTTATATAAGGAATTCTTTAAGTTTTAATCTTTCTCCTAAGTACCTTTCAATTGATAGTAGCTTAATCTTTACTGCTCCTATCCTATTAATCCTATTTTCCAACATTATATTATTTTCTGTTAGCTAGTCGACTATTTCTTATAGCTATCTAACCGTTATAGGTTGCTATAAGTTAGTGTCTGCTATACTAGTGTCGTTTCCTGACCTTAAAGTAGTTACTACTATTAATGGCGTTATAGCTAGTGCTTTTGGTGGCATGTTATTCGACTTTCTATATTTAATACTATAACTAGGTAGTAATTATATAACGGAACCTTATAGCAAGTACTACGATAGGCTTATTAATAGACTAGGTGTATAGGTAATACAAATTAAAGTTAATAATGTAATAATAACTAGTAGAGTAGTTGCCTAATAGATTAACTCTAATTATATTCTAAGAATTACTATAAGGAAGGAACTATCTAGGTAGGGACTAAGGGTCCTTAAATACACAACTATACTCCTATAAAATCCTTCTTGTACGTA
>Ga0307515_10023191_pt1 | contig 10892 bp, 6 predicted proteins | sample 17_EM_MG_FD_194513 | JGI IMG/M metagenome (GOLD analysis project Ga0307515, IMG submission 194513) | Populus trichocarpa ectomycorrhiza microbial communities from riparian zone in the Pacific Northwest, United States - 17_EM | ecosystem: Host-associated > Plants > Roots > Unclassified | place...
ACAAAATATTTTTTTGGTATTTTTTAAAATATGGATCAAATTCTCAAGACTTTAATAAACTAATTATTAAATCCCAAAATACATGCAAAAATATATTTTTAATTTTTCATGTGAAATACGATATGATTTTCTTTGTATTTTTAAGACACTTGGTCATATGCAAATCAAAACATTTAATTCCTTTTTTTAATTCTTTTTTTTTTGTCTTTTTAGATTTATGATTAAAAAAAAACATGCATATAAAAAATAATAACAAAGACACCCACTCAAACACTCTCTTTTTTTCTATATTTAAGCACACACTCATTACATGTTTACAAATCAATCAAAATTCAAAATAACCAAAACACATTAAACAATTTTGAATTTACAAAATGAACCCCTAAAAATCCAAGAACAGTGTTAGAAAGCCCTCTGAACTTGCAAAAACAGTAGTGGTGCGTTGCTCCACGAGCCACCACCACTGGCAGTGCATGGGTTCACGCGCCGTTGCCGATGAAGGCAACAAAACCGGTGGATCAGGAACGTCTTTTTCTTCTCTGTCTTCCTACGCCGGCGGTGAGGGTCATTGTCACCTGCAACAAGGGAAAAAACACAAACAATAGTTGATTTTAATTTTTTTTCTTTTTGTCCAGATATGTTCTTAGATTTGTTTCTCTGTTCTAGTTTGTTGTTCTTTCCTTCTTCTTCAAGCGGCAGATCTAGCGGTTGTGGAAGGAGTGCTGGAGGCCGGTCTATAGAGCTGGAGCTGAAGGAAACCAAAAAAAAAATGTTGTTGAGAGGAAGGCTTCGGTGTTGATGGAGATTAAAAGAGAGTGAGGACTACTGTTGTGTTTGGTTTGGAGATGAAAAGAGCAGTTATGGGTCTATTGGCAGTCTGGATTTTTCAGTCCTCCCATGTCTACGTTCGTCTGGTCTTTTTTTTATGTCCTCGTCTGTCCTTGGCTCAAGACCCCTGTGTTATTTGTTGCTGGTGTTCATTCATCCTCTGTCTTCTGGTTCCCCAGATGCCGATACTTGCTAAAGATATGGGCCTGGAGTTACTATTGGAGACAAAATTGAGGGCGTGTTGAAGGACTACAACGGTCTCCTTTTCTATTTTATTTTTTTTACTTTTTTTCCTTCCCCCTCTATTTTTTTCAGTTCTTCTCCTGTTTTTCCCCTTTTCTCTCTTATGTTCTCTGTGTTTTCCTTCTTCTTTTTCTTGATCGTGGCCTTTCTCTGGCTTTTATAAGGCTAGAGAATGCCATGTAGTGATAACAGTCGGCTTGGTAACGGAATGCAGAGGGATAGTAGTCGTGAAACTTGCCTCATAACTGAAGCAATTTAATGCTTTTGCTGCTGAAACGTCTCCACTGCCTTTACTGCCGAAACAGTTGCTGAGGAAGAAGGCAATGAATAATTATCTAGGAAACAACTCCGTTTTCCAATTCAATTGGCTGTTTTTAATTTGGTCCTTGGGGTTTCGCAATTTTGTAATCAAGCCCCTGGATAAATTATAATTGGACCCCTGGATAAATTGTAATTGGACCCCTGGATTTTAGCACCATTTACAGCACAGTCCTTGTTCTTTCTGAAATATTTAATTCAGTCCTCAATTGCTCTAAACTTTGGTATCCTCTTCTCACTACTATTATTTTTTTTTGTTTTCTTCTATATGCATCAATCTCAAGGGATAGATGTGGTCTCCCCAGTGTTATACGCATCACTGTCTAAGGGATAGATGTGATCTCTCAAGTGCTATATGCTCCACTATCTGAGGGATAAATGTGATCTCCCTAGTGTTATATGCACTAATCTTCAAGGGGTGAATGGATCTCCCCAGTGCTATATGGTATGTGATCTTCAGGAGGAAAGAGAACATTAAGGAAGGCCAACAATAATGAAATGCAGAAATATATAGTATTATGATCTAATGTCCGCCAGGTACACAAATGCCTTTCGCTTTTATCTCAAAGGATGACAAGACGCTTATTGGTCAATTATCACCTCCACCTCTCTTAAGGCTTTAGATGCAAAATCATATATTAAAGGCTTGGGTGGGGCAATTAAGGAGTCAACTTTGTATTAAGCTTTTGTTTGATTATTTAAAACATATGGATTTGGAAAATATGTCAGATCCAAGACATCTGAACTTAGCAGTTAGTCAAATGCAAAGTGGCATGGGTCTGGTATATTTGTCAAACCCAAGGCGCTTGAGCTTGGCAGTTAGCCAAATCCAAGGAACGTGGGTTTGGCACACATGTCAAACCTAAGACGTTTAGACTTGGCTTGGCAGTCAGCCACGTCCAAGGAATGTAAGTATGGCACACATGTTAGACCTAAAACGCTTGGACTTGGCAGTCAACCAAGTCCAAGGAATGTGGGTCTGACACTCATGTCAAACCTGCGACGCTTAAACTTTATAGTTAGTCAAGACTTGGCAGTCAACCAAGTCCAAGGTGACGTGGGTGTGGAAAACATGTCAAACCCAAGACACCTGGACTTGGCGGTCAGCCAAGTCCAAGGTGACGACCATCCATTGGCATGTCCAGGGAAATGATCAATCCCTCTTGGGTTTAAACCTCATGGAAGAACTCAGCCTTTATAGGTTTAGCTACATTTGACGTCTTAAACTCTAGATCTCTCTACATATTTTTAGGTGTATAAAAGTCCTCCAATGACCCACCATATCCCATCAAACATTAATATAGATATAAGGGATATTTATTCATCATTAAATGTTATTAGAGTAATTACACTGCAAGCCTTTCTTTTCATAAAAAGACAAGATTCATGGGCTATAAATACACATCATGGGACTTTTAAAATAAAGGTTCACAATCTCCAACTTTTTACTGTATTTATATTTTCAAAGCATCTCTCTGTATAATATTCTTGTATTTACTCTCTCTAAAAAAATACTTATTTAAACATCGAAGAGTTCCTCACCTCCACCAAAAATGATTTTTTTACAGGTACTAGCCACGAGCAGCTTTGGCCAACTAAGAACCAAGTATAAGCTATTAACTACCTTAGTTAGAAAAAATAGAGAAAATTATTAAAATTAATTGATTAACTGATTATCTAACCCGAAATTCTATTTATAGACTGTGGGATTTTTCGTACATTTGATTCTTTGTTCACCACGTACTGCATATCCGTAAAAAAGCGATAGGAACAGTTGCTCAGATGGCAAATTCCATGTTAACTAAGCTGTTCTTTGGGGATTTGTAGCCTTCATAGAAATATGAACCTACGGGGCAGTCCCTAAGCTTTTAGCAAGCTTGGTTCTCTCATCCAAAAGGGTCCTTTTGGATTTACTCCGATGCATAAAGATATAGACTTTAATCAATTACATTTAACTGATCAATTATGACAAACAGACGTAGGAGGGGAGAGGAACGAAGAACAGCACTCCATGGGAGTTTTCTAGTTTGTAAATTTGCACTCAAGAAAATGAAAGATCACAATCTATCTTACAAATTTATGTATCTCTAACAGTCTCCATCAGATGTCCTGTAAGTAGCAAGTATTAACTAAAACTGGCAACTAAACTTTATTATTTCAAAGAAACGTCAACAGACAGTATAATATAAAAATTTATAGACGAAATGTGTTTCAATGAAAGAAATGAACTACAAATACAAACATGAAGTGAACAACTAATGATCGTTTGCGATAAGCAACATGAATATATTGTTTTCAATACTGAAATTGATGCAATGTTATGAAAGCTAGAACTGAAGCTTTTTATTTTCTGCTGTAGATGGGCTTTAACCCAGATTCTTCTTAAGAGTTTTCCCCCAGAGAAAAAGTTATATAAAACTTATTATCGTTGGTTGTTGGTTTCCATATAGCAGTGTCTTCCTCCAACTGGTTTGGATAAAAGCAAACGCATAAAGTTACTCGTATGCTGACTAAATCCTCTGAGCAAGCAGCAGGCTTCCTAAAATCATTATTGGAAAGTATATGCTAGGACTTGAGCGACAGGAGACATACTCTGCTACAAGTCTTCAAGGGAGCCATGAAATGTCCAGAATCCCACTACAAAAAAGACGTTCTGTCCATTACCCCGAGTGATGGTGATTATCCTCTTTAAACTGCTCGCTTTCAGAAGCTTCTTCCAACTCCCAGTTAAATTACTAGAACACAGAAAATTCTATTTTTAAACGAATATGTGCGACTACGTAGTTGAAACCAAGCCACAATCATTAGAAAACACATCAATACAAGTCAAAAATTATTTGCACCAGCCAACCATAAATGATGATTGCTCCTTTCTGAATGACAATTACTGAATTGTCTAGCGCAAATATTCATTGCTTTAGATACCGTGAGAAATTAATTGGTAAGCCAGTGATTTCCACCACTTTGATGAATTACTGTGTCTGAAATTGAATGCCTTGCAGACGCAGCCTTCTCCATTTGTTAATAATATGAATTGATGCACATGCTTGTCTAATGACAGCTTGACCGTAAAAAAAAAAAGGCAAATAAATTATACACATGGTATCATCATTCCTGGAATACCTTAAAAATAAAAGATGTCAACGTCAACCGAGTTGTGTAATGTAAGAAAACGCATTCATAACATCTACTAGTTATTTTCCCTTTAAAACCTGCAATTCAAATCAGGTTTTAACTAAGAATCAAATGTTCGAACTAATGCATTGGATAGTAAAGGAAACTATAGGTTTCAACTTCCTTCTTTTAACAAGTCTCTCTTGATGGATCATCTACAAGAAAAGCAATCTGTAATCATCTGCCTCTTGAGCCATCTCCTCCATGCTTCTGTCACTCCTTTCCTTGTCTAAATCCAGCTTCTGCTTTAATTCCTTTTCCTTCTCATCAATCTAAATGACACAGACAGAATTATTTGTTACACTCATTTTGGAGCATATAGATCAGGTTCAGGCACAAATAATGAAGGATGTTCTACAACTTACTGCATCATATATCTCATCATTCTTCTCAAAGTCACCACCTTTCCTTGGGATGATGTGAATATGAACATGAGGCACAGTCTGTCCTGCCTGCGGCCCATCCTAAAGCACCAACAAACTTCAAGTGGTTAGTGTTCAAACACCCAGAGCATGCTTTGATCACCTAGTGGCTGTGATAACAAGCAAGAACACTCATCCTATGTTCCAACACCCAAAAAAAAAAGAGATAGCATGAGTTTATGAGGAGCTTTCTTACTTGGATGGCAAATGTGAGTGAGGTTGCACTGTGAAATCTCTCGAGCTGACTGCCAACCTTCTTTGCCGTGAACCACAAATCACTGGTCTCATCAGCAGTTAGATCAACAAAGCGCTTCACTTCACGCCTTGGGCAGACAAGCACATGTACAAAAAGTCAAGCCAACAAAATCGAACACTCAACAAGGTGTATTATGCATAATAAATTGAATCAAATTATACATCATCACGAAATTTGACCAACATTCTAAGGGCGTACTACCATTCATGAAATGACCAGCACATGAGATACTTTCAGCTATGTTACGTTGTCTTACAATGTCTTTGTATAAATGCTGAATGCATATGCAAATTGTAAATGCTTTCAGTCTTCTGGACATACTGGTACTAATGGCATGCACTTCAGTCAGTTCACACATGTACAATAGTCAAACTCTTGCTTATACACTTTGTTCAAGAGGCTGTGTGCATCAAATCCAATTCTTATATGCTCAAAAGGATCAGCATTAGTGCCCAAACCAGGCCAAGGTAAACAGATATTGAAACATAAATTAAACTAAGCCAGAGAATGAATCTACTGATTGCTCTCTCCTTTTTTTCCCTGGTGATCCTAATGGTCATTTGGACAGGGTCAGTTTGCCAGTAAACAGACAATTCATAAAGTTTCTAAACTCCAAAATATATGTGCACGATGTTACTGCGATTTACATGCATAGACTCACAAAGGGTTTTCCTATTGTTCAAGCTTTTTGAGTTGTACTACAGGAGCATAATAGCATATCTGTCCATAATTTCATTGATGCACAACGCAAATAAAAACACGTTGCATTGATTCAGCACTGCTTATTTCTCAAACAGTTCACCCAGGAGAATTTCATGAGAAAAAATTTGATGCTGTGCAGATAAATCCCAACAAATCATTCAAACTTTTGACTGAAAAAGGATATGACCTGCAAATGAAAAGTGACATGAATCAAAATGAGAAGAGAGTTCAGTTATAGCAAGAATACAGAAAAGCAAAATAAATCAAATAGAGCATACACAATTGTGCACATTTGATGGATATCTATTTGCTTATTGGTGAAACCTTTTCCGATGATATTATTAGGTGAATCTTGATCTTTAATTGCTTTCAGTCTTCCTTGTTCAATTGGACTATTAATAACTCATTTTCCAGTGATGCTAATCAGTTCAACTTGTTATTGACCAAAGGAGGAAAAAAATCCACTGTAGTTTGTTAATACAGATATAAAATTACTTTGCACCAACTACAAAGCACAAAATTAAAGGAAAGCAAAACACAAGAGAGCATGATGTCTTTAACAATAATCACGAAAAGATGCTCAGTATCTGTAATGGTAATTTTTCATTTTCCTTGAATTCAGACAACAATTTTAATGTGAATTTAATGAATACTCTTTTTCGTTCCAAGATTAAAACTTTATAAATCACATGAAATGAAAAATAAAAACTGAACTAAAATAAATAAAAATAACAAAAGATTGGGAGCTTCAAGAAATCTCACTTTTTCATTTTCAAAAAAGAATTGAGTTCATACTTGATATAATAACAAAACTCATAAAGTCCCTCCCAGCAGGTTAAGAGTCTTTTTTCCACACATTCTCGGTTCTCAACCAAAAGCAGCTAGAATCACTCTAAATAGTTTGACTTTACATAAAAACAAAGCAACATAATTAATCCCGAAAGAAAATTGTATTGCAATCTTAATCTTAATAAAAATTGAGGCACTAAAAACTATAGAAATGTGATCTATAAAAACTCCTATTATGAAATGCAATCAGCACATCACCAAAAAGACAAAAACAGATGAACACATAAAAGAAACATACTTTTTCAAAAATTTACCAACATCATGGTTTAATCACCCTACTTTCCAAATATTTGATAGCTAAACATAGCAAAATTTCCTATCTGAGAATTTAAATAAGTGCATTGTCCCAAAAGAATAGTAATTGATTCCTTAATCAACACTAAACAAAGCTAAAATTGATTAAAAAGCAACAAATTCAAACATGGACGTAAAAGAGACACAAGAACATGCAAAATCAAACAAGATTTTGCATTTTAAGCTCAGTTAAAAACTACTTTGAGATAGAAAAATCTTGTATAATATATAATTAACAAAAAAATTGCATTCTTGAGGTTGACTCAAAACCAAAATTAAACCACAAATGAAACAATTCATAAGCTTTTCAGTTTAGTTATTAACTAAACTCATTCAGGAATGCAATTTTGGCTTGCTAGGATACAAACATTATACTCCCAACATTTTTAAACTATTAGAAAGGCATGAAATATTGTTATAGCTCGTGTTTGTTTGAAATTATCATTTTAAAAAAAAGATTTTTCTTTAATCATAACCAACTTATCAGCAAGGAGGGGACAAAGGGGCAAATCTCAAAATTACCATCCAACTATAAAGTTAGTCTCAACTTAACTTCTATCCATTTTACGACTTTTCATCCAAATTGTACTTCTTCTTTTTTTGGTAAAAAAGGACTGTTAAACTCAACATTTTCCATTGAGTGATTATAACAGAAGCCCATATTGAGAAATCAAAATAGTATGATGGTATTGATACAAAAAAAATAAAGTTTGGGTACAAAATTGAGACTACTATATTTGAGGTTCCAAAAAAAAAACAGCCCTAAGTGTACACTATAGAAAGCAAATGAAAATGGAAAAGGGAAAAAGGTGCGAAGTGGAGGGGAGTGGAATAGAGAACAAACCCGGTAGAAGGGGACGGAGGTTGACCATAGCATATGAAAGATGGGTGGCGTAGAACACTTCTTTTGGGTCTATTTTGTAAGGCCCGAACTGATAGCTTTCCGTCGCCGTCGACATCTAGTCAGGGAGTATGAGGATGATTAAAATCATAATTCATAAATAAATAAATGGTAAGAATAAGAGAAGAAGGGTTTTCTTCGTTTTACCTTGGCGGTGTTGATGGTGGTGGAAATAGGTCTGAATCCCTTTGAGGAAGAATAATCCTGGGGACGAAGAAGAGGAAGAAGGCAGCTGTCAATGGTAATGCTATGAGCGAAAGCGAGAGAGGGCAGCAGCACTTGCGCCGCCTTTATCATTATTTTTCTCTATTAATAAATAAATCACTTCTCATTTTTTAGAGAGGCTTTTGATTCCATGGAAAAAGCCAAGTGACCAATCTGGCCTTGGTCGGATTCATAGCATGTTAGTAACATGTTTCGAGTTCGAACTGGGAGGAGACTCGACCTTGTCATGTCCACCGGATGAGGTGCATGTAAGTCCCTCAACTGTTTCCTGATGGTTATTTTAATCCCTTTTCTGTTTTTACCCAACTACATGGAAAAAACCGTTTTATTAGCTAAATCTCATACATAATTATATTTTAAATTTTAGTTTTATAAAAATTAAAATAACCTATTTTTCATTCATATCACCTGCTTTTCATTTATTTTACATACAAAATTTATCTCACAATAGTTTTAATCAAACATATATATTTTAAACTTATTTTTTTAAGACCACAATTAAAAATATTTTTTAAAATCACAACCACAAGAACTATTACATTATCAAATACACACTAAGTACTATGTGGTGGGTTAGTTTTCTAAAAACCTCTCACATATAAAGATCATCACACGAAAGCCTAAACCCAAAATTGGGTTATGATTTCTCCACACTCAATCTTGTATTGGGCCGGAGTACGCTCACGCCCAACTCTAAGTTGGGCCACAGTAACGTCCACGTCCACCTCAAGGTTGGGTCAGGACGAGTCCACGTCCAACTCTAAGTTGGGCCTGGACGCGTCCACGCCCAACTTTAAGTTGGGTCAAGACGAGTTTCTGCCCAACTTCAGTTGGGTTGAGACATATCAGTGTTGAAGTCTTTCCAGTGACCCGGCTGGGCAGCAGACATGCGTGAATCAACTCACGCGTGCACTGTTTTGTAAAGCTAATTTTGAAACAGAGCAAGGGAAGAAGGCTTTACCTGGCGAAGATGAAGATAATAGTCCTAACACCGGCCGGAGAATACTCTTCTTTTCCTCTTCCTTTCAATCTCTCCTCCCTCTGTTCTTGTGTTTTTTGTTTTGAGTTCTCTCCTCTGTTTTCTCTTCCGTCATCCCTCTACTTTTTTTCTTTTTGCTCTTTGTTCTTCCTCCCCCTTTGCGATGTGCATTCTATGGGCTTTTATAGACGTCCCTTCTTGCTCCTTATCCTCTCCTGATAAGGATGAGATTTCAGGAGTTTGTGTTTTGGGCGAATCGTGACACCAACAGTTCTATCATCGCTGGACTGTTGGTGATGGTTTCCTTGACGTTGTTGGCATGTCGTGGCGACGAAGGACACGGAAATTGACTGAGAAGCTTGTAATGGAAGTTGTGGGCACTTCAAGGTCCCTAGTGGTCTGATCGGCATTGTTTCTTTATCGCATGGAGCTTCCTCTGTTTTCAGAGGGGAAAAAACGAAGAATGGAAATGAAAAAACGACGTCGTTTCTGACTGGGGCGGTCATTTCTCCATTTGGTCCTTGAAGTTTTCAAAAAAATTCATTCAAACCCCTGATCTTTTAATTTCAAATTTTAACCCCTTTAAAATTAGATTAAAAAGCAAATGGGTCAAAACTGGGTTATAACACTTTGATTGGGAAGAGAAGTTGAAAGAACAATCCTCTGAGGAAGGACTGGAAGTACCATTACATCACTGACAGGAGGCTTACTTGCTGGAACCTTACCAACTACATTCTTGCTAGTAGGAGTTGTGGGGGTGGCTGGAACACACCCTGAAGATTTAACAATAGACTCCCTAGGAACACCATCCCTCCCAGTAAGGGCCCGATGAGTGGGTGCATAGCTATGTGGAGCTTGAAAAACAAGAACTTGACTTGACAACTCTCGGATAATGATGTCCCTACTAGGAAGTGCTCCACTAGATGAGCCCATTTTTCTTCTCATAGGAATGAGCAGAGGGATGTCCTCTTTGTCAGAATCCTTCTTTTCGGGAAGATGGAGCCCCAATGACACCCTTGTCTTTTTCTTCTATAGGAGCTCCAACCTCCTCCCCTGACTCTTCACTTGAGTCAAACTCAACTGTTCTGGACTCCTCTACTGTACTATTATTGGAAGAATTCTGCAACTCCCCATACTTTGAAGTGGTCAATAGAAGCTTGCCCTTAGAGGGTGACTTGCCCGGTCCTCCCGGAGCTTTTGTGGTAATGGTAAAAAAACGCTCTACATAATAAGGAAAGAGTCAAAAACACAATTTGACAATTCCAAGACAAGAAAAACTATGGGTAGATTCCTACATGAGGGTTTGTTCTTGTATTTTCATAGGGCCATATCCCCAACCTTACAGCGACATTGTAAGTCCATTAACCCATCATAGATGGTTTGCAAAACACTATCCAGTGGCTCTATTTTATTGGTGTCCTTTTAGGGATACCTCTAGAAAGGAGAACACCCCCAAATCTTCCTCCACTCTTGCCTCACATACATTTCTATATATCTCACCTTAACCCATTTAGACTTCCAATTTTTCTTGCATTGGGGCTTATCGGTGAAAAAATTAGCTACGAGGCTATTGGATTTCAAACCTATAGACTGGAACCATAGCATTTTGCAGTCTCTCCCCTCAAAGGTCGTCATCTTAAAGCAAAGTTTGAAGATTGGTAAAGAGAGTGCTATTTAGAGAGTGAAGGTAAAGAACTCCGC
>Ga0307515_10023192_pt1 | contig 10892 bp, 16 predicted proteins | sample 17_EM_MG_FD_194513 | JGI IMG/M metagenome (GOLD analysis project Ga0307515, IMG submission 194513) | Populus trichocarpa ectomycorrhiza microbial communities from riparian zone in the Pacific Northwest, United States - 17_EM | ecosystem: Host-associated > Plants > Roots > Unclassified | place...
GTTCCCTGTCACATTGCCGGTTCGACGTGTTGGCGAGAACCGAAACCGCCGAGAAAGGCAAAGAGATGACCGCCGTCAGCGCCACCACCACTCCCTCCGTCAAGACCCGCACACTCCTGGGCGTCCTCGCCGCCTCCGCCCCCACGTGGATCGCCGTGTCGCTCACCCAGGCCGCGACCCGCGAAGGCTACGACATCACCCGCCATCCCTTGAGCGCCTTGAGCAACGGCGACCTCGGGTGGCTCCAGATCACCAACTTCATCCTCGCCGGGGTCCTCGCCCTGATCGGCTCCGTCGGACTGCGGCGGGCGCTGGCCGGGCGGCCCGGCGGGAAGTGGGCGCCGAGGCTCGTCGCGGCCCACGGGGTCGGGCTGATCGCCGCCGGACTCCTCGTGATGGACCCGGGCGGCGGCTTCCCGGTCGGCTACGACGAACTGCCGACGACGATGTCGTGGCACAGCGCCGGGCACATGATCGCCGGGACCGCCACGTTCGCCGCGCTGTCTGCCACCTGCTTCGTCTTCGGCCGCTTCTACACCCGCACCGGACTGCGCGGACACGCCGTCGCCTCGCGGATCGCCGCCGTCGCGATCATCCTCGGCAACCTCTGGGCGATGAGCGGGCAGCCGGGCGCGTCGCTCGGGCTCGCGGTGGGCGTGTTCACCTCGATGCTCTGGGTCGCCTACTCCGCCTACCGCCTCCGCTAGTCTCCGACTCCCCCGAAAGGATCATGAACATGAGCGTCAACGAGTACGTGAGCAAGCTCCCCGCCGAGCAGCGGGAGATCACCGGCAAGCTCGTCCCGCTGATTGAGGAAACCCTCGGCACCGGCGCCGTCTGGCACGGGCACCCGGTGTGGAAGGTGGGCAAGGAGCCGGTCGCCTTCTTCAAGGCCTACCCGAAGTACGTGACGTTCGGGTTCTGGCGGGGGGCCGAGCTCGGCGACGAGCGGCTCACGCTGAACGGGCGGGGTATGGGGACGGTGAAGCTCACGACGGCCGGGGACGTGGACGCGGAGGCGTTCGGAGCGTGGTTGAGGGCGGCGAGAGGGCTGGAAGGCTGAGACGGGAGCGTGAAGCGCCGGGCGTTGTGCCCGGCGTTTTCCACATCTGGACAGTTATCCACAGGAAGTCGGCCTCACGTTCGCCACCGCATGCCTGAGCAGGCGCTACGGTCGAACGTAGGGAGGAGGCCGGGAGGCCCCTGCGAGCATTCACGTTTTCCTAAGCGCCGGGCGTTGTGCCCGGCGTTTTTTCTGTGCCTAGTCCTTCGCCCCCGGAACCACGCACGAGTCGTCGGTGCACTCCGGCGCGCTCGGGTCGCCTTCGAAGGTGACCAGCGTCGGATGCGAGTCCGACCATGCCGTCGACAGTGCCTGCGCGAAGGTCTCGGGCGGCTGCGCGCCGGAGACGCCGTACTTGCGGTCGATCACGAAGAACGGAACGCCCGTGGCGCCCAGGGCCGCGGCCTCGCGCTCGTCGTCGCGGACGTCGTCGGCGAAGGCCGTCGGGTCGGCGAGGGTGGCGCGGACCTCGGCCTCGTCGAGCCCGGCCGAGACGGCCGCGGCGACGGTGCCCTCCACGTCGTTGACGGGCACGGCGTCGGCGAAGTTGGCGCGGTAGAAGGCGTCGAGCGCCTCCAGCTGGCGGCCCTTGCCCTTGGCGAGGTGAAGAATCCTGTGCTGGTCGAAGGTGTTGCCGTTGACCCGGTCGGTGCTGTAGCGCAGGCCCTCGCCGGCGGCGGCGTCGGCGACGCTCTGCTCGGCGTTCTTGGCCTGGGCGACCGACATGCCGTACTTCCCGGCGAGCATCTCGGTGACGGAGACGGACTCGTCCGAGGTGGCGGCGGTCGTGTCGAGCTCGAAGGAGCGGTGGACGACCTCGACCTGGTCGCGCTGCGGGAAGGCGGCCAGTGCCTTTTCGAAGCGTGCTTTGCCGATGTAGCACCAGGGGCAGACGATGTCGGACCAGATCTCTACGCGCATGACACTTCGAAACGGGTTCACGGACGCGGCTATTCCGGCCTGTGACCAGGGGCTCCTCACGCGGGAGTGGTGTCGTACCGGGCCCGCAGGCGGTTGAGGTCCTCGGCCGTGGGCATGTGCCCGGCGGTGACCATCTCGTGGACGTCGCGGAAGTACTGCTCATACCCGGCCGGGCGGAACAGGCCGATCAGGGTGGCGGGCGCGTCCGAGGCGTTGCGGAACCCGTGCCCGACGCCCTTGGGAACCGTCACGGTGCCTCCCGCGCCGACGACCGCGGCCTCGGCGTGGCCGCCGTCGACCAGGTCGAAGGTCACGTCACCGCTGACGATGACGAACTCCTCGGAGTGGCCGTGGTGGATGTGCGGCGTCGCACCCATCGAGCCGGGCGGCAGGGTGAACTCGACGATGGACAACTCTCCGCCGGTGTCCTCGCCGCGCAGGCGGACGAGCACCTCGTTGGCCGCCACGCGCAGCCGCTCCAGCGGGGCGGTGTGGATGATCGCTGTCATGTCCCGTCCTCGCGGCGGCTAGTCGCCGTAGACCAGGTGCTTGCGCGCGAACTCCAGCGACTCGGCCAGGTCGGCCTCGCGCCGGGCGCGGTGGCCGGACTTGCGCGTCGAGACCTCCACGGCGATCGTGCCGCGGAAGCCGATCGCGCCCAGGTGCCGCAGCACCTCGCCGCACGGCTGGTTGCCGCGGCCGGGGACGGCGTGCTCGTCGCGGCCGGGGCCGCTGCCGTCGCCGAGATGCAGGTGGGCGAGGCCGCCGCCCATGCGGGTGAGCATGGCGAACGCGTCGGTGCTGGAGGCCGCGCAGTGCGACAGGTCGAGGGTGTAGTCGGGGAAGCCGGCGATCGTCGGGTCCCAGTGGGGCGCGTACGGGACGAACTTGCGGCCCGCCATCTTCACCGGATACATGTTCTCGACGGCGAAGCGGATCGGCGCGAAGCGCTCGGCCATTTTGGCGAGGCCCTCGGCGAAGTTCTGCGCGTAGCCGCGCTGCCAGGCGAAGGGCGGGTGGATGACGACGGTGGAGGCTTCGAGCTTCTCGGCCATCACCGCGCTGCGGCGGAGCCGCTCCCACGGGTCGGGGCTCCACACGCGCTGCGTCATGAGCAGGCAGGGGGCGTGGACCGAGCCGACCTTCACGCCGTAGTGCTTCGACAGGCGCAGGAGCGTGTCGGGGTCCTGGCTCACGGCGTCGGTGAAGACCATGACCTCGACGCCGTCGTACCCCAGCTCGGCGGCCATCTCGAAGCCGACGGCGGTGGGTTCGGGGTAGACCGAGGACGTGGAGAGCAGGATGGGCGCACCCTTGGCGGACGACACGCTGACCAGCGTAGTCCGAGAACGCCAGACTGACATCATCGGTGGTGTCAGGGGTGTGGAAAGGGACGCGCCCGCGGGCACGTCCCTTTGCGGTCGGTTCCGACGGACCTCGGATCTACTCCTCGGCGGCCGGTTCCTCCTTCTTGGCGTTGCGCTTGGCGGCCTGTTCGCGGATGCGTTCGAGCATCGCGGCCTTGCTGTCGGCGGCCTCGTCGCGGCCGGTCTTGTCGACCACGCCGCCCTTCAGGTCCTTCTTCGACATCTTGCGCCGCTGTCCGCCCTGCCCGAGCATGTCGTCGCGTCCCCTGGCCATGACCTTCTCCGTCCGTCGGTGTAGCGAGACGTCACGTCTCGCCGTGGTCGAGTATGCCCCGCCGTGATCGCCACTGTCAAGACGATACGTCTCGTTCCACTTGTTGCTATGGTGATGCGGTGACCGTCAAACAGCCCGCCCGGCGCAGTGAGCGCTCCCGTCAGGCCATCCTCGGCGCCGCGGCCGAACTCGTCGCCGAAGTCGGCTTCCCCAAGCTCACCATTGAGGCGATCGCGGCCCGCGCCGGGGTCGGCAAGCAGACGATCTACCGCTGGTGGCCGTCGAAGGGCGCGGTCGTCTTCGACGCGATGCTGTCGGGCATGAGCGAGGACGGCGACCTGTCGCTGCCCGACACCGGCGACCTCGCCGCCGACCTGCGACTCGTGCTGCGCGGGACCGTCGCCGAGATGGCCGACCCGGCGTTCCAGGCCCCCGGCCGCGCGATGACGACGGAGATCCAGAGCGACCCGGTGCTCGCGCGGGAGTATCGCGAGCGCCTGCTCGGACCTAACCTGGAGGCGGCGAAGGCGCGGTTGCGGTCGGCGCAGGAGACGGGGGAGGTCGGCCGCAACGTCGACCTGGACGTGGCGGTGGAGATGATCTTCGGGCCGGTGTACTACCGGTGGCTGCTGCGGTTGGGGCCGCTCGACGACGCGTACGCGGACGCGGTGGCGGGGTTGGCGGTGGCGGGGTTGCGGTGAGGGCGGGGTTTGGGGCGCCGGGGACGCGTGGGCGGCGATGCGGGGGCGGCCGCGGTTCGTGCCCGGGTTGTCCACAACCGGTGGGTTATCCACAGCGAGCGGGGTTCGTGTTCGCCGGCCATGCCTGCGGCAGCGCTACGGTCGAATGTAGGGCGGAGGCCGGGAGGCCCCTGGCCGCATTCACGTTTTCGGAACAGGACCTGGAGTCGGCTGCGCGGCACGAGCAGCTCAAATCCGATGGGTCGATGCGAACCCACTCGCTGCCATTGCGCGAACGGCACCACCATATGGTCCACGTAGGACACCGCAGCAGAGCAGGGTTCCGCGCTCGCTGAAACGGGCGCCGAGCCGCCGAGCCAGCAACGATCCGAGGATGCCGCCGACGCCAGGGACACCGAGCGCCAGCCCGTACTCGAAGGGCGTGAAACTCAGCTCCCGCAACATGAGCACGGCCAGCAGCGGCGAGCTGAGCATGATGGCGCCGCCGAAGACCATGGCGTTCCAGAACAGCGCGTGCAGGCCCGGATGGCCGAAGATGTAGCGCCAGCCGGCGGTCAGGTCGGTCAGGAGTCCCTTGCGAACGCCCGCCGGTGGCGGCGGCTCGGGCGCCCTCAACCGCTGGATTCCCAAGGCGGACAGCAGGAGGCTGACCGCGTCGACGGCGACCGCCGCGGCCGCGCCGAGCCAGGAGACGAGCAGCCTGCCGAGGGGTGGGGCAACCGAAGGCGCAGTTGGCATCGGGGATGTCTTCGATGCGCATGGCCCGAGAATCGTTGGCGCTCGTGACAGGCGACGAGCCCTCGGTGCAACCGTGGTTCGTGCACCGGTTGTCCACAACCGGCGGGTTATCCACAGCGAACGGGGTTCGTGTTCGCCGGCCATGCCTGCGGCAGCGCTACGGTCGAATGTAGGGCGGAGGCCGGGAGGCCCCTGGCCGCATTCACGTCTCCAGAGCACCGCGCCCCGGCCCCGACCTGACAACTCCACGGCGATCCGCCTGGGCGCCGAGCGCCGCCTACAGCCGTGCTCGACTCCCCGCCATGCTGCCGAGTTCGCTGACGGCGAAGGCGGTCCAAAGGCGGCGGAAGTCGGGACCTAGGGAGGGCACCAGGTGAGGGTAGTGGGCGGGGCCGGCCGGTGGCACGGCCGCGGGCTACCCCTCCAAAACCACCCCCAGCAACCCCGGAAACCGCCCCTCCAACTCCCCCCACCGCAAGCTCATGCACCGCGCCTTCCCAAGAACCCGCGTCTCGGTGACCCCCGCCTCCCGCAGGATGCGCCAGTGGTTCGAAAGGGTCGAGCGCGGCACGTCCAGGTCGGGTGGGCTGCACTGGCACTCGCCGTCGGCGGCCATGCGGCGGACCAGATCGAGGCGCACGCCGTCGCCGAGGGCGTGGAGGACCGTGGCGAGGTCGACGTCCTCGATCCGGGGTTGTGACTGCGCTCTCAGCGGGCTCCTCCTGTCGGGCGGGCGGCCATAGTATCGCGCACGTTCCATCATTTCGGGAAAGTCGAAATAAGGAGACGGCGTGGCCATCCTGAAGACCTACGCGCGCGTGTGCGTCGACGACCTCGACGCGGCCCTTTCGCACCTGTCGCCGCTGATCGGCGAGGGTCCGCGCTGGCGCGAGTCCTTCGGCGGGCTGGAACTCGCCGGACTTGGCGGCCTCCTGCTCATCGCCGGGTCCGACGCGGAGCTCGCGCCTTTCCGGGCGACGCACGCGACCGCCGTCGTCGACGACCTGGACCTCGTCCGCCGGACCCTGGAGGCGCACGGCGCCGAGCTCCTGGAGGAGCCCTTCGAGGCGCCGAACGGTCGCGGGTTCACCGCGCGGCAGCCCGGCGGGGCGATCGTGGAGTACGTGGAGTGGCACGAGGAGCTGCGGGCGCATGTGTTCACCGGCGGGCCCCCGTCCGGCGTGATCGGCGAGGTGTTCGGGCGGCTGTACGTCGACGAGTTGGACGCGGCCCTGCCCGTACTGTCTGCGCTGTCCGGCCGGGAGCCCGCGCTGCGCTTCGACTACCTGGACCTGGAGCTGGCGTCGATCGGCGGTTTCCTGGTCATCGCCGGGACTCCCGCCGCGCTCGCGCCCTTCCGCGGCACGCACGCCACGGCGATCGTCGACGACCTCGCGCCCGTGCTCGCCGCCGCCGGCGAGGTTCTCGACGGCCCGAACGCGGTGCCGACGGGCCGGAACCTGACCGTGCGGCACCGGGGCGGGGCGGTCGTGGAGTACGTGGAGTTCAGGGGCCTGGGCGGCTAGCGCCACCAGCGCCGGCGGCGGACGGGGCTCTCCGGCGGAACCGTGAGCATCGCTTCGGTGAGGCGGGCGAGGTCGCGGACGACGGGCCCGCCGGGCCGCGCGGGCCGGACCGGGATGCGATCGAGGTGGCCGATCACCAGCCCACCGCGTGCCACCGGCCACATTGCGGTCACCGCGTCGGCCCTGGTGGTGCCGGTGCCGGTGAGGATCAGACGGCCGGTGCCCGCGAGGAACTTGCGGTCGTCGGCGCCGCCTTCGAAGCCGATCCGCAGCATGCCCTCCATGTCCGCCCGCCACAGCGTGGTCGCGGAGTCGGCGACGGCCGCGAGGTTTCCCGGCGCGCAGCCGACGCCCGGGGCGATCTCCCCGACACCCGGCGGGAACACCTCCCGGCGGCACAGGACATGGTCGACGCTGCGGGCCAGACCGTGCCGCTTGAGGTAGGCGCGGACGACGCGCTGGTCATGGTTTCCCGCGACCACAACGCGGCGACCCGACTCCTGGCACGCGGCGAGGAACTCCGGCACGTACGCCTTCGGCGCGGCGTCGGCCGTCGCCTCGCGCTCGGCCTCGGCGAACATCGCGAAGGCCTCCCGCCCGTAGCCGCGATCGACGGCGATCGCGTACCAGTCGTCGTCGGAGGCGAGCATCCGCGCGACCAGCGAGAAGCTCTCACCCCGCTTGAACATGAGGTCACCGAGGCGGCGGCCCGTGCCCTCGGAGCGAACCGCGTCCGCGACGGAGTCGAAACCGATGAGGACATGGCTCGTGCGGGCGAGCACGGCGGCGAGGTGCGGGCGAACGGGCGTGGGCATCGGCCGATCTTAGATTCCCCCTTGCCGTACCTATCGTTTTTCGATAGATTTCTATCGCACACCGATAGAAGGAGCCTCCATGGGACAGCTCGCCGTCCTCACCCTCCGGGCCGTCATGCTCGCCTTGTTCGCCGGACTCCTCTTCCTCCAGGCCGTGGTCGTGCCGATCATGATCCTGGACGAGGACCCGGCCGACCCCGCCCTCTCCCAGCGCCTTCCGATCATCGTGGTCTTCACACTGGGCACGATCACCGCCGAGGTCATCATCTTCTGCGTCTGGAAACTCGTCACGATGGTCCGCCGCGGGACGGTCTTCTCCATCGCCGCCTTCCGCTTCGTCGACATCGTCATCGGCGCCTTCGTCTTCGCCGCGCTGCTGGTCTTCGCCTTCGCCGTCCTGCTGGCGCCGCTCGGCGACGAGGACGTCCCGCCGCCCTTCGTCCTGATCATCGGCGGCGGCGGACTGGCGCTCCTCGGCGTCGCCCTGATCGTCTTCGTCATGCGCACGCTGCTGGCGCAGGCCATCGCCCGCGACGTCGAGGCCGCGCACCTCGCGGCCGAACTCGGCGAGGTGATCTGATGCCGATCATCGTCGACATCGACGTGATGCTCGCCAAGCGCAAGATGTCGGTCGGCGAGCTCGCCGACCGGGTCGGCATCACGCCCGCCAACCTCGCGGTCCTCAAGAACGGGCGCGCGAAGGCGGTCCGCTTCACGACCCTCGACGCGCTGTGCGAAGTCCTGGACTGCCAGCCGGGCGACCTGCTGCGCTGGGAGACCAGGTGAGTCGTGACGATGACCGAGAACGAGTCGGTCGACTGGTCCTTCGGAGAGGGGATCGCGCAGTACGACCCGGGTGACGAAACCCACTGAGCCGCGCGACCCCTGCGGGCTTAACATACATACATGCATGTAGGTAAACCGACGCAGGCGAGCCGCAGCGCCCGCACCCGGACCGCCCTCCTTGAATCCGCTGCGCGCGGTCTGTCCCGCTACGGCTACGGCAACCTCGTGCTCGAACAGGTCGCGAAAGAGGCCGGGTACACCCGCGGCGCCCTCTACCACCAGTTCAAGGACAAGCAGGACCTCACGCTCGCCGTCCTCACCTGGGTGCTCGGCGCCTGGCGGGAAGAGGTCGGCACCTATGTCGAGAAGGAAACCCGGCCCGTCGACGCCCTGCGCGCCCTCGCGCGCAGGCACGCGGTCTTCTGCCGGCGGGAGTTCGCAAGCGTCGCCGTCGCGATCCGTGTCGAGTTCGCCGGACAGGACCACCCCGTCGGCCGCAGCGTCGAGGACGCCTACGCGACCCTCACCCGCCTCGTCGCCCGCCTGATCGACGCCGCCCGCGAGGCCGGCGACGTCCCCGCCGAACCACCGACCCAGGTGCTCGCGGCGGCCTTCGTCGGCACCGTCGAAGGCGTCAGCATCGCCCTCGCCGGACAGGAACCGCACGACGAGCGGCTCGTCGAACGCGCGGCCGCGGGCGTGCTCGGCGTCGCCGTCCCCGATCCGTACCAGGAGGCAACCCCGTGAAACTCCCCAAGACCGCCCACACTTCGCGACCGTGGCGCATCCACGAGATCGCGCCCGACTTCACCGTCGAGGACGTCTGGCTCCTGCCGACGCCCGGCGGCCCCGACGACCTGCCCGCCTTCGTCCGGCACATGACCGAGCGCCGGGACGGGCCCGGGTTCACCGGCCCGGCGGGCTGGCTGTTCGCGCTCCGCTGGAAGCTCGGCAAACTGTTCGGCTGGGACAAGGAGGATTCCGGGCTCGGGAAACGCGTCCCGACCCTCCGCGACCGCCTCCCCGCCGACATGCGCGACGTCGAGCGCGGGCCCGACTCCCAGGCGCTCCCGTTCACGTCGGTGTACCTGCTCGGCGACGAGTGGGCAGCCGAACTCGCCAACGGGACCGTCCACGGCGTCATGCACATCGGCTGGGTCGAAGGCGACGACGGGATCCACCGCGCTCAGATGGCGGTGCTGGTCAAGCCCAACGGGTGGTTCGGGAAGGCGTACATGGCGGCGATCCTGCCGTTCCGCTACGCGATCGTGTACCCGGCGCTGATGCGCCTCATCGGGCGCGGCTGGACGGCCCGCCGAACCTAGATGTCGACGGTCAGGCCGACGGTCACCGTGTCGCCCTCGTCGACGCCCTCCGCCTTACGCACCATGGCCTTCAGCGGGACGATGTAGCCGCCGTCCTTCGGCCACAGCGACGTCGTCCACTCCGTCCCCCCGAGCCGCACCGACACCGGGATCATGCCCCAGCCGTACGTCACCGCCGACGACGCCGCCTCCAGCTCCGCCGCCCCGGCGTCGGGCACGGTGACGAAGTAGAACGGCGCGGGGCCCCGCCAGTACCAGACCTCACCGCTGAACTCGATGTGCATCGGGCCAGGATAGGGCGACGACCTCACACCCCGCCGCGCCATCTCGTCGTACAGGCATGACCACAGGAGCCGAGCCCATGGACACCCCCGCCGATCCGGGCCTGAGCGCGATCATGAGCGAGCGGCGCCAGCTCATCAACCTCGGCTACCGCCTGCTCGGGTCGCTCGCCGACGCCGAGGACGTGGTGCAGGAGACCTACGCCCGCTGGTACGCCATGACCGCCGCCGAGCAGGCCGCGATCGACTCCCCCGGCGCCTGGCTCACCACGGTCGCCAGCCGCATCTGCCTCGACCAGCTGCGCTCGGCCCGCAACCGGCGCGAGCGCTACGTCGGCGAGTGGATCCCCGAGCCGCTGCCCGATCCCGACGGCGACCCCGCCGACCGCGTCACGCTCGACGAGTCGGTCGGCATGGCGTTCCTCGTCGTCCTTGAGTCGATGACCCCGGCCGAGCGGGTCACCTTCATCCTCCACGACGTCTTCTGCCATCCCTTCGCCGAAGTCGCCGACATCGTCGGCCGCACTCCGGCCGCGTGCCGACAGCTGGCGGCCTCCGCCCGCCGCCGCGTCCGCGCGGCTCAGGCGGTGCCGGCGACCCCGGCGACGCAGAGCGCCGACGTGGTCCGGAACTTCAAGGAGGCGTGGGAGGCGAAGGACATCAGCGCTCTGATCGCCCTGCTCGACCCCGACGCCACCGCGATCGCCGACGGCGGCGGCCGCGTCAACAGCGTCCTGCGCCCGATCGAGGGCGGCGAGCGGGTCGCGCGCTACACGGTCGACATCACCGCGATGGTCACCGAGATGACGATCGTGGAGCGGACCGTCAACGGCCAGCCGGGCCTGGTCGCGATGCAGAACGGCGTGATCGCGACGGTGATGGCCTTCGACGTCGTCGGCGGCCGCATCCGGCACATCTGGGCGGTGCGGAACCCGGAGAAGCTGCGGGCCTGGACCGAGGGGTAGCGCACAACACTTAGCCCTTGCGGAAACCATTCTCCCGGGCAATACTTAGCCTCATGGCTAACAATGTCGCCGAGCTCGACCGGGTCTTCGCGGCCCTGGCCGACCCGACGCGGCGCGGGATCGTCCGGCG
>Ga0307515_10023193_pt1 | contig 10891 bp, 16 predicted proteins | sample 17_EM_MG_FD_194513 | JGI IMG/M metagenome (GOLD analysis project Ga0307515, IMG submission 194513) | Populus trichocarpa ectomycorrhiza microbial communities from riparian zone in the Pacific Northwest, United States - 17_EM | ecosystem: Host-associated > Plants > Roots > Unclassified | place...
GCCAACCAGTTTATTGAAGGTTGAATGGAGCAGCCCGGGGATGGGGGGGAGAATATGGTGGAGGATATGGCGGAGGGCACGAGCACCGGGGGTCTGATACGGGCAGCTCGTAAAAACCGTCCCCGCGATGACGACGAAAGCGTAGAAGACGATCCCGAGCGCAGTGACACTGAGGACAACGCATGCAACAGTCACCTCAATCTCCCAAAGGTAGAGAGACAGGGCGCAACCGAGCAGCAAGAGCGCAACTTGCAGCATCAGCGGCAGGGACTCCATCACATGGTCAAAGTACCAGGTGACGATGCCGTCCAGCTTCCGTTGGCGATCCTGGCTGCGCTCTATCCCAGCCCCTCGTACGTCGGTCGATGCATATCGATTCAACCACTGCTTCCCGAGCACCGCGAGGAAGGCGGAGAAGAGTGAGGCGGCGAAACTGGCATATAGCATTGCTTGGACATGGATGATTCCACGGGGGGCGCCGGTCCACTGAGGGAGAGAGGGAATGTTATCACCGAACGTGGTGTTGTCCATTTTGTAAAGCATGACTCTGAGGAGGGCGGTAGTCTCGTCGGCTGGGTCTGACTGGAGCTGGGGGTGGACCTGGATGATGAAGGCGGAGGTGACGGCGGAGAACAGACCGGCCTGGGACCCAAGTCAGCACGCGCGCACCCGAGCAATGCGCATAACCTACGAATATCAGTGTTGTGTTCAGATCCTCGTCGTGCTTCTTCATGAATTCCTTATCGTATTCCTCGGCCTCCTTGCGATAATGTTCATAGAATTGGGCACGGAGATCCTCCTGTGGCAACTCCCGGTCCGTTTCCTTTCTGTGCGAGGGGTAAACGACGGTGGCCGACGGAATGCAAATCCGAGCTCACCTATCTACCGGGCGTTCGCTTGGTTCCCCGTCATTTCTATCCCTCCTCAGTACTCCCCCATGATCCTGGCTACCCTCAGAGACCGAAGGGCTGTGGCGCTGGGTTTCCCGTAAACCACCCTCCGATGCAGAATTCCGGCTTTCCCTAGACCTTGAGATCCAAACTGTCAGGCAGGGAAGCGGCCAGGGCAGAGCATAACGTACCGCCTCCTTTTTTTCCCCTTTCTGGTGCTCGCAGGAGGGCCTTCATCTGCTGCATGGGTCTGCCCTTCGACTTCAGCTTCTCGACTACAGGTAAGATCAGATCAGTCAAGCTACATATCAAGGAGCCGGTGAGCTCACCGCTGAACCGTGAACCTCCCCAAGCCGATATCTGTCATGGTAGGTGGGCTTGGTATGGTTCACAGTGATAAGGGAAGATGTAGGGGGATGACTGGAGGAACGGAAGATAGCGGGTGGCTGAGCTGCCACGAGGCAACTAAACGCATTCCCAGATACCAAATACTTGCCCAATACTATCCCTCGTGTGGGTCAGATATCGGCTTCGAACGATTCTATTCATGACCAGGATGTTCAGCGGAGAAAGTGGCATATTTCCTCCTCGTCTATCGACCACGCCCGACCGTGGGGGATCGATACCGACCCCCCACCACTGCTCCTTTCTCAGGTGAATCGCGTGAGAGTGAATCGTCCTGCAGGATTGAATTACACGTAGGTCAGACGAAGACACGACGTGACGTCCACACTGTCCGCCGCATACCTTGATTGACCAGCCGAGAACGATTCTTGCGATCGCAACACCCTTTCCCCTTCCCCGCGATTGTGCTCAGCGTCCAGAAAAGGCAGAAAAAGTGAAGTTTATTGTCTTCTGTGACGGCGTTGCTGTCGGCCGGACCCAAGGGAGCATTGTTGGAAGATGGTGAGTAACCGCAAGCGCGCCACTGTGCGATGTGTGTCCCCAGTGTTGATGTTTTTTCCGACATTGCCGGCGGTCTGCGCTTGGACCTCAATTCGTCATCTGTTTTCTACCACGCATTGTTCATGTGTTGTTATGAAATACAAGCTAAACACCTCCTGTTACATGTACACTTGTGGTCCGATTTGCTTCCTCGAATTGGAGGGGAAGACATCTCATTTCTGAATCAACGCCTCGAGTATCAGTTTGACACCCCAAGCGCCCGGATCTGGGACTTTCCCCTTGAGCGATTCGCTCTCGACATATGCACTCCTGCCTGCCTTTGCGTCGACATCTTTCGTTTGTTCTGCTGCTGCAGTTGCTGCGTCGACCGCTTCAGCCAAATTCTTTCCTGAAACGAAGCTCTCGACGAAAGCACTCAGAGGGTCGACCAAGGTCCTTGAGGGTCTGCGTGCGCGGGTGTAGGTGTATAACCTATCAAGCGCGAAATCAAGCGTTCCGCTCCAATCTATTGCCTCTGTGGAGGAAGAGTGGAGCCCTTGGGCAAGAGCAGAGAAGAATATTCTTGTAGGGTGTTCAGCGATCTGGTTGTACGCTAGGAAATGGGACCCACGAGAATAGAGCACCACTAGTACCACCCATCTGTTCCTCCGCGACTTGAGAGATTGCAATTAAAGAGGAGACGATGTCCCTTCCCGATACTTTGCCTTCTTTGATGGCCCGTAAGACCGCTGTCGCGCCGCCTTTTAGAGTCAATCCACAGTCGCCATCCCCGGCGATGGTGTCCATTCTGGTGATCTCCGGTTCCGCTTGAATTATGGCGTTGCAGGCTCTCTCGATGGCTGAAACGAAGGTAAAGGGGTCTGGAGCCTCGATAGGCGACATCGACTTGTCAGTGACAGAGACTGTATTTGATGTTTTGGACGAAAATACGAGCCCAGCAGGCGGGACGCGGGAGGACCACTTCCAACCCGGTGTTTCAGTGGGTTCGTCAAGGAGGGAAAGGATTAGATCGCTCGTATTTTTCTCCTCCGGCAGAAGCAGAAGAGTTATTGAGAATCCTGGCATGTTCAAGCTAGTCTTTATCGTAGTCGGTGGTCAGCCCGTGGGTTACTATCGGATCGTCCCCCGACACACCATGAAAGTTCCGGAGATGAGCCTTTGAACTGGGAGGCCTTTTGCCTGAAGTTGACGCATAACTTCTCCAGAAATACCTCCGAGCTCGAGTTCGCTGAGTCCTCCGAGGTTGTTCACCAAAGCAACTACTTGGTCCTGACCTCCGCCACGGAAAGGAATATAGCTTCTGTCCTCGTCTTCGGTAGAGGTTATCATCGTGATGAGCTGGTCAACGAGGCGATCCACAGGTGGGACAGGGGATACACGTTTGTTTCCTGCTTCGTTGTGAATTCCCATACCAATTTCGATTTCATTCCCGGAGAGGTGGGATTCGGATGTGGCGGTACCGGGAACCTGGAAAGAAACGGTGAGACATCAAAAACTTGCAAGTGTTGGGGACTTATGAATACATGACAATGTTCAAGGCCGACTCCGACGGTACCGAGGTTCCTGGAAACCACTTCTGCTATGGTATAAACTTCGTTGAGGGATGCACCTCGTTTTGCCAAGGCTCCGGCGATTTTGTAGACAAGGACAGTGCCAGCAAGACCGCTGGTTGTCGGAAAACATCAACACCGGGGAGGCCGTTACGTGGCGCGTTGCGGTTACTCACCGCCTTCCAACAATGCTCCCTTGAGCCCGACCGACGGCAACGTCGTCACCAACGACAAGAAACCTCACTTTGTCGGCCTTGTCTGGATGTTGAGCAGCGAACTGTTCCTTTGCTAGGCCAAAGTTGAGGACATCTCCGGTGTAGTTCCTAAACCCGCGACCAGTTAACACGAGCGAGTCGGTGGACCACGTCGATATACTTGACGATGATCAAGGTTCTTGGGTGGTGACAACGGAGTAAGCAAAGTGACGAAAAGAACGGGTGGGGAACCGTTCACCCTTTATCGTTGCCAACGAGTTCGATGGCTCGGCGCACCTGACTCGGGTTTGGAGAAGCAAAAACATTTCCGCAGACGGCAGCTTCATATCGGACAATCGAATAAAGATCGCGAACGGGAACCTAGAGGTAGATCTTGCGTACCAGTCAGAATGCCATCGCCTACGAAACCGGCATGGGCGGGTTCATGGCCTGATCCGCCTCCGCAGATCAAGGCAACCTGGGATGGATCTGGGGAAGTGAGGTAGACGACTTTTGATGTACGAGAAATCTTATCAGACGAGCGATATCTGGCCGATATGCCCCAAATATCGCACCTCTGTTGGTCACATCGAGGGCTACCTGGTGGTTTAGTTCGCATAAACCTTTGAGCGAGTCGAGGACAAGGGTCGACGGGTCCTCGCCGAGGATGTGTTTCGCTGGAGAACAAAGGGGGTCAGGGACAGGAAAAGAAAGGGGGGGAGAGCAAAAATACACTGGATGGCCATGATATAGTTTGATAGCAACCACCACTTCCCTTTGAGATTCGTCAATACAGACTTGACTCTACTACACAGCACGGCATCACTTCGACGCGCGGTGTCGAGACGCGTAATTTCCGGTTCTTCCACCTCCCCCTCTCTTCCCAATGTCTCTGCCACTCCCACCTGCGACTACCAGCGACACTCTCAGCGACCTCCAGGCCGGCTCCAGGAAAAGACAACGCTCGCTCTCCATGCAATCGGATTCTTCTTCTCCCAAACGCTCCGCCTCGGAGGATCCCACCCAAGATTCTCAGAAGGATATCAGCGATAAATCTGCACGTCCTTCCCCTCTTCCGTCTGAACCCACTCCAGTCCTCGAGGACTCTCCCATGAACGATGGTCAGATATCATCCCAGGACGTCCCGATGCCACCTTCCTCACTTCCCCCCGTCGATCCATCCACCATCGATCCTATCATCACTCGCCCCCTTCAAATCGGTGAAACGTGGTACATAGTGCATAAAAGGTGGATAGACCGGTGGCGGAAGGCCTTTTCTGGCCAGGAGGACAAAGAAGAGGGCTTCATCACTCATTCTACTCTTGGGCCACCCGACAAGGAGAACCACAATCTACTAGACGAGAGACGCAATCTCAGAGAGGATGTCACCAGCGAAACTGTAGATTTTGTTCCCGAGGAAGTATGGGATCGGTTTATCTCGCAGTGAGTTCTCTACCATCGCCTCGTGTGGCGGTCCTTCTTCGACTTAGCTGCTTTGAATCGGACAGCTATGGAACGGTAGATCAGCCCCTTCCTAGGAAGGTTATTGCTCGCGGGGCCATACAACAACCCACTATCGAGATGCATCCTCTCATCCTGAAGGTCGTCCGCATAGCCGATCCATCACCTCCGACAGCTGGTCCCTTCGTTCACAGAATAACGATCTCCGCCACGGCGACCGTAAGGGAGCTACATAAAGCAATCCATGCGCTCTTCGACGTCCCGGATACTCCATTTCGTGTCTGGTCAGTCACCGAAGTCCCTGAGGATGCCCCGTATGAGGTCTCGAAACTGAAAGAGGATAACCCGAACCCTAAACTCTTGAACGACACCGACGACTTGTTAGAACACGAATACGTGGAAAATGGTGACTTTTTTGCAGTAGAGTTCCAGAAGGATAACCAGTGGCCGTCTAATACGACCCCGCAAAACCATACACCTGTACTGCTCTTTGGAACAGGGAGGGACTTCTTTGGGAAAATGCAGGCAGGGAGTCTTGGATCGAAGACGGACGACGCCAAACCTGCGATCGCCACCTCTTCCAGGATTTCTCCATTGAAAAGTAGCACACCCACATCGTCGAGGCGCGCTCAAGAGCCTGGAACACTTGGACTGGGTAACATGTGAGACTACCTTTTTACACCTTCGTTCGACTGCTTATCCATTATAGGGGAAACACTTGCTTCATGAATTCCGCCCTCCAGTGTTTGGCACACACCAAGGAGATCTGCCAATACTTTGTCTGTACGTTTAACGGGCGCAGCTAGGGCCAGTAAGGTACTCAAAACACACCTACAGCAGGAGTATTCGAGGGAGAGCTCAACCCGGAAAACCCACTCGGAATGCAGGGCGCTATTGCGGAAGCCTTTGGCGCTCTGCTTCGACGGATCTGGTCCGACTCTTCGACAACAACCTCTTACTCCCCTCGAGAGTTCAAACAAGTCCTTCAAAGATTCGCCCCTCAATTTATTGGCTATCAGCAACACGATTCCCAAGAGTTGGTCGCTTTTCTGCTGGACGGACTGCACGAGGACCTGAACCGTATTTTGAAGAAACCGTACGTCGAGAAGCCAGACTGGGAGGGTGGAGGAGATAAGGAGTTGGTGGAGCTGGCCAACATCTCGTGGGAAGGGTACCTCAAGAGGAACGATAGTGTTATTGTCGACCTGTTCCAAGGCCAATATAAGAGCACCCTTGTCTGTCCGGTGTGCAAGAAGGTGAGACGATGGCACACCGCCATCGAATCATGACTCACCACCGTCCCAAGGTCTCCATAACCTTTGACCCATTCATGTACCTCACGTTACCTTTACCGGTTAACAAGAAGTGGACTGGGTGCATTTTCTATATGCCCTGGGACACAACCGAAACGATACTAAAGGTTGACTGACTCCACTGTATCTGGTTTGATGCGCTTCATCTGACTTTTCGGCGCAAAGATACCCGTAGAACTTCCCCGCGATGCTTCGTTTAAGGAACTAAGGAAACTCCTTGGCCGCTGGAGAGAGGTTCCTCCCGACAACGTAGGATCCACTTATTCTCAATCTTCCTTCATTTTACTCACAAGTCATTAGCTCCTCACCGCAGAGGTTTTCAATAACCGATTCTATAAAGGTCTCGATGACCATGTACTGGTCTCCGAAACCTCGGAGAACGACATTCTTGTCTGCTACGAACTCCCTTGTCATGCCCAACAAGCGCGATCTTACAAACGCGACCCAGACGATCCTTACATCGTCCCGTTATACCGGGCAGACTGCGCCTCCAGCACCAGGCTGGCGTACGGACGTGGAAGCCCTTCGTACTTCGGATACCCCCTGATCGCCGTAATTGATCAAGAGACTGCGAAGAGCAAGGACGGGATTTATGGCGCAGTGATCGAACGTCTCGAACGTGGGGCTACCTCACCGCGGGATCTATACGCCTGGGAAGGTCCACCTGCCTCCGATTCTACGATCGAGCAAGTGTCGATAACCCTTAACGGGGTTTCACCCATCGATTCGGTCACGGAGATCAAACCAAATGGGGAAGTCGTCATGGTCCAAGAAGCCCCAGAGGAGGGTGATATAGCAGATGAAAAGAGCATGGTCGTCGAGGATCCCCAAGATACACCTGAGGAGATCGACGTGGAACCGAGGAAAGTGGGACCGAAACACGACATACTCGTTCTCCAACTACAGAACAACAGCAACCCATTCGCTCCTGGATTTGGTTCAAGTGGTCGATACGAGTCCTGGGCTAAACGGGAGCAGGATGCCGCCGTAGATGAGGAGGATGGTTCTTTGTTAAAAGAAGGGGATACCTTCGTGTGTGAGTTCGACGAACACATGAAGGGGTACTTCTTTGGCGATATACTCCATCCTGAGAGCGTCTTGTGGAAACGGAGCCCGCAGTTTACCCACCCCGAATACTCGGAGGCTAGGAAAGCCGAAGCCGCGAGGGTCAACAGAGGGATCACGTTACAGGATTGCCTGGAGGAGTTCACAAAGGAAGAGAAGTTGGGAGAAGACGATTTATGGTATTGCCCCAGGTGTAAGGAGCATCAGCAAGCCACGAAGCGGTTCGACCTCTGGAAACTTCCAGAGATCTTGGTCGTTCATCTCAAGCGATTCAGCAACAGTCGAATCCTCAGGGACAAGATCGATACTTTCGTCGACTTCCCGATTGAAGGGCTGGACCTAGAGGAAATGGTTGGAGAAAGGGAAGTCGCGAAGCGGTTACAGAGCCAAGGTTTTGATCTGTTCTCGCTTGGGCTGGGGGACATCGACGAGCCATTGGTTTACGATCTTTACGCGGTGGATGAACACCTCGGTGGACTCGGTGGCGGACACTACCGTGCTTACGCTCTCAACCACATAACAAAGAAGTGGTACCATTTCGATGATTCATTCGTCACGGAGTCCACTGCCGAACAGTCTGTGGTAAGTTGCTGATACTGTCCTACGAAACTGTCCTAAAAGAGTTATCGCCCAGAATTCCAACGCGTACCTTCTGTTCTACAGAAGACGGTCGGCACGTCCTCTCGGAGGCATGACATACGAGAAGATCGCTTCGTCCGGATTGCAGACAGACGGCGTGTGGACAGGACCGGGGCCAGAAACGAAATCCATCGCACCAAAGTACGCTACCGAGTACGCTACCGCCCGCCCAGCGAGCCCCGAGCACACGGAGAAACAGAGTGGACTCTTTGAGCATATGACAAACTTCGACGACCCGTCTGGTCCTCGGCCGTGGGGCGGCGATAGTCCGCGGTCGATACCCCCAGCTCTTGAGGAGCAGCCGACGATAGAACTCATGAGTATGAGTTACATAGACTTCCCGGACCCGGAACAGGTCGGTGACGGCGGTTTCATAATCCACTCGAACCCGCAGACACCGCCAAGCGACGGGGGATACAAGGAGGGGGCGATGAGTCAAGAGAGTGTGGACAGGTGGACGCGCAGTTTGACTGCAAAGTTTACGGAAGACAGCAGCGATTCGGTCCGCCCCTCGCCACCGAGCAGCTCGAACGGCGACGAAATCAACCCGTTCCAAGCGCCGGACGAGGAAGGATTGGATTTGATCTCTGTGGAGATTAAGGAGGTCTCGATGGATGGGACCCAGGCCACAACGTCGTTGAACGACATCGATTTTTAGGTTCATCCTCCCTCGATTTTTCAGCCATCCAATCCCTATCGTAGAACCCCGGATGTAATATACACGCGACCTGTTCCAGTAGACACATTCCTCTTGTTTTTAACTCGCAAGTACAAGGGATACTTCTTTCCCAGGCTTGAGGTCGGTCATGCGGAGCTTGCACTACTCCCTGATCTATGCGTCATCGATCCATCCCGCCCCTTCGATCGCTTGGACGGCTACAAGCACGACTACGGCGAAGCCGATGAGTCGTAATCCAGCGTCATTGCTGTACTTGACCGTCTACAATCCGACTCTCAAGCCTACCGGACCTGTACCCGACGACGATGAAGACGCAGAGGAACAGGCTCAGATCCTATTCTACACCGCTAGAGACCGGGCGGTGTCGCGAGATAGGATGTTGAGGCAGGTTGGGCTCGCCAAGGCGTTGGTCAACTTCACGGAGTACGTTTGTTTGGAATGGAGGGTGGAATAGCAGGACCTGATCCGTGTATTATAGGATGTTTAATCCCGGAGGGGAGCCTTGCGAGAACGTGCACTCGCAAACGAGGCGGATGGTCATGATATCCCCGGAACCTGGTTTCTGGATACATGCTGTGAGTTCCACCCTGTATTATGTCTCTCGTTTGCTGACCGCGTGTGAGCTAGTGCGTGGAGTTGCCCAAGACCCTTCGTCAGCCAATCAAATCTCCAAGTAAGGGGAAGAAATCGGAACCAGTCAAGCAAGAACCGCTGTTCGATTATCACGAGGGGTTGGTTCACGACACTGCTCTCAGGGCGCACTTCCAACGGGCGTATGAAACGTTCAAGGTGTTTCTTTTGGCCAACTTTTGGTGTTCACGTCGGCTGACGCGGTTGAGGGGTTAGATCAGACACGGGTCGTTCACCTCGATCTTGGATACTTTGGGCCAGCAAGCTCTCGAACTACAGCTAGAACGGTTTTTTACGGTTTGGGCGTGGTCTTGGGATACGGAAGAGCAGCCTGATTTCGGCTCGCACCTTGGTGGGTCACGCTCGGTGGTCCCAAAGTATATGATCGACGGCGTACTGACTTTCTTCTGGGTAGGAAGACCTTTGCATCCGCATTACAAAGCCCTGGGTTCACAGTTCGAACCTCTGGATGACATTCTGCCGATACAGTCCATCCCTTTTGCCCTGTCTCCGTCTGGCTTGATTCCGTCACCACGGTTTTCCGAGTTCAGCCCGTCCCCCGCCCTCGTCCAACACCTACGTTCTATCATCCCAGAATATGTCCCAAGCGTCCCCCAATCGGCTCCCGATCCGGAATTCGACTCTGGACCCATTAAGACCACCGCCTCTGCCGATAACATCTCCAGTCAACAGCCAACCGGAGGCTTTGCGCTGCCGACGATCCCCATGCCTGCAGTTAATCTCAATATGGATGTGCGGAACTTGAAGTGGAATTGGCCGGGGTATCTGACATTTGGGAAGAATTCGAAGGATAAGGAGAGAGAGAAGAACGGGAAAGTTGCCGGGGATGAGCAGAAGAAACCTGACGCAGAACTGGAGTCGAAACCAGATGCGGATGGAGAGGGAGGGGCTTCCTCGGTCGACGGCGACGTTCCTGGTGCTGATCCACCGAAAGAAGAGGAGAAACTCGTGGTCGAGGTTGAGGTTGACGCTGCGTCGCTGGCCGATGCGATAGGGTCGGAGAATGGTCGTGGTGGAAGCTCGAATGAGCATTCACCGGGTGCTGGTACCCCGAGCGAGGCGCCTTCGTCACCCGCCACCAAGACGATTAGACCCATACCGGACGATGTGACACCCACAGCAGTTCAACCGGCGGATCCTGTCCCTGTACTCCAAGGAGTTGACGAGACATCTCAGCAGTCTATTTCCACAAGACCCTCTTCGCCGAGCCCCGAGAAGGAGTTACCTCCCACGATTTCAGAGTCTCCGCCACCACCGCCACCCGTAACATTCTCCCAGACCACAGTCCACCTAGCACCTCCAGAACACCCCTTACGAACGACGAAGCGGAGGTTGTATTACCTGACGGTTCGTTGCCCTTCACGTGTTTTTTTTTTTTCGAAGATCTGAACTGGAAATATGTTTTGTTGGCGTTGACAGAAAGAGGACATCACTGTCGCTATAGCTGACGATGAGAGTTTGAGCCTTCAGCTCCGGGATGATTTGCAGTCTGTAGCAGAGGCAGCCCTGAAGGTTATGGGGAACCTACGGGCCACTATTTATG
>Ga0307515_10023194_pt1 | contig 10891 bp, 6 predicted proteins | sample 17_EM_MG_FD_194513 | JGI IMG/M metagenome (GOLD analysis project Ga0307515, IMG submission 194513) | Populus trichocarpa ectomycorrhiza microbial communities from riparian zone in the Pacific Northwest, United States - 17_EM | ecosystem: Host-associated > Plants > Roots > Unclassified | place...
GACAAAAATTTCTAATCAAACAAAGAGGGATTCTACACCTTCGACCCTTATTAAGGATATTCATTTCTAAAAACACAATCATGCAAAGCAAACACTAGCAGTCTCAAGAGGGAAAAAAACTATAAAGAAATGCAATAAATAAATAAAACTCTCTAAGGGGAAATAATATAAAGTTGCAGAATTTGAATATGTAGAGTTGATCATCATTTATAGTAGTATCTATTTCTATTTTTACTGCTATATATTTTAAATCATACTTACCTCGGTAATTTTCACTACCATAATTTTTAGATTTTTTATCGATATTTATACTCACATTCTATCGACATGAATTTTTCTCGACGGACTCATAGACAAAAATAATCCTTCAAAAAAACTCTCGTCGATGATTTATGGTATGTCGACGAGTCTGTCGATAATAGTTTTACCAATGGATTTACAGATGACAAAGGCACACCAAAACAAATTTTGGCAAGTCCTTGGTCGTAGTGTTAGAGATATTGTACACTTAATTTCTATCAGGTCCATCTGACAATCCTCTCGAGATCCGGATGGGTTGAAATATCATCATCGTATCTCTTCTTCAACCGGGTGTTATATGTATTCTGCAAAAAAAAATCAGCAAATTCAAAAAATAACAAATTAAAAAAAATGGTTGAAAATCAACATACCACAAAGTGCATTGAACTGATCCGTATAAGAATTCCATATAGAAAGATTATTCATGTCTATGAATAGATTCATATGAAGTTGTGTAAATGATCCTTAGATTTGATATCACGAAATTATCTTCTATATGTAATTTTATGTTTTGATCCTAACTGCCTGTTACTTTAATCAAAGGAAACAAATAAGCAGGTTTTGAGTATAACTTAAAAACTATAAAGGTATTTAAATGATCAAAAAATGATTCATTATGATAGATGAATTAAGAAAAATATTCTATATGTTCTCAAATAGTAATGATTAAGAAATTCTTGTTCAAAGTGAAATGAGATTTGAAAATGGTTTTAAATCTTATTTAAAGAATGAATGACTATGGTATTGAGGACAAATATAATATGACAAAGAAGACATGCTCTATATTTAAATATCTAAATAAAAAAATGATGAATGAATAATAATGACACTGAGAAATTTATCACTAAAAGGTTGAATCAAGCCATATATAACTTTCTTAATATTTGGAGGATCATAATGTATTTTTTGGTGCAATGCTTGATCTTCAAATACAAATCAATCAATTTATTGAATTGATAATAAGTTAAATTATTTAATTTATTTAATTATAATTTATTTAAGATTATGATTTACATTTGAGTCAACATATTACAAACTTAATGGGTTACACACATTAAGAATCATTGATAAAAAATTAATTGAGGCAAAACTGACTAATTTTATGTAATGAGGTCCCTATCAAAAATCAATTGAGATCCTTTAAGTTTGGCATATTTTACAAAGTAGCCCTTGGTTTCAGTTTGTTCAATTTAGCCTCCATTTAAGCTTTAAACTTTGATTTTCTTCAATCTAGTCCTTGAAAAGGTTTGGTTCATCCCCTAATGTTACGCGCTTTTTGCATAAAGGTTTTTGGTCTTGAATTTTTTCAATTTAGCCGTCAATTACTTTCAAACTTCAAATTTCTTGTAATTAAACCCCTGATTGTACCGATTTGGCATTTCAAGTTTCAATTGTGTCCTTAATCTTCTAATCTTTGCAAACTGATCTGAATTAGGCCTTCAAACTTGATTTTTCTTCAATTAAGTCCTTGATCGAATCCTCCCAACCCATTAGAAGTTTAATTAAGTCATTAAACTTAATTAATTCTTTTAATTTTTGTCCAATTGACTTTCAAACTTATTTTTTCTTCAATTAAGTCATTAAATAAGTCAATTAAACATGTTAGAAGTTTAATTAAGTTCTTAAACTTAATTAATCCTTCCAATTGTGGTCAAGTTTGGATTTCAACTTCAATTTTCTTCCTTCATCTCATCTTTTCAAACATCCCAATTTGGCTATTCTTCTCGTATTTTGATCTTTTTCAACTTGAAGGTTTATCTCTTTTTGTCCTGAAAATATATTTTTTAATTTTCTGATTATTTTTTATTCTTCAATAAATTTTTTTTTTTCATAAAATAATTTTGGAGAATCCAAAATTATATTATGACAAGTATCATCTTCATCAGGGTCTTGGGAACAAAATAGTTGTTTGGAATAACTCTTTCAGATGTGAAGCCTTAATAATATAATTTTGAGATTCACATACCTCAGAAAGTCGAGCTGGCGGTCTGGATGACTGAATCCCCAACTCTTGTTCCCACTCGTTATCGATCTATAGCATTAGAACAACAAAGCTGAAGATGTCTAATTTTAGTGAGTAGGGTCCATATTTTGGCTGAAGATGTCTAATTTTAGTGAGTAGGGTCCATTATATTTTGGCTGAAGATGTCTAATTTTAGTGAGTAGGGTCCATTATATTTTGGCTGAAGATGTCTAATTTTAGTGAGTAGGGTCCATATTTTGCCAAGGGGATATGTAGCCATTGCACTCGTCCTTGGAATGTTAAGATGTATATGTAAAAGAAATGAAGATATAAAATCATTTGTCTCTTAGGGTTCTAATAGTGAATCATGGAAAATGCATGTATGAATTATAAATAATACGAGGGTTCTGTCCTTTTAAACCTAAGTTTAGTAGATGAGTCTTCTAGTTGACTTGGAACTTTATTAAAAATAAGTCCTTTTTACGTGTCTCTTCATTATAAGGGCCTACGTAAACTTAACATGCTCTTTTAAAACAATTTTAATAACAAAGACAATAAATTTTGTCATGTTATCATCAAACTTCAATTTTAGTTTATTTTACATTTTGTCATGTAAGCTTAATAATTCTCTTCTAAAATAAATAAAAATGAATTTAAAATTATGTTGACAAGCTTTCGTCAAGGTTTTGTTAAATTAACAATATCTGTACTTGGATCTGTATTTTTATAGATAGATAGAAAGTCTTTTATTTTTAAGGATTGATATTAAAAAATTTTGTAAAAAATATTAGAATATTTTATAGTAATTAAATTGAGAAAAATACATATTAAAGATAATATTTCATCTGAAATGTTGTAATAACAGTAACGCCGATCTTTCCTTGTGGATAAAAAATAAAAAAAAGAGGAAATTCCCATTATATCATATAAACTAAAAGAAATAAAAATCAACATCAAAACACTTTAATAACCTAACAACAATGATATAGATATATGATATTATAAAAAAAATTAAATTAAAACTACTTAACTCTTACTTTCCTCATCTAACCTATTTAAGTTATTTGAATAGCTTTGATTAAATTTATGATTTAACATTTAGGGACTCTTTGAAAAATTCATTCAAGTATTATATTATATTCACTTTAAAATACAATGAAAACAACTTTCGATTAAAGATTTATTGGTAAGAAAAATAAAATGCATGGGTCAAAAGAAAATTTTCAAGAAATTTGAAGGACCAAAATTTATAATATAAGAAATTTCATGAACATATGTTAATTTTTAAAAGCTTTAGTAACATCAACTATCAAAAGAATATGATGAAAATATAATATTTTAAATTGACAATAAAATAAAAATAGTGAAAAATCTTTTAATTAGATACAAAATATAGAGTACATGGATTTACCAAATCATTCACCCAGGAGTTAAAACTTGAAGAGGATTACAACAAAGTTTCGCACTCTTATATATAATAAATAGCATGCGTGCTAAAACACCTCAACACAAAATCCTATCCATGATAGGACGTGATTTGCAAATGGCCTCCAGAGGCACTACTTTCTGCAATGTTATCCCTCTTCCTTCTGTCATGTCAACTTCCTTCTCACTGACCCTTTTCCATTCAAAGCATTGGATCAATGACCCCAACGTGGAACCCACTACTCGTTGTGCTAAGCCTGCCCCAGGACACGACCTTCTACCGCACCCAAATGCTATGAGCTTACGATCCTCTCCTTCGTTGTCAAATCTATCAGGTTTAAAACTGGTTGGATCATCCCAGACTGTAGGATCTCTATGTATAGCCCATGCATTAACCAGTAAGATTGTGTCACGAGGAACATTGTATCCTCCAACACTGCAACTTTCTGATGACTCGTGAGGAACCAGAAGTGGAGCTGCTGGATTTAACCGTAGGGTTTCAGAGATGATATTTTGGAGATATTGTAATTTCGAGAGATGGGTTTCGTCCAGCAAGAATTCTTCTCCAACTTGGGTGTCCAATTCATCTCTAGCCTTCTTCAAAGTGTTCGGATTGTTGAGTAGGTTGGACATTGCCCAATCCAATGTCACTGCTGATGTATCAGTACCTGCTCCTAGCATTACCTGTAGAATGATGATTGGAAACAGAGATATTGAAAATTATTTCTGAAAATGATTTATTGAAACGAAAAAAAGAATATGTTATTGACACTAAATAATGAAAATTGCTAAAAACTTCTCTGGGTTGTTTTTCTTATTATGCACTTCTACATTTTTCACTGTATAAAGAGGCTCTCTTATTCATTGAGCTAATTCCAAAAAACTCCAACAACACGGACAAACTTCTTTAGGAAGCCATTTCCCTGTCTCCTCCTTTCCCATTCTTTACATAATTAACACATAAATAATTCACATAACATTCAAATATACTAACTTGATCATTGAAGTGACTTTGCAGAGGTACACTCGACACTCCTAGCTTTTGGTGTTCGATCTTCATGTATATAGGGTTTACGAAGACACCATTATAATTTTCTCAATCTTTAATAGAAACTGAATCGTATATATAATTAATCTAGAAGTCAAAAAACTTGTGCATCATTACAATCATTTACCTATACCCACATTGATGAAGTCCCAAAAAGTCCCAAAAAATCCAAGTAGTCTAGGAATAGGGTTCCTGGGTTGAATAATCGATTAATTAGTTGGTCCTAGCAATCTCATCCATTCTCCCTAGCCAATGTGTTTTTTTAGCATATATTTTGTGCTTGGTAAGTCAAGGCAGCTTGTGACTAGTACCTGCAAAAGGTCCTCTTTAGTGAAGGTGAGGACTCTTCGATGCTTAATTAAGTATCTTTTTAGAGAGAGAAAATACAACAATATTCTAGAGAGAGATGTTCTGAAAATATATGTGTAGTTGAGAATGGAGATTGTGAACCTTTGTTCTGAAGATCTCATGGTGTATTTATAACCCTTGTGTTTTGTCCTTATGTGAAGAGAATGTTCTGGAGTGTATTTTTACCTTGATAGCATTTAATGAGGGATAAATATCTCTTACATCTATATTAATATTTGATGGAAATATGGTGGGTCCCTAGAGGACTTTTATACACCTAAAAGGTGTAGAGAGATTATGGTCCAAGATATCAGATATAACTGAGTCCATGGAGGCTAAGCTCTTCCCCTAGGCTATATCCAAGGGAGGACGATTATCCTTTTATGCATGCCCCAAGTAAGATGATCATTCCATTGGGCGTGCTTAAGGAAGGATGACATTTTCTTGGGTGTGCTAATGGTGGATAGTTATTCCATTGAGCGTGCCAAGGGAGGATGATAGTTATCTTGGACTTGGCTGACTCTTAAGTCCAAGTGCAATGAACTTAGCTGTCTACCAAGTCCGAGTGCCTTGGGTCTGACATGTTTGTCAGACCTGCGTTACCTTGAACTTGGCTAAATGTCAAGTTCAATTACCTTGGGTTTGACATGTTTGTCAGACCCACATTACCTCATTTCCTTGTGCGTGCCAAGGGAGGATAGTCATTTCATTGGTCGTGCGAAGGTAGGATGGTCATTCCATTGGATGTGCCAAGGTAAGAGATCATTACCTTGGGCATGCCAAGAGAGGATGCATATTTTCTTGGGCGTGCCCGAGGCTTGGCATACTACTAAGTCCAATCACATCTAGGTCTGGCTAGCGCCAGACCCAGCGGGGCTTGGCACACTGTTAAACTCAATCATGTCGGGGTTTGGCTAATGTCAAACCTAGCGTGCCCGAGGCTTGGCATGTTACCAAGCCCAGCACACCTTCACTAAGGCATGTTTTTCCCCTGAAAATTTAGACTCATGGGTCTTTCTTGAACCGCTTTTTTTTTTGTAAAGATATACTGATAAAATTTTGGTTTATTAGTAGCCCACCAATTTTTGTGATATAATAATATGCAAAGACTTTAATTAACTTCCTAGTTTGGGTAGAATGATGAGTTTTACTTTTATAAAAAAAGATGTGTAAGCCAAGAAAGATGCAAAACAATATGTTTTTGGACTGAAATAAATTATTTCATAAGTAAAATACCAAGAATTTGAAAACAAATTCTACAAGATTAAGGATACCATATCCATCATTTATGAAAACTCCTAAGTGGTTGTGTGCAACCCAAAGAGGGTGAACATATACTTATAAATTTCTAAGTGATTATAGGTTCTTTGGAGAGTAGGAGCTTGTACATTTCCCAGCATTGTCAAGGGGTTTAAAAGCCCTCAACTGAAGAGTAGTCATCATGCTTTGTTTTTATTATTAATATTTTTGATAGGGCATGAGAGCCCCCCATTAAAGAGTGGTGATTAGATGATGTTGCTATTTGTACTATGGAGACCAAGTTCATCATTTGGAGAGTTGTGTATATATCAATGAGGATACTACATCTATCCCTTTGAGATTGGTGCATATAACATTAAGAAGACCAAATACATCTCATGGAGAGCGGTGCATATAACATTGAGGAGACTACATCTATCCCTTGAAGATTGGTAAATATAACACTGGGGAGACCAAGTCCATCCCATGGATAGTGGTGCATATAGCACTAGGGATATCACATTCATCACATGAAGAGTGGTGCATATAACACTAGGGAGACTACATTTATCCCTTAGAGAGTGGTGTATATATCATTGGGAGACTAGGTCCATCTCATGGAGATTGGTACATATAGCATTGAAAGATCATATCTATCCCGTGAAGATTTGGTGCATATAACACTAGGAAGATCACATTCATCTCTTGGAGATTTCTACCGCTCTCAGGGATCACCTGGAGAAAATGAGAAGTCATTTTGAATAAGTCATTCATATATAAGAAACTTATATTTTTATCAAGGATTATATACCCTAAGGTGATTTGAGTGATAAGTACTATCGTGGGGTGCGCACGGTGTCGAGCAACGACAGGTCTGCCTCTTAAGATGTGTGAAAGGAAAGAATTTTGGGTTTAATTATAAAATTATAATTATAAAATTCAGAAGTTGTTACCTAGTGTTATGGTCACTAAGAAACTCGATGGTTTGTGAGAGTTCGAGTAAAGGACTGGTTATGCAAGGCGAAGATGCGTCACCCGCAATGCACCCTACTTGAGGTAAGCTGCATTGTTATTTGATTGTTTTTCTAGGTCAAGTTTCTATTTTTTGATCTCGTCTAAGGTTCAAGGTAAATCTCCATTTATGAGGAAGTTTCTACCTTATCGGGTTAAATCCTAATCGTTCTAAAGTCTAAATTTTAGAATCACATTTATTTTGCACTTTGTATCTTTAATACCTGAGGGTATACTTTACAATTTAATTTTATACCCCTAAATATTAAAGTCTATAGCTAAATCCTAACACTTTAAATATAAAGTGAACAAAATGATTAATGAAGGATTTGTTTTTTGATATTTTGGTTAAACTCTAATGTATAATTATAAATTGGTTATGATATCCATTTTATATTTTAAAACATGAAAAAAATGCTATTGTTTTTGTTTTTTTTAATGAAAATATACTTGGAAAACTTTTAGGATTCAACCATATGCACAAAGACAAAACAATTTTTTTATATGTTTGTGGAAAGAGAAAATTAATTTAATTTTTTTTTTATTTTCAAAAAAAAAAATTAAAGGAAAGTTTTAGAGAAAGCCAAATATTTTTAATACTAGATTTGTATCTTACAATGTAAGTCTACAGCCTGATATTATGCAAAATAGTTGGAAAAACATGCAAGGGGGCCACAAATATTTTTAAAATTCCCTTTAGAAAATTTGAAATTTTTTCTTTATTTTTTTGATATTATTATATTATTATATTTTTATTAAATATATTAGGTTGCATCCGGCTAGGTCAGGTTGGGCTGACAAGTGGGCTAATAGACTTGGCCTCTCTGTTTTTTAAATTGGGTTGGACCCGACCTAGCCATCTGAGTTGGGCCGGAACGGGTCCAGCCCGACTCAATCGAGATGGGTCGATTGGCGGCCCAACATATTTTGCTTTTTTTTTTTGGGTTTGCATCTGCTGGCAAAATCTACCAATTGGAGGACATGAGTTATTTCACATCCTATATACAGATAGGAGAGGGGAAGGAGAAGAAGAAACTCACTTGGTGTAGGGGTTGCGACTGCCGTCACTGGTCTGGTGTGAGGACGGTGGAAGTGTTGGTGGCTGGGTTGTTATGGTGCAGGAAGAAGAAGACGTTTGTGGTGGAAAGGAGAAGCTTGTGGTGGTTGTCCCTATCACTGGCGAGGAGATGAGTTTGCAAGGATGTTGAGTTGTTGGAGGTCACGACGTGGGGGAGGTTGTGGTGGCTGAAAAAGCCAAAGTTGTGGCAGTAGAGGAGAAAAAAAGGAAGGTTGGAAACTTAAAAACTAGAGTTTGATGTTTTTCTCAAAAATAGTCCTTGGCTATGAATTTTCTAAATTTAGCTTTTAATTGACCTTAAAACTTTAATTTTCTTGCAATTTTACCCCATTTGAACCAATTGACTTTGTAAAAATTAAATTTAGTCCTTTAAAATTTCAATCTTCTCAATTAAGCTCAAATTGGGCTCCTAAACTTAATTTTTCACCAATTAAGTCCCTAAAAAAATTAATTTGACCCATTTAAAGTATAATTAAGTCCTTGTACCTAATTAAGTCCTTTAATTGGACCCAAATTAATTTTTAAACATAATTAAACTTTTAATTAGGCTTATGATTAAATCAAATTGGCCTATTAAAAATCTAATTATATCATTGGACTTAATTTTTATGTAGATTCATCCAATAATCATTTAATTTGACCTTAAATCAACATTGTCTCTCCAATTTTGGGTACAATGAGGTATAATTGTAGTTTGGTTTTTTATATAGATGAAATCCTCCTCAACCTTATTTTTTCATATTATCAGTCTTCTTGATATCGTTATTTATTTTTTATAGGGAAGGAAAAAAGATAAAATTTAGAGAATAACCAAAAAATAGGTCATGACAAGTACGGAAGAGGCTCCTAGGAGGAAACATGTTATTGAGGTGGCACTAAGATATTGGCTTCGAATACCCTGATTACTTTACTTGTAAGATAATTGATGTTTGTTGTCCTTGTAAAAACAAGGAGGTCCATGTCGAAGTAAACTAGCTTCAACCCATATATGATTTTTCATGAATTGTTTTACTTTGAACAAACTTCTATTTGATAAAACATAAAGTTTTCTCCAAAAGGCATGTTCCATTACTCCTCTTATTAAGACTTCCATTACTCTAAAGGGCATGCTCCTGTTCTTAAACATTGAGCGTCTCCGCATTGAATCTTCTCTGATATACCTGTGTAAACTCGCCCTCTTGTTGGATAACACTAAAAATATATGGAGATTTTCATGGCGGGTATGCTGGTGCTAAAGCATGCCACTAGCTTGGCCCATAGGTCACCGACACCTTCAATAAAGTTTGTTTCTAGGTTGTTAAACCAAGCACGTGCAGATCCTATGAAGGTTGTAAGGAATATCTTACACATTGAGTCATGGTCTTGGATGATCAACTCTAAGCTATTACGCATATTTTACATATGCTCCCTTGGATCAGTCAAGCCATCATAGTTGTCCAAACTCATTTTCATGGAAAAATAGTCTTTAAGGAGTCGAGTGTTCAATATGCATTTGGACAAAGAAGAAACCCTCCACTGATGAGGGCTATAAACATTCCCCTAGGCATGCTCATTCCCTTAGACTGCTCATGCACAGACTGTCTCCTCGTTTTTTGTCAATTAGGCTCTTGGGAGCCTGGAGGGCTTAACGTGGTGCCAAGGGAGGGTGACATTTCCTTAAACATGCCAAGGGGGGGTATTTATTTTTTTAAGCGTGTCAAGGGAGGATGATAGTTATCTTGGACTTGGCCAACTACCAAGTCCATGTGCCTTGAGTCTGGCATGTTCATCAAACTCGCGTTACCTTGGACTTGGCTAAATGTCAAGTCCAAGTACCTTGAGTTTGACATGTTCGCCAGACCCATATTACCTCATTACCTTGATCGTGCCAAGAGAGGATGTGCATTCCCTTGGGTGTGCCTGAGGCTTGGCACACTACCAAGCCCAATAGTGTTTGAGTCTAGCTAGCGTCAGACCCAGCGTTCTCGGGGTGCCAAGCCCAATTGTGTGTTTTCTCGGGACTTGGCACACTGTCAATCCTAGCATGCCTTCACTAGGATGTATTTTTGTCCTAAAAATTTAAACTCATGAGTCTTTCTTGAACTATTTTTTTTATAAAGATATACTGATAAAATCTTAGTTCTATCACCTATATATGTTTTATTGATATAGAATAAATTAGGTCTCTCAACTCGCATTCAAAATGAAAAAAGAAGAAGAAGAAGAAAACTTGTTTATGCTAGATACACAGGCCCACCGGGGATACCTCTTATTGGATTCACTGGTTTCGGATTAATGGCTAAAGGGTGGGGCATAAAGTTAGCCACATTATTATTATTATTATTATTATTATTATTATTATTATTATTTAGCCTTTAAAGTAATTTAAAGTAGATAATGTTACCCTATGTACATATGTATCTATCTAATATTAATTATATTAATGATGATTAAAAGATTTCATTCAATTTACTCCAATTTGTTAATATAAACCTTAATT
>Ga0307515_10023195_pt1 | contig 10891 bp, 10 predicted proteins | sample 17_EM_MG_FD_194513 | JGI IMG/M metagenome (GOLD analysis project Ga0307515, IMG submission 194513) | Populus trichocarpa ectomycorrhiza microbial communities from riparian zone in the Pacific Northwest, United States - 17_EM | ecosystem: Host-associated > Plants > Roots > Unclassified | place...
AACCAAACAATCCAACACAAAACTATCTACCACCAAACATCATACAAAGCACCATCTACATTGACCTTAAATAACCAAAAACCTAACCAAATTATGCTATTACCTTCTTTTAACCAAAACTTCCACTACAAACCAACCATAAATCCTACCATACCTATAAGGAATAAAGAGTTAGATGAGACAAGGGCTGAGGGCTTATGTTTTTGGTGTGATGAGAAATTTGTACCAAAATATAAATGTAAAAACAAGAGGTTATACTTACCATGTATAGTGGAGAATGAAGATGATGAGGTGAAGGATAATAATGGGTTTAAGAAGAAGACATTCAGTCCTGAGCAAATTACCCCACACATTTCCATCAATACCTTAGAAGTAGCCATTAGTTTCCTCACTCCAAGGGTTACTGGACAAATAGATAAACATCCACTTTTTATCTTGGTGAATTTGGGTAGCACTTATAATTTTATCAACATTTATTTGGCCAACAAATTGCAGTGTGACCTCATAGCCATAAAACTATTAACAATGAAAGCAACAAATAGAGGAATAATGCTTTGCACAACTATATGCAAAGACTTCAAATGGAAGATACAAAGGGTTAATTTTATGGTTGATGAATTCACTGTTGAGTTGAATAATTATGATATGATGCTAGGCAAATAATGGTTAGCCATGTTAGGCAACATTGTATCAAATTATAAGGAGTTGTAGATGTTTTTTAAGTGGTTTAGGAAAGAAGTGGTACTCAGAGGAGAAAACCCTGTCAGATTTCAGACACTCAAGTTTGATCAACAACATGTTGGGCAATCTAACTTAGATAGCAGGGATCGGCTTGCATAGCCTTAGACTAATTCAAGAAGTTGATAGTGAGATACACTCAATGCCTACTACTATTCTATCTAAAGCTGAAAGGAGTCATGCTTTAACAATATTATTGGAATCATATCACGATATATTCAATGAACCAAAAGACTTACCTCCATAAATTTCCACACAACCATTCTATACCTCTAAAGGATTGTGCTCAACCTATCAACCTGAGACCTTACAAATATTTGAGGCTACAAAAGGATATTGTAAAGAATAAATACTAGAGTTTGACATCATATAACATAGCCATAATCTTTTTGCTTCTCTAGTAGTCTTAGTTAAAAAAAAAAAAAACTCATGGAGACTTTGTGTAGACTCTATAGCACTTAACAAATTAACAAATTGATAGTTAAAAACAAATTTCTTATACCTTTAATTGAGGAATTGCTAGAGGAAATAGTGGGTGCAACATTTTTCTCTAAGATTAACCTAAGAGCAGGCTATCACCAGATTATAATAAGCTCTCCAAGACTGCATTTACAATTTATAATGGCCATTATGAGTTTTTGGCATATCTCTCTTTCTCCCTCCCTGCTGTATGTTTATTTCTTATGTGCTTGTTTAATGTGTCCATCTCAACTTGGATAAACTTTCTGCAGAAAATAATGACGGATCTTGTGAAATATGAAATTACTATGCAACCCTTGGGCTCATGGATTCCATGCGAGGAATATGAACCAGGTCGTGAAATGGAGCCTCCACACGTTGCAATTGATGGTTGCTTTCATGAATAATGATGTGACAGTTGAAACTAAGGGATATCATGTCTTTTGGCTGAGGATAAGTCTGTCGATCAAGTAAACACCAAGTAGAATTGTTAATGTAACAAAAAGTACAGTGATAAGTGGTCGTTTGTCTTTAACGGTAAAGCTCAAAAAGCTAATCACAACTGTTACCATTTTTTAATTTGTGCTGGCATTTTAACAGAAAAAAAATTATTTTGGAAAGAATCAATAAAAGGGAAAAAAATTACTGAGAATGGAAAAACCACATATCTTACAAGGATCCATATTTAATTTGAAAATCTTTGATAGGTCGCAGAACCTGCATTTATAGTGGTTTCATGGTGTGAAAGGGGAGGTTTGAATGTTTTGCATCATTTGCTGATTTTTTTCCTCGTACAAATCCGAACCCGTTCGTTAATCATTTTGCCTCGTGTCTTCAATCCTTTTGTTTTCTTGTTTCACAGGTAGTTGTATTTTGGATACTGTTCAGGGTAACCGATGAGTACTAGTTTCACAGCCTCTAGTAGGCCTTTAAGATGAAGTCATGTTTGTTCTATTAAACTGTCTGGAAGCTGTGTATCCATGTTGATAATTGATTCATAAGCATAGATTAACGGACGCTTCTTTCTACCTTGACTCTTGACATTTTTGCACTTGTTTTTACCTTATCTTCAGGGCAGTTAGAGCGCTTTTGCACTTGTAACGGGAGATTTAACAACTGAAAAAAAGAAAGAAAGAGAAAATCCCTGGCATATTCGTGTATGTGTATAGATGACTTGTTCATTCATGGCATATTGGCCAAATTGTAAATGCAGGGCTGGATAACCAAAGTTAACTGGACCTTGTTTCTGTGACTTGTGCTTGTAAATTCCTTCTTTTCGAAATGTGTTCATATATTCTCCGAGTTGAGAACTCTTATTCTTACTACGCAGTCTTGGATCCATTTCATTTATCAGATTTCTTTGTGGTTTAGTTTGTGCTGCTATAGTACGAGAACAATATGAAAGTTTGCACAATGTTGCCGGAAGACAGAAGGGTGTCTAAGATCTAGCCATCCGGTCAAACAGCCACCCAGGACTCCATTACTTATCAGCAGAGCGGCAAAAAGGTTCGATATGAAAACAATAAAGTGTAATGATATTGATAATCGTAAAATGCGTGAATGGGTTGTACAAAAAGTGCTATTGAAAATGCACAAAAAGAGGATAAATTGATGCCTTTTCAATTGTAGGAAGAAGGCAATGTCAAAATTGTAAGAGCTGTAATATTGTTGAAAGAGTAGCCAGGTTGACAAATTGATTCACAGGTGCAATTTGGTTCTCCACAGCTCTCCAATGACTTTCCTTGGCTGTGGATTATCTGGTCCTCTGTCCCGCTGCCCTGATGTAAAGTACAACCAGCCATCCCAAAAACCAGCAAGGGTAGTCTTTATTCGGAAAGGAAGCTTTCCGATCACTGACCATGTCTGCAATTCAAAATGGACAGAAATTTTCAAATGTTTGCCCATTGTAATAACCATCTGTAGAAAACTGATATAAGAAATTTGTTTAACAGTCACCGACTTCTCTTGTATTTGTTCAAAGGAAAATTATTTACCACTAACACCCAAAATCTGGATTTTAGTGAGCTCTAAGTGAGTACATAAAGAAAGATTAGCTTAAATTAGCGGCGTGGCCTTGTTGCAAGCGGGGTTGGCAATGCTCATTTTATGCGAAATGCCATTGATGACAGATGACACCATTGCACGCGTATCTGGTGAATAGCTGCTTACTTCTTTAGATTATAGAGGACATGAGGATAGCAAAACATAACGTATGAAGATGAGTTTTGATATTTTCCAATGCACTTAAGGAAACTCCCAACTTAGAAGTGACTGCATCATCGGCTCCTAAATGAGTCGACACAGCAAGAACGACCAGCTACTGTCGACTAAAGTGGTCTATGACAGGTATTCTATTGACCAAACAGACAGCTGAAAATACATGATATGAACATGAAGCATAATCCTTCTTAAGAGTGGGAAAGGTGAAGATCCGTACCAGCGAGTCTAAATGGAATTGGAACACCTCTCCAACCAGCATCATCCTTTTCGTATTTGGGTGCTTTTCTGTAGTACCTCCAGTGATGATAATTGAGTTGTTGACAATTACCCAAGCACACTCAATATGGGAGTCGGGTTTTGGCATTTCAGGTAAAGTTTTCCACTTCATTTCATCATCTAGCATATAAACGTCGCCATAAACTACCTGAAACATTGCAGAGTCTGAAAGCTATATCATATACCGCCAACAATGACAGAGAGAGCACAGCTCGCTAAAATCCAATATGTTCTAATCAAAACAAAATGATCAACCTGTATACCTCTTTCCTTCGAGAGCACTTGAAAATAGGAGACCCAGGTTTAGCCATGAAATCACCCTCTTGACCCCCAATGACAAAAAGCCGATCATTGACCACGATACAGGCCCTGTCACCAAAGTGACATTCACGGTTAGAATACGGAAGATAATCACCGCATTATTAGAGTTGGGTGTGAAACATTTTCGCAGAAGAGGAATGATCCAGGCGAATTAACCCTCAGAACAGAATCTTGTTTCCAATTTCAAACATAAATGAAGGTAGCAAGCAGACCTATGTGGCCCTCCACGGGGAATAGGTATTTCAGTGCGCCACTCATCCAATGCTTTTCCATTCTTTACTGCAATACTCCAGTGATCTACTCCAGGTGTGTGCCGATTTTCCTTGCTGCCACCCATCACATGCAGTCTGCCTCTCCATAATTGAGTTGCAGGAGCATACCTGAAAACTCATGGTAATAACATTCATTTAAGGCATTGAGTACATAGCTTTGAAATACTCAGCTTTGGATAGACTGCTAAATTTAACACATCTCGTATTTCACAGTTGCAATTCTTTCATGTTCTCTAATGTCAATGCCAAACTATATTAGGTCGTGCTAGGACAGAAATAAATTTGATCCTTTGAGATCACAACTGACCTAAGCATCAAAAGCTAAATTGATGTTGCTATGCATAAAGGAGTTAATCCAGACAAAGGCCTATTGTGGTACCAAACCTACCGCAGCTCATTAGACATATTAAAAATCAGTTAACGGAAACCAATTATCTTATAGAAACTCCAATACAGAATCAATAACTAAAAAATGGCAAGAAAATGATGATAAATTGGCGTTTGGGAACAGAGTTACGATGGAATCATTCAACCTGCATAGATGAACATGCACATCACATGAATATTTGAAAGAATCTGATGATTACAGGCTATCAGATTTTTCTCAGGAAAGTGATGACAACACTCGTTTTCTCTAAATAAAAAGATCAACAACTCTCAAAACATGACAAATTAGCTGCCAAGGTAGTAAAAACACAAATACAGGCACATGAAAGAGGTTCATTGGTCAAAACACTAGAAACAGGAATTAGCTTGATAATGAAACGGACTTGAAATAAGCAGTTGAAAATTCTGATTCCCAGATTGGATAAGAAAGTAAGTTCAACATTCATGGATTTCCTGATCAAGTCAAGTACCTTGGTGCCGGTAATGGAGGCAATCGGTGCCATTTCCTTGTCTTAGTGTCCAGTGAAAAACAATTAGTTATGGCTGTCCTGCATTGAGCACCATATTGTCCCGAGACAATGTACACGTATCTCCCATCTGTTGCCACTCCCAAATGTGAATTTGCCATGTCTTTTGGGGTATCAAATTTATCACACCATGTATTATCACTGAAATTGTATACATCAACATGAGAGTGTACCTATAAGATACAAACATCCAATCAGACAAGAAATAAAACACAAAAAATAAAAAATCATTGATTTTAATCACAAAAATCCATTCCACGGTTTAAGACGAAATATTTTTGAAGCATTGTTGAAAATTAGTCCTCAATTGGACTCAAAGGTAAGAGAACATAATAAATCAGGCAACTAATGAAAGATTCTCACATGGTCAAGGTTTCTATATCCAACAAATACATAAAGAAGGTTCTTGATCTGTACTGAATAACCATCAAGACGAGGCACAGGTGCTGATGGCATCTGCTCCCATTCTAACTCCGGTGCTGGTAAATCAGCAAAAGTGGCAGATAAGACTCTCCCTTCTACATTGCCATTTTTATCTTCAGAACCTTCTTTCTAAAGGAGAAAGAAAACAATGAGCATTCAATATCAATAACAAACATCATCAAATCAAACAAGATCAATATCCCAGTTGATAACCATACACATTGGATAGAATTCAAAAGGAACAAGAAAGAAGAAGACGAAAAAGATCAATGTATTACCTGGTGGTCTTGGTTGGTGTGATTGTCACTGGCTACATTATTATCTGCAGATTTCTCAACAGCCCTGTTGAGGGATGCAATGGATTGATAAGTAAAAGAAATGGAAGAAGAAGAGGTCCCAAGAAAACGGGCAAAGAGAGCGATCCCTACAAGTGTTGCAAATGACAGTGCAAACACCAACTTCATTAAGCCATATTGCTTGTTATTCTGTCCAAACCCTAACTTAGACATTTTTGTCTGAATTCAAGAAACCAAAGAAAAGCTATTTTTATAGCAGCACATTGAAATACAGAACTTCTTTAGTAATCCATCGTCCATTCGACTGATTTGTTTCGAGAAGAGTTTCGGCGCCAATGGTTTTTTGTCAAAACGTGTGGTATCGTTTTCTTTCCCTTTACGTGAGTGGTATTTTTTTAATTTATTTATTTAAAAAACAAATAGGAAAAAAAGAGAAGTAAATAATATAGAAAAATTGATGAAAAAGAAGACATTATTTTAGAATAAACTAATATTAAACTTAGCATTATTTTATAATAAAGAATAATTTTATAATTTACTTTTTTTCATGTTACCTGGTAGACTAGTGAAGACGAAGAAAAATGAAAAATAAACAAATTCAATCTCTTTGTTTTTAGCGATTCAATAACTTACACTTTTTAGTATTAAAGACCATAACTTATTCCTTTAATTGTCCATGACTTTTAATTCCTCAAAAATTATGTTTCGGCCCTAATGTGTTGAGGAAGGAGAGAGGAAAATGCAAGAAAATCATGAAAGAGAGGGAAAATATTCTGTTGTTTATATTCTGGTAATGAAAAAATAATAATTTTGGCATCAATAAATTCATTTTGGAGAATGAAGTTCTATAAAAGGGGTTTAGAATTTTTATTTTGCTAAAAAACATAGATTTAAGTTCAATATGATTTTTTGGAATATTTCAAAAATATTTTTGATTGATTTTATGGTGTTTTGAGCTTTAAAAATAGATTTATTTATTAATATTTTTAATTGTTTTTAGATAAAAATAAGTTAAAATAGGGTTTTTGGATTCAAGAACCCAAAACTTGATTTTTTGACTATCGATGGTGTCCAGAAATTGAATTGACACGCTGTTCATCTTGTTTAAAAAAAAATTGAGTAAACGACACATCATTCATCCATTTAAAAAAGTAAAAGTCAGGAAAAAAAAAGTTAAGCGTGCAAGCTTGACATTGTAGACCCAGAATGCCAAGGTTGCTCCTTTCAGGCTAGGTACGTGGCCTAATCATCCTAGGCCCAACACTTGCCTCATTTTATATTACTCTTCAAAATTTTTCTTTTTATTTTTATTTTGAATAAGATTAACTAAGAAAAAAGAATTAAAATGATATTTAAAATGTTATCCAATTTTATCATAGTTTTTGAATAAGATTATAATTTATTTATAATGGTATTAACAATTAGATTTTGAATTATTATATATAAGACTAATGAGAAAAATTTATAAAACAATATGCTCATAATTAATAATTGATAATAAAATATCTATTTTATTATTCTTTATCATAAACTTCTCACACGAATTTTTTAGAGTACTTATTCTTTTATTTTTTCTTTTATTACAAATTATCGGGTCATGATTTTTTCTATTTTTTATTGAATATTATTTTTTAGATCATGATAAGTTTTTGTTTTAAAAAAATGATTCTTATAAAAAAAATATATTTTCCTTAAAACAAAAAAAAAATGAACAAGAAAAGATAGTTTCAATTAAAAAGATATATTTTTTGATATGATCAAAGAAATGTTATATTCGGATTTTGATATAAAATCTTCTACTGTCTAGTTTTATGTTAGTGAACGTAAATCTAAATCAAACTGTTGGGTTAAACTAAAATTTCACCAGAAGATTCCAGAGGTATTTTTCTATGTCGTGGTACACTTTCAAGTCAATCTGAGTTCAGGAAGACCTTGCAATATAGGTCAGAACAGGCTGTATGAATTTTGTTATTTATTTTCTTTTAACTTGTGGACTTCTTATTTTTCAAAGATCCTTTCCAATAAGAATGCGACAACTTGTTTTGAGAATTTTCTAGTTTTATAAGGATTTTTAATGGATTGTGACATAATTTTCAAGTGTGGTGAGTATTCATTAATGTTTCAAAATTATTTTCTTATAAGGATTTCTTATTCATCCAGCTACACAAGAAAATAAGGACTTGTGATATTTAATGACAGATTGGTTATATTATTTCAGGGAGTTTCCTAATCCTACAAGGAAGGGACAAGGAAGGTTAAAGAAAGGCAACAATGATTTTCATATTTTGAGATGATTATTTAAAGTTACAATTAATTATCCTAGATAAACAAGGAAACTAAAAGGAAGGCAACTTCAACAATCAATTTCCTAGCTTATCTTAGACATCTAAAGGTGGCAACAAAGACCCTAGTGTTTTTAGGATGAAAATTTCATTCATGACATTATTTTAACTAGGAAATTTCTCTATCTTAGGTTATTTTGTTTAATTAGGTGTAACAACTTTATTTTATATGGCAGGTTTGTTATTTTTAATATTTTCTTCATGTTTGAGCTTAATTAATACTTGGTTTCCAGCTAAGATCTTAGGCTTGTTTAGTCAATATTCTGGGCTTATCAATATAGGTTTTGGGTAAATTTTATAATTGGATCAATTTAGTCCATAAGGGTAGATTCATTAGGGTTATTTTCTAAGAGTATTTAAACTCTCTATAAGTCTAAAATTTAGCTTGTGCATGAAAGTGATTCTTGCGTTCTTTGTTTCTTGAAGTAACTAAACCAACTTATCGAAGATTAACTGGTTTCATGATATCATTCAATTTAATTCCAATAGTACTGGTGCTTTGAGATAGGTTTTTATTATGTCACACTCCTATCAGACCTCTTTCAGCTTTCCGAGATCATATTTCATTCTTGATTGTGGGTTGCATAACCGCATGATTAGGAGGTTCATATCATTTTCCATTCCTTAATTCATATGATTGAGATTTTTATAAATATTTATTTTAATGGTTTTTAGTTTTTAATTTGAAAACATGCTGATAATAATAAAAAAATGCTTTTGTAAAAATAAAAACAATGCTTGAAAAAAATTGAAAATATATCTAATAATAAATATATATATTTTTACTTTTATAAGAAATATCTATTTGCATTATAATAGAAATAAATAAAAATTAATTTTAAAAACTACCTTGGAAAAAAAAACTAGTAATTTACTAGAAAAACAAAAGTGCTAAAAACAGAAAAACTATAATATTGTGGAAAGAGGAGTTTTTTAGTTGATAAATTAAAAGCTTTTGAATCACACCAAGGATGTAGTAATAAATTAGTTTATCTATTTTGCATGAAGAAAGATCTAACCTAATACACTAGATCCCATAAGAACTCTGAATTTAAATGTGTTTGAGCTAGAGCAGTACTAGGTGACCTCATCCACTTGCAAGTATGCGATCGCTGGTGGACCTCAAGTTGATGGGCTCTCCAGCCGCTCACCCATGGGTGGCGTCCATAAGTGTGACCACAACATAAAAAAGAAATGAAAAAAAATACTAGATTAAATTAATAAGAGTAACTTCGAGACAAGAGGGACTTGCTCATTTAGTCACTGATGAATGACAACTTATTTTTCTTCTTATTGGAGAGCATAGATGTAACAAAGTATATATATGACATACATGTACCCATTTAATATTTGACTACTTAATTAGTAATATTGATGCATGTGGAAGCTCAAAAGACAATAAAAAATTATGAAATCAACATAATTGATAAGTGAAAAATATTGTAAACACATACTCTAAATTTACAGTCTTATTATATGAAAATATAGTCTAATCAAGTTTGTTCTTTAAAGAGGTTTACAATGCATATAAATAGGTTAGAAAAATGACATATACTTGGTAATTAAATCATAATCTTAAAAAACAAAAAAATAATACAAAATAACATAAGAAATCTGAAAAACAATCAAGGAAAATTGGCATTCTTAGGTCCCAATTTTTTTTTTTAACAACAATACAAGTTGCTCACTCTAAGAGCCATAGGATTAGTTCTTGATGAAACTTCAACCTAAATTTAAAAGTGCACGAGCTGGTCTAACCAATCACCCACATGTCTTATCTTGCATGAAGAACAACATCCCACCTCACAACTTGGCCTTGCTCAAGATAATGCTGGTTTTGAGATTATTAATATGGCCTACGCTACTCAAGGTAGATGATGATATATATCTCTTCCATAGTGTTATAGTTGTAAGAAAATTAGGTATATTGTAAAATATTGTAGTAGGAAATTTTATAATTATTGTAAGAATGGAGGTCATATTATTAAAGATTGTCCTAATTGTCCTCAGAATCGATCTGCTTCTACTTTTCATGCTGGTGTTCAGTCTATTTTTATGCCTACATCGTCTACACAACCTATTCTTTCAGGTTTGTTTTTCAATAGTACTCCTGATCAGGTTCATCATATGATTTTTTTTCCCTTTTTACTCTCGGTCGCTAAGGTAAGAAACATCTTCTTACCTCTCCTTAGTTAATTGATTTTGCAACTTCCAATCACATGATTGACAGTTCGATTGCTTTACATGATGTTAATAATTACAATGGTAAGCAACATATTCAAATCACCGATGGTTGCACTCTTCCTATTACAACGGTTGGCAACTTGGGATCTTCTTTACTAATGTCTTTGTGTCTTCTGATTTATCTGTTAATCTCATTTCAGTTGGATAATTAGTAGAAGAAAATTATTCTTTTCATTTTGATCATTCTAGTTGTTGTGTGCAGGATCAAGTATCAGGACAAGAGATAGTGAGGGGGCTTAAGGTGGGACATTTTTTTCCTCTTCAATCTTCTTCCTTTTCTTGTTTAATTTCTTTTAGTTATTCTACAATTGTTAATAAAATAGCCAATTTTGGCATAATAAATTGGGTCATCCCAATAATTCTAACACATCTTATAAAACATTTTG
>Ga0307515_10023196_pt1 | contig 10890 bp, 1 predicted proteins | sample 17_EM_MG_FD_194513 | JGI IMG/M metagenome (GOLD analysis project Ga0307515, IMG submission 194513) | Populus trichocarpa ectomycorrhiza microbial communities from riparian zone in the Pacific Northwest, United States - 17_EM | ecosystem: Host-associated > Plants > Roots > Unclassified | place...
GAGTAAGGAGTTTAAGTAGTAACTTCTACCGCATATTATCCGCAGACAGATAGTTAAATAGAAAAATTAAATTAGACACTAGAGCAGTATCTAAGGCACTATATTAATTATATATAGAATAATTGGGTATTATTATTACTAGTTATATAGTTTATATATAATATAACACCACAAAAAGGAATAGGTATGTTACTATTTAAGGCGAATTATAGATACGAACTAAGAATATTATTATTACTATATTAAATAAAGAAAATAAGTAGCACAGCTAAGTAAAGGATAGAGATATTAATAAATCTTTATAAGAACCTTATAAAAACAGCTAAGGTAGTATAGTAGAGAATAAAAAAATACTATAATACTAAGAGATCTGAGGGACTAGATCTTAAGGAGGGAGATAAAGTATAGCTACTATATAAAAACTTTAAGAGTTGACGACTAAGTAAAAAGTTAAACTATGTTAGACTAGGACCTTTTGAAATTAGCTAGAGGATTTTACTAGTTACGTTTAAGTTAAACCTACTAGCTAAAATAAGAATCTACCCTATATAGTATATCGCGATGCTAGAGCTAGTATACGGGAATGTTAAGCCACTAGTTTACGAAGTAGATATATACTAAGGATAGGAAGAAGACAAATGGTAAGTTTTAAAGATTATTAGTTATAAGGACGTTGACAATGAAATATAGTATAAGGTTAAGTGGATAGGCTATAATAAGACTACCTAGGAACTACTAGAAAATTTAAAGAACGCTATAGGAAAGGTATAGGAGTATTGGAAGAGAAAAGGTTAGGTAATATTAATAAAGAAGAGTTACTAAAGAATAAGTTACCTAAAGGGGACCTAGGAAGAGCGACTGCTAAACTACTTAGAGTTATTTCCTTTACTATTAGAAGAGAACCTATTCTTTTGTTACTAAGTTCCTGTAAACCCTATTCTATAAGTTTCTACTCCTTAAAATAAACCTTTTTATAAACCTGTTTAAGACGTAAAAGATAAGTAGAAGCTAGAAGATAAGTTTTAAGAGCACGCTGTTAAGCAGCCGCAGCCTCTTGTTCCGCCTCTTACAATCACTATAGTTTATTAAGGGCGCTTAAGAGCTTACCGTTAATCTTTATAGTAGTAGATTAAATATAAGACCCTATAATAAATTACTTAGGGAACTTAAAGACTATTAAGAGTTATAGGACGCGTATACTTAGCGTTAGATATAAAGCGAACATCGCAAGATAAATAAATATTTGCTTTAGTGTACTCTAAATAAAAAGAGGGTTGCTAGGACGAAGGACTCGCTAGCGTAATATAAACTAACCCCTCTTTCACACAACAAGAATACGGAGATAGTATTATTTCACCTAGCGATAGTATAGCAGCAACGGTGCGAGCACGTTAAACTATAGAAGAAAGAGAAATTGCTTTAGGTATAATAAGTAACAATATTAACTAAATTAATTAGACGGATATTACACCTCTAGTAAACGACTTAGAGATATTAGGGATCTTTAAGGACGAAGATAAAAAGGAGGGAGATGGTGTTACGGACGCTTTAAGTACAATATTATAACTACTTAGAGAGGAGTTGGAAGAAGCTAGTTAGTTAATATAAGTACGGTCTAGGATGGAGCCGGTAGAACTATATAATAAGGAATAGTAACTAAGTTACGTGATGTGATCTGTATAATCTATATAATCTGTGTAATCTATAATAGAGTAGATAGAGTACACGTACCTTACGTATAAGAAGAATTTCTTAGGAGTACGGTTGTGTATTTAAAGGACTATAGTCCCTACTCTAGATAGTTTTTTCCTTGTAGTGATTTTTAGAATATAATTAGAGTTAATCTGTTGGGCAATTACTCCACTAGTTGTTATTACGTTGTTGATTTACTTATAATACCTATATACCTAGCCTAATAACGAGCCTACCGTAGTACTTGCTATAAGGTTCCGTTATAATATATACGTAATATCTGCAGCATATAGATAGAAGGAGCCTATTCTATTAGCTATATAGACGATTTTGCAATTATAGTTACTTTAAATTCAGCTAAATCTAATTGTAAAAAGCTAGAGAGAATAGCGCTAGAGCTAATATCTAAAGCTAAAGAAGCTACTATTAGTTTCGATGTTAGTAAAACAGAGCTTATACACTTCTATAGTAAACGTACTACTATAGAAGAAGGGTTAAAGCTAGGAGATATAGAAATATCCCCTAAACCCCTAGTTAGGTAGTTAGGGGTATTTCTAGACTCTAAGCTTACTTTTAAACAATATATAGAAATACAAATCTCTAAGGTAAAGGCAGCCTTCTACTTAATTAGAAGACTGGGTAATATATAAAGAGGTCTATCTCTATAAGCCCTACGACAGCTCTATATAGCTTGCGTTACTACTATAGTAGACTACGGAGTATAATGCTGGTGGAAAAGTAAATCTAGAGACTACCTACTAGATAGGTACTAATCCCTATAGAATGAGGCCCTAAAACTAGTTCTAGGAGCGTTTAGAGGATCTCCTAGCTAAGCTATAGAGATTAAAGCCTCTATTCCTCCTCCTAGAATTAGATTTAAAAAGCTTTGCAATAGCTACGCATTAAAAATCCTAAAATTTAAGGAAAACTACGTAATTAAGAAGGTTTATATAGAAGAGATTAACAAAGATAAGGACGAATTAGCAGCTAGTTCTAGCTCTAGTTCTAGCCCTAAAAACTCTACTATAAAGTACCTCTTACAGCTAAAGATATAGCTACTATCTCTAGCTTCTAGAGTTTAGCAGCTAATTTAAAACTGGATAATAGAGAGAATCTTTCTAAACTGGTAAAAACCGTGGTCTTCTCCTATCTTTACATCCTTTTCTATCTCTAGAGGTAGTAAGGAAGAAGCTATATAAGGACATTTAAGACTAGTAGAAAATATTTAAGAATCCCTAAAGTGGGACCTAGTAGATATATACTATACGGATGGCTCTAAAGATAAATTAAGTGCGGCAGCCGTGTGTAAAATAGGAAAGAGAAATAAGATTAAGTATGCAACAAATTGGAATCTAGGGCCCTATATGGAAATTATAGACGCGGAACTTTATGCAGTCTATAGGGCCCTAGAATACCTAAAATAATAAAGACTAGAAGAGAAACAAGTCTATATCTTTATAGATAGCTAAGCGGCTATTAAAAGATTACAGTTTAATTCTCTTATAGGGGGCAAGAACTAGTCTTTAAAATTACGTAAAGCTGTTCCTATTTAGCTAGTAAGGGAATCTCTATTAACTTTTACTGGGTTCCTAGCCATCTAGGAATCTATGGGAATAAAATAGTAGATAAGCTAGCTAAAAAGGGCCTTTCTAGAAGAAAACTATAATCTTCTTATACCTCCTTAGCCTATATAGGGAGAGCAGCAAGAGAAAAGATACTAGAATAGTGGAAAAATAACTAGCAGTAGAATAAGAATAAAGGAAAACACTATACTAGAATCTGTAAAGGAAGCTATTCCTTTTCTCTTAAAGCCCCTAAGGATAAATATCCTAAAAGGCTATTTTAAATCCTTCTTTAAAGTAGTAGGGGGGGGGAATGAAGATAGTAGATGCATTAGGGAATATAGAGCACTACAAACCCCTAGGTACCTACTACTTGACTACAGTCTATATAGAGAGGAAAGAAGAGAAATGCAAAAGAAACTAGGCTCTTCTCTCTCTTTAAAGAAGCTATTTTGTACACAAAAAGAAAAAAAGGCGCTTTTTTTATTTCTAAGTAGGACAGGGATAGCCACTAAAAAGTGGCTAATAACAGCAGGATCTATAGAAGGAGGTAACTCCTACTAGGCTCCTAGTAAAGAGATATTAGTAAGTAAAAGGACAGAAATAAATTACAAAAGGATAGGGATAGGCGTTAGGATTTCGTATTTCTTATAGTTTTTTACCGTTTTCTCATTCCCTAGTAGTTGCTTATAACTTAGTATTTTACTAAAGAACTATAAACTACTAGGACATAGTTACTAGTATATGTTAAGCTGCCCTAAGGGATTTATATATATAGGACTATAGCGCTATAGCCTAGAGGCTGCATGCGCAGTATTGTACATAGTATAATATAATGGATATAAATAAATAATAAATAAATAAAATGCCCCCCGCCCTATTTATTATGCCTTATAAGTTATAAAAGTAAATAATTTTATAAAGAAGATAAAGGAACTATAATAGTTTTTTACTAATAAGATAATATAGGCTTAATCTATCTATAAAGCCTCAGCAAATAAGAAATAAACCCTAGCACTAGCTTACTAAATTAATAATTTTATTTGGCTAGATATAAGAAATCTAAACATAAAATAACCTATTAAAAACTTAACTAGAAAAACGCTGGCCCTTATAAGGTTAAAAGGTTATTTTCCCTTACGCCTAATAATTAAAGCTCCCTAATACGGTTAAAATACACCCCGTATTCTATAGATTAGTCCTTTACCTACTACTTCTATATTAGACGCCCTACCTAAATTAATCTAAGACTCTCCTCTACTAATTAAAGTAGATATTAAGAATAAATACTTTGTTAAAAGAATTAAAAACATTAAGTATAATAAAAAGAAATGCTAATATATATACCTTATAAAATGGAAAGGCTTTACTAAGCCCTTATAGGAACCTATTAACTTTATAAAAGACTTTTACAAACTCTACCTAGAACTACTATAGCCTTATCTTATAAAAGCTTAAGTTTAAAGGAGGGGTACTATTATAAGATACCCCCGTAATATCTTATACACATCTATCTATTTCTACTAACGTAGTAACTAGAGACTAACTATAAGATAGCAACCTAATAGTAATCTATAGTAATTTAACGGCAATCTACTGTATTCCGCTATATTCCGCCAAGTTTTACTAAATCCTACTAAGTTTTGCTAAGACTACTATCTAAATCCTATTCTACTCTATGTATATATTAATTAAATAACTAAACTAATAATATATACCCTTTCTTTCTATTTTCTTACCTTCTTTCCTTACGTAACGTTTTAACTTTATTACGCAGTTTATATATATGGTTTAATAGTATCTACTTCGCTATATATTATCGCCGCTTATACTTATTCTATAATATATAGCTTTAATGACTTTTAGCTAAAGCTCTTTTAGTAATTAAGCTTTAATCTATATATATATTAAGACTTAATAATAAATACCCCCCTAAAACGTTCGGTATAACTATTTTAAGACTTTATATATAGGGCCGACTACTCTAGTAATATTCCTTTTTAGGTCCTCTAAATATTAAACTTACCACCTAAGGACATTTTACTATTAATTTAAATTATTACAATCTTTAGGTTATATTAACATTCTACCCTATTTAAATATTATACAATTGCTTACGTTATTAACAACTTATAGGCAAAAGTCTCGAACTTATTTAAACATAGAAATTCGTTATAAAAATATATCGTCTAGATATAACTATTATACGCCATAATTATTAGAAATAAATTAATATATATTTAGTAAAAGGGCCTAGTTACCTTACTAGTAGGTATTTTTCTTAATATAATTTTATAAGCCTTGCTAATAGTATAGGTCTTATAGTCGATTATTGCTAGACTTTAAATTTTTATACTACCTGCTTTCTAGGGTAAATATTTAATTCTGTTAAGTCCTATATAGCCTAGTCTTTTATACTAAAGCCTACCTATTTATATTAATTTAATAATACAGGTGAGTTATATCCAGGGGCACGAAATACGTATAGTATCGTATGCCCCCTTAGATGGTGGTAACTGTCAATTCTATTAAGGTAGACTACGTAGTCTATATACTAACGCGCCCTCCCCCCTAATTAGTTATAAGTAAGTGGTTGGTGCATTAAACGTATAGACACGCGTTTGGTATACCAGGTGCTATAATTATACACTAGCGGCACTTAAAGATAGACCTACTTGTATATAGCCTCCGTAATTGCCTTATTAGAACCGTAAAATATAAAAGAAATATATAGGAAATCCCTCCTAAGGTGCCTTCTAGGCTGCCTTCTAAGTGGTGCTCTAAGCTGGCCATAAGTCCTATTTACAGACCGTAAAATAAACTATACGGCCTTCTAACGGGCCGTAAATAAACTATACAGCCTTTTAACAGGCCGTAAATGAACTATAAGTCTCGTTCCACCCATTTTATAACCTTTAGATTAAGTTTATTTATATTAATTAGGGTTTTAAGAGCTTGGTATAGCTTTACCTTAGTTATAGCATCTACTAGGTCATCTTCGCCGCTAATCCATTTAACCTCTATAATCTCACGTCGTTTATAGGCCTAACGTAAGCATATTAGGTCGACTATAAGCCTCTTCTCTTATGTTATACCTAGTTTAACTAGGTAGTTGTAAAGGGACTTTAAATTGGTGCATAAGATTAGGGGTAACTACTCCAATTATAGAATCTTCTAGATTGTTAATTTGATTTCGGCTGCTATATTAAAGCTATAAGCTAGTGCATATAGTTTAGAAGTTAGTATACTGCGGGTTACTTATTTACATTTAATTAAAGACCAATGTAGTATATTTACGTCCTAATTATAGTCCATAAGTACAATTATAAAGCTAATTTGTAAAGATAGGTCTCTATTATTAGTAAAGGAGGCGTCCGTAAACACTAGTACGCTAAGGGAATTTAGGTTAATAGTATAAAAGTAAGTCCTCTTATTGTATTATTAATTTGCTACTAAATACGCTTATTAAGCTACTTAATATTTTCCTCTTACGGATCTGTTACCTAGGCTATAAAGGATAAATTATAGGTAGATTTGGGTTAACAGACCATAGCAATATAGGCGCCTCTTGCACGCTATACAACGTATTAGTCCTTTGTGTTTATGGTCTTACGGGTCTCTCTATAGGAATTAGTAAGGTCCGTAGGCTTTACTATAATAAGCCTTAGGTTTTAAGCTTAGCGTTCCTAAGTTAGCTAAATTAGGTTGCCCTTTTATATAATTAAGCCTCTATTAAACTTAATTGGAGTTTACTTAATTAACTGCTCTTACAGCTTTACTAAGAACTTTACCTCTTACAGTTTAGTCTTTTTAGCATCCATAAAAGTCCGGTCCGCTAAAAAGAAGGTATTATCTATTTAGAGTCTAATAATACTAAGGCCGTTTAATGGGGTATATAGTAGGTAGGGGTTATAGGTTAACTATTCTATTTTAAGTTTACGAATATAATATTGGTAATATATCTTAAACTAGTAGTTTCTAGCTTCCGACACTCTGTAAAGGGGTTTTATAACCTATAAAATTATTCCTAGTTATAAATTAAGCTTAAGGGGTGGTTATATATAGATATCTCTACTTAGGTAGATATTAGACTGCATATAGGCTTATAAGATATCCCGTAAGTATAGGGCTACGGGTTTAGTTTACTGTAGTTCAGGCGTAAGTGTAAGTATAATCCGTTAACTAACTTATTAAATTATAGGCGATTGCGTAAGGACTAAGTCCTTTCCCTAGTTGTTATAAGCTTATATAATAAGCCTTAATTTCTTAAAGGCTTTATTAGTACTAGGGTGCTTAATCTTATTAATAAAGCGTAAGTTAAATATACAGACGCCTTACGAGACGTCTTTCTCTATTATAACCGCAAAGACGCCCTTTTTAAGTAGTTTATTAATCTCTTTGCGTTATAAGTCCGTAAAAGGGGTTTTCTATACTAGAACTAATATATCCGTAGATAGAAGTTACCTTATGGATATACCTGCGGGTTAGGTAATTCTTTATTATAGGGTTCTTAGTTATAGGGTGCTTTTAGGGGCGTCCTCGGCTATGCTTTATAGCAGGTTTAGCGGGTTTAGTAAGTTTACGGGGGATTTTTAGAGTAGGTAAGGGTGCTTCTAGTTTATCTAGTTTGACGTTATAGGTGTTTTTAGACTAAAAATAGGGTTTTACGGACGTGCTTCTAAAGCTGGTTAGTCCGCTAGAGAGTTATACGCAGTATATTTCGTCTTCTACAGCTAGTAAATAATAAGGTCTAGTCTAATTGCCGCTTTTACGCCATATAAGGACTTCAGAGTTAAGTAGGAGGTTGTGTACTAAGGTTGTATTAGGTCCGTTATGGTGGTATAGAGCGCTATTAATAGTTTATTTGGCCCGTAACTTAACTATTTTAACTATTGCCTTCCGTATTATAGCTGCTTAATCTATAATAGACGGGGTAGAAGGGTCTAGTTTGCCTATTCTTAGGTAGGCTCTATAAACTAAGAGGGTAAGTACTAATCTATTAGGGCCAGCGGTGTTATTAACGGCTTTTACGGCCATCTATAAAGCTAATTCCTTTTAGATATCCTTACACTCGTCTGTAATAATCTAGTAGGCTCTCTATAAAGCTAGGTAAGCTCGCTTAATAAGCCTAATAGACTAATACGCCTTAACTAGAATAGCTTTTATTGAAATAGCCATAGCCATAGCGTACTGTTAGAATTCCTTGCTAATAAAGTTCCTACTAGCGTCGTGGGTAATATACTTAGAGGGTCCAATATATATGTTAATCTAGTAGGTCTATAAAATATCCTAAGTATATTTTGCGGATATATTTTATAACTAATAGGCGGCTTAATAGCGGGTTACCTTATTAATTATATATAATACTAGGCTACCGTTAATATATATAATATCTACGTATACTAAGTAATTAAAATTAAGGTCTTTATAAAGAGTAAACTTAAATTGGCCTAGGGAATATCCATATTTCTGGCAGAAGGAGCAGTATTTAGTTAGGTGGTTAATTACCTTTTTTATTAACGTTGTCGTATCTAAAGCGTTTAAGGACTCTATATAGCTTTTTAGCTAATAGGTAGCTAAAATAGTAGTATAGGCGGTGGATTTCCGTACTAGTGAGGTAGCACGGGTTATAGTTAAAAGATTCCTAAATATAGGTCCGTAAAGTCTCTCCCTATATAAGGAACGGGTGTCTAAATTGTCGTATAATTAGTAGGGTGAGATATTTGCTTTCTAGGGTAGTTATAGGGCTAATTAAGGTGTCCGTAATATTATTATAGTAAACCTATAACCTGTCTATATCCGCAAGGTAGAGTAAAAAAGGGGTATCTGCTTTTACTATGTGGAGATTAACTAGGCCAATTGGAGTCTTAACTGCGACTAATCTAATTAATACGGTTAAGCCGATACCAAATTAGACGTTTACGGCCCTAGTTTGCATAGTATTAATATCTATGTTTTTATTTGAAGTGGTCTTATATATAAGGTATTGTCCATAACCTATAGTAGACTTCTTAAAGGCACCTATATTAATTATAACGCTATAGAATTCTTTAGGGGTATAGCGTTCTATAGTAATATATGTAAATAGGTCCTGTTTGCGGTCTATAACGTTCGTAATAGGTTTAACGGGTATGCTTATAGGCTAGTTTTTAGATGTAATTAAGTGTATAAAGGAGCGGTCGGCTAATACAGTCGTAATATTAAAGGCTTAGCTGTCCGTAAAAGGTCTAAAAGTAGTTAAAAATATCTCTAAGGTCTTCTATTTTTAAATATCTAAGTCTAAGTTAATTATAAGGGCTTCTATTAACTTGTTAAGAGACTCCTTTACTTCCTTTCCTTTATAATTTAGGATAAACTGGTTAATCCGGCTGTTAAATCTCTTCTTAGACTTGTTACGCTCTTTCTAGGTATACCTTATAGACTAATATCCTTCCTTATTACACATAAAGCACTTCTAGTTAGTTTGTCTATAGGGGTATACTTTTGTATAGGAGTTGCTGTAAGGGTTATAGGTAGGACTTGGTTAGTATAGGTACTGCTAACGGTAGCGGTGGTCCGTAAAGTAGGCATCTAAGTTAGTTTATAGGTTTTATAAGTCCGTAATAAAGGCTTAAGTACTACCTAGTGGGTTTAAAACTTCGTACGTTATAATAGAGGACCGTAAATTATTAATAAGGCCAGTTAAGGTGTCTGCAGGCTTATAATAGGCGTATTTATAGGGTTCTACTTTTTAGTAAGCTATAATAAGTTTGTTATACGGGAAGTCGTCTATTTAAAGCTTAGTATTAAGGCCGTGCTATAGGTGCTAAAGGTCTTTAATAAGAATTTACAGGTACTCTATAGTCGATTTTTCGGTATTCTTATTAATTACGGTCTGTAACTTAATCGCATTCCATTATATAAGGATATTACGTTTATATTCTAGCCCTTTAAAGTAGTTACGTATAGCTTTATATAGCTTATAAAAGGGAATACTAAGGGGGTTACTCTTAAGGTTAGTATAATAGTAGTTAAGGGCTAGGCCACGCAGTATAGTAGAGTAGGCTTAGCTAAACTCCTATTTAAGAATATTAGCCTTCTAACAGAGGTCCGTAAAGATAGTTAGTTTAAAGTTAAAGTTATCGTTTTTACTACTCTACTTAGATTTGTCGGTATAGAGCTTAGCTAGGTTAGCTAGCTCCTTACTATAGGTTTTTACTTAGGTAGTTTACGGATCTGTAACTTAAGTAACGGAAGGGTTTTAGTCCGTATTTTAGTTTACGGGGGTATTACGGTCCATAACTTAAGTACTAGGTATACTTTAGCCCGTAAGATTAATTCTAAGATCTCTTTAGTCTATAGGACAAATTTGGTTAAATAGGTTATCTATAAGACCGGAGATTCTATTAAGTTTAAAAGAGGTAAAGAGTTTGCTAGTTTTAATATAATCTAGAATCTACTCTTTAGTCTATTCTGTTTAGTCCTCCTTATATAATATATTATATAGAAACCGTACAATAGTAACTCGTTTGTCCTTTTTAACCTATACACCTTAGTAATGTAAGAGGGTTTATAGGTTGTGGGTAGCTATAAGGTTATAAGCCTTAAAGATAGCTTCTATAAAGTCCGTAAAGTCTTCCTTATATTATTCCCATAG
>Ga0307515_10023197_pt1 | contig 10890 bp, 11 predicted proteins | sample 17_EM_MG_FD_194513 | JGI IMG/M metagenome (GOLD analysis project Ga0307515, IMG submission 194513) | Populus trichocarpa ectomycorrhiza microbial communities from riparian zone in the Pacific Northwest, United States - 17_EM | ecosystem: Host-associated > Plants > Roots > Unclassified | place...
TCATCCCTCTCTATTTCTCCATGCCATGATCATGAGTTAACACTGAGTACAGCATACACCTAAGATTGTCTGTCGTCCCTTCATTCTCACGATTTCGAGTTGACCCCTGAATGTATCTTCAGCTTCCAGCGTACCTCCCTACCGATCGACCGCCACCAGCCAGTTCTCCATACGAGCTTCAAAGGTAAAGTCACCTTATCACATTCCCATGGTTGCGAGTTAACTAACTGATGAATTGAGTCCCGGCGCGCCGTCCATCGGCCGCCTCCAAGTACTCGTCCAATCTCGCTCGATCACAGCCTCCAAGTGTATCTCCAAACTTGCTCGATCACGGCCTCCAAGTGCATCTCCAAACTCGCTCGATCACGGCCTCCAAGTGCATCTACAAACTCGCTTTATCACGGTTTCCAAGTGTATCTCCAGACTCGCTCGATTACGGCCTGCAAGTTCGCGCGATCACGGCCTCGAAGTGCATCTCCAAACATGCTCGATCACGGCCTCCAAGTGCATCTCTGAGTTCACTCGATCTCAGTCTCCAAGTGCATCGCCAAACTCGCTCAATCACGGCCTCCAAGTGCATCTCTGAGTTCACTCAATCTCCGTCTCCAAGTGCGTCTCAAACACGCTCGATCAAAGGGGTAACAGAGGTGGACAGGGTGAAAGGGAGTATATATTCGGCAGACCGCAGCCAGTCCAGATATAGCGTGTGTAGATGGGTAGCTATATAGATACATAGATGAGAATACAAACTGAATCCATGACTGTGATTCGAGGTGCTCCCAGACATGTCGCCGGCGCTCCCAGGTGCTCCCATGCTTGTCGTCGATCCCCAGGCGTTGTGTAAACGGCTTCAGCATAACTGCAGCCCCTGCGAAGAGTGTAACACACATGTCGTTCTGATGATGTGTATATGTCACCACAAATTAAAGGAGGTACGTAGGCAACGCGACCCGTCGCCTTGGCGACGGGTAGCGTGTAATTCTCCGTCAGAGCGTACGAGGTCCCGTCAGAGCCATCAGAGCCGTCCGGAACACCCGGGTGTTTCAGACGGAAATTAGGGTCGTTGCTGATGTACTTGGCTCAGAACAACACCCTGATGACAACTTAGGATTATTGAATAATAGTTCACAAACTGTGATTGGCAAAGACAGTCTATTTGGGCAACATACCAATGAATTTCATCCACCATATGAGCATGGCAACCCTCATTCAGAAGAGCCATTTTCAAGTGCTCTGCAGTATTACCACCATTCACCATTCAACCTGACAGCTGGTTTTCAACCTAGGATTAGTGCAAGCCAAGGATTTCCAAGTTATGGGCCACCATGGCAAGGATATAACCTTGATGAAGATGGTTATGTTGGGTCTCAAATGTTTGCCCCTTCAAATATCTCAGAACAAGGGCTGTCATCTCCATGTGCACCTCCAGTGCCTACAGGACCGCGAGGAAACAATCCAGTCATCCAACTAATATCTTGCAGCTCTACTACTCCAGAACATGAGTCAGGTCCACTTAGGAGACCCCCCTTTAGCATTACAATGAAAAGATTCCAGCTGGCAGCAAAACTGCAGGACACTGATATCCTAGGAATTACAGACTTGACCTTATAACCAGAGCATTCCTATGATGAATATGATGTGGATGATGACAGTGATGAATTGTCAGACTTGGGACATGCTGAAGGCAAAGCCCCAAACAGCCTGAAACAAACAGAATTCTCCATGCAGAAATGTTCCAAAAGGATGGGGCAGCTCATCTACAGGTTCAACATGCGGAGGAGAGTATGCATGGCAGGGTGTCTGGAGAAAAGGTATTGGGGCTGTATCTGACCGCAGAACCATTTGAGATGGCTTCGATATGGACCACCGCACTGGGAGCTTTTGCTTGCACATTGTTTGGTGAGATTTGAGAACTGCTGGCCATTGGAAAAGGTTGATAATGTGGAATGCATTCAACGGCAGTGGATCAAGACGATTCTGAAGATTTGTGCAAGGGAGGTGTGGGAGTTGAGGAAAAAGAGTTGGCAAGGCAGAAAGTGACCACCATTGGATTTGGGAGACTGCATGTGCCACCAGGTGTGATATAACCATTCAGAGTTACCAAATTGAATGTGCATGGTTGTGATTCATTGGGTATTCAACAGCAATGACAACCATATATCCCCCAAATAACTCCAAGCCTTGTACCGAGATTTGAGACACTGGGAGCATCAGATTGATTTTGTCAACATCACGTTAACGAAATAAAATTCCGTCCGGGCGGAATTACTCAATCATAGTCAACGGGCTACATCAGAGCCATCAGAGACACGCTGGCGGTGGCTTACTCCGCACCTGGCATCACTGCCATGCGTTGCGTTGCATATCACGCTCCAATCAAAGTTTCACTGTTTCTTCTCGCTCTGTAGGTCTCCTGTTGCAAATGAACACTCTGGCATTGGGGCCAACTGGGGCCATATGTCGGAATGGGTTGATTGGGTATGCGCATTCATCGGGATTGTTGGGTGATGTGTGATGCGGCAAAAATCTCTCCTCACATTCCTTCTACCTGCCTGCAAAATGCAATTCTCTCCTTACTAATTATACACATCATTCCAAGTCGCCAGATCAGTGTGGCTATTGACAATCCATCGCTTGTTCTGTCCATTGTCTGTGTTACTACTGGGATGTATCTCTAGAATTATGTGTGAGTAGCCGACAATGATTCCGATGCTGAAAACTTGCAATGCAACAGCTGCCAGTGCGTTTCTCACTTGTACAAATTCTGAGATGGGATGCCAGTTACCCGAGTGTTCAGGTAATGTGGTGAGCGCCAGGGTTAACCAGTACTCAAAGAAAGCTCCATCTGTGTTCAGGAGCTTGATTTTGAATAGTCATTGCAGTTGCCACGGGAGACGCCCATCCAGCGTGACATAACACCTCCGCATACGTTCTGTTACCCACACCCAGTAATTTGGTCAGTCCCCTCCATGCCAGCTCTGGCTTCCTGTGGATTCACACATCTGACATATGCGTTCACCTACTAAACGCTCGACTTGAACCTTAATATCGTGGTCAATACAGAGCCCCATTGTGGGCTGTTGTTCATCCGACATATACGTCTTGTTACGAGTCATATGCTTGATATACTCCCGCATGCTGTTGTATGTTGACACGCCGTGCGCTGAGTCTTGTGTATTGTCCAGTAATGCTCTGAAGTCTATGATCATAGGGTCAGAATACTTTCCATTACGGTAGTTTTGGGGGCCCATGAATTTGTGCTTTGCATATGACTAAGAGCTCAGGGGGGCAGCCAGATCAGCACCGGAAGGGATGACATTGCAGGCGGCAGCACTATTCTTCCAACGCTGAGCGAGGGCTTCGACATTGAGCTCTCTGATTTCGAAGCATACAATCTGACACTGAAAGGTGATTAATTGTGGCAGGTACTTGAGATCGTGATTGGAGGCGTTCCAACTGTCCATGAGGTCTGTTGTATGTGCTTGTTCATGTCTCACGTCAGTCTACAGTTGGAAGGCGCTGTATTGACAAATCTGTTCGACCCAATGAAACAACAAGTGGATCTTCACAATGTTGAAGTTGGCATCTAACTCCTTGGAATCATCTACCTTGTTGCTGATATAATCCCACCAGGTTTTCATCTCAGGCTGCTTCTTGGAAGGCATCTGAATTTGAGCATTTGTATCCTCATCAACCGTTCGCTTCTTTACGAGTTTCGCTCTCTGGGCATTGGCTTTGGTCTTTGCCTTTTTGCTGGCTCACCGGAGTAAGAAAATATCTGTAAGGAGGTGAAAACAACGCAACGCATCCTCTGTATAGCTCAATGTTGCATCATCATGAGATTCATATCAAGCATACACATCCAATTCTAACAATGCCCGTGCGGACTCAATTGCGTAATTGAGTATGGGATGCTGAGCGGGGCTTATGTCACATAGACACTGGGTTACAACTCCCAGTAGGTACCGGCTTATTTCCTTCATCTCCTTCCCATTCCATTGTGAAACTTCTTCCTATGACTTAACTTTTGGTGTTAGGTCATGGTAAGCAGCCACAGATAACAAGATTGCATTGTACTTGTCAAGCTGTTTGTGCGTCTGCTTGAAGTGGAAAATCCACTTCTGGAGGTAGTCAAACATGCCGATCTGTGTTGGATGGAGGAGGTCGGGCTTCAGGAGGTCGCTCACAATATGAGGAATGTGTCGAAAAATGTTGAATTCTCGGTGAAAATTGCGCGACAAGAGCTTCGCATCAGCTGCCTTGGTGTTGTCATCGCTGAGCATTCTATATAGGTTGTGATCTCGCCAGGGGTGTTGGTTGTTAAGAGTGATATAATCTGCAAGTACGTGCTTTGGACGCTCACACCGCGAACAGACATGCTGCTTGAGATATTGTAGGTAGCTATAGATTGGGCAATCTGCAAGCAATGCTGCTGAAAATGGTTTGCAACGCCCAAAGTTGCCATCTGCACAGAGAACGTTGAAATACCTGCTCTTTGCACTGGGATAATGTTTAGAAGTCAGGGGCTGGTGTACCCGCTGGAGTACCTCGTTCAGCACGTCTCGGTTTGTTGGCCGCTGCTCATCCCGCTGCTCGTGAGGAATATTGCGCTTGTGCATTGGAGTTGGCAGGAGAGCGAACATCACGATGCTGTGCGTTGACGGCATCTGGCGAGTCTTCGAAGATAGATTGCCATTTGTAATATATACAGGCCATTGTTTGTTGTCGGCAGCAAGATTTGAGAGATGTTTTCCGTCGGACATGAAGATCAAGGGAACAAGTGTATCCCCAACTCTGTGCGTTGACTTGACATTGATTAGCACTTTATTATCCTCGAGTATCAGATCTTACCTGTGCCTCCCACCTCCAGTCCGTTCTGTGCATTTCGGCATAGAGGTGTTTTGGTTGCGCATCGCTGTTAAATCAACGCTGAGGGGTGCAAACCAGATGCTTGGCATCGGCTGGCTGCCACATCAACTATCTGATGGTTGAAATCATGTCGCAACTACTGAATTTGAAAGAGGGTTGGTGATTGGCATTCCATCTCATATCCTCGACAGGGTGTAGTTCCCACTCCGCGACAGCCTGATCATGTGGCATGCTAGCCACAAGCTTCTGCACGCCATCCTTGTTTTTGAATCCTGGGAAGCGCAGAGCGGTGTTATCTTCCTTCAGCACGTGGTCATAGTACATCTTCATGCCCATGTTCTTGATCCCACCCCTCATATATTTGTACTCTTCACGTGTCACACACGGAAAGTAGGGTTTGTTTTGTAGGTTCGTCTCAACCCAACCCTAAGTGTCGCGTTCCCATTGCTTGTCGATGTAATTGCTCAGCGGACTGTGGGTGCCAGGGTATGTTTTTCTCCGTGGCAGAGGTCGTGGCGGTGGTTGAGATCGCGAGTATCCAATGGTTTCCCTGTGGTCAAGGTAGTGAAACACGTCGAAGACTTCAACTGAATCCCTGTCAGCATTGAATTCACAACGCTGAGCGGGCTCAACTCGTCGGGCTGCGCTGCGAACAGCCAGATTCTCCTGGTGTGCCACTTGAAGGTGTTCAGGATGGTGTAATTTGTTAACTTTAAGTCACCAGCTATCTGAGGTGAACTTCTTTCGGCATGAAAATTCGGGGCAACAGGACGGGGTCTTTTCTGGCATTCTCAATGACCCATGAGAAGCGGAGTATACACTGTAGAAAGCGATGAAGGTAGGTGCGGGGCCTGAGCGGCCTGGTGTGGGTGTAAGCTCATGATACATCCAGAAAACATGAGAGATTTATTGAGCCTCAACACCATTACAAGGAGGTCGCTTATGCGCCACGAGTTGGGAAAACGCTACCTGCGTGGTGTCCCATAATAGTATGAATAAAGTAAAACCAATACAAAATTCGTACATGAATTACACCCTGAGCGATCCAAAAATCTCGCGACAGGTGTAATATTCCATGCCTGAGTTAAATCAATTCAAACAAACAAAACGAACAAGACAAGGACCCGACCTTTACCCAAACGCAATGACCATCACCTCCTCTGCAATGGGAGGACTAGTTAACTCCTCAGCTACGGAGTCATCCGCACCCGCCTCAGCAAGAGGGATATATGGGGGAGGGACATTGGGGAAACTATCGCCACGTGCCGATTTGCCGGGCAGCTGCATATCCACATTCACATTCGAGGTGTTTCCAGCTGCTTCACATTCTGGCACAGCTGGCACCGCCGGGCAACGTTTTTGAGGTTTCACAAGCCACAAAAACTCCAGCCCACTGATGGTATAAGTCTCCAGAGTGTGTGGTCATGGGTGAGGCTCTGGGGTTTTTGGCCGTGAGGCAGGGACCACAGGTTATGGCCATGGCGTATGCGTGCACATCTTCTGGCCTTGCTCAGCTAGCACGATTGGCTGATCATCTATCATGGTATCTACATCGTCAGCCAATGTATTTATCATCCCTCCCTAGCCAATCATCCGAGGTTCTTTGCCATCATCCTCATTCTTATCCTCCTCTTCATCCTCATCCTCCTCCTCCTCATCTTCCTCCTCTTCATCTTTCTCCTCTTCATTTTCCTCCTCTTCATCATCACTGTACCTTTCCAAATCCACATCGCCATCGAAATCAGCCCCATACAGTGGGCCCACAACATCCTCTATGCCCATATCGACATCAGAATCATGTTCTGAGTCATATTCGCAATATGACTCCTCGGTGGAGTCAGTATAATTGTCTGAGGGAATGGGCTCGGTGGGTGAGGCTTCCGGCTCAAAATATACCCAGTCTAGTCAGCCCTCCGTGTTCGAGTCTGCCTCATACATTTCCTTCTGCAACTGCAAAGCAATGGGACGAGAGATATCATCTCCCCCTGGGGTTTGTTCAACAATACATATCCCTTCAACCTTCACCATCCTATTCCCCTTCCCTTCCTCCGTTGCCTTCCCTTTGCCCTTCCTATCCATTGTTCCATACCCATCACCGGTCACTTTCTCACCGTCCTGCGTGTTCTTCTCACACTTGCCGTCGTCATTGTCAGTGCCATCACCAAGACGGCTACATTCACGGCATGGCGCTCCGGGATCCGCGCTGTTCTCATCATCATCATCCTTGTCGGGAATCTCATCCCCATTCAGTGGTCTAACAGCCTGGAAGTTGCCTAGCTTGTAGTGCCAGCACATTGGCGGCTCAATCTTTGCACTGAAATGATCGTTACTGTAGCCGGAGAAGCAATGATCAGCCAAAAGCGACATTGGTTTCCGAACATGTGCCTCACACTCCAATCCATCTCCATATTCTCCCAAATAATCGGAGAGATTTAGTTGTAATCTGCCACCATGCGTCAAAGCGATCAACGATGTGAATGCGTCGTCACGACATTTCAACAACTTGTTTAGCCTTTAAAGTGAATTCACTGCACTTGTTGCGCGTTGGTCCTCTATGTATTGATCGTTTCAACGGTTTTTTGAACTGTTCCATTGATTTCAAGAATATTCCTAAATATTCAATCCCTTGAGACATCGATTATACACAATCTTGTGCAACTCCCATAACCAAAATTCACAGTAAACAATCATCTGATTTCTATATATTGCTGCAACGATTACTTCAGGCATCAAATTGAATAGTCTACATGTAAAACAAATTGAAACCATTCAAGTCAATCGTGTTGCTCAGGTACCACCACGTATAAACTGGCACCGGCGTCAGCTGAAGAAGATGTACTGCCCATTGGATTGCGCTGATAGGGACAACAGAAGTGGTTCCGATGCCGAAAAGAGGATTACAATGGTACGATCCATCATCCAAAGGGTTGCATCGGAGGTTGATGTCTCTCCTCGACAATCACCGTACCAGCAGTCTGACATATCGGCCCTGCTGCAAACCATTGAACCAATGCAAGTAGTACATCAACGCTCAATTCAGCATCCTCGAGGACAAAAAGACATTCCAACAGCGCGGGAATGCATCCAGCGGTCGACTTAAAGTGGCTATCCATACTCATCCCCATCCAGAGAAGGACTTTATTATTTTTTGGTGGCTTATGCTTTCTCCACCATGTGGACCCAGTGCGACGAACTATTGGAACTGCCTAGTTGTCGCATTGAAAAGGCTTCACACCAGTCGCTACAGCGTTGTACTGATCTTATCGTGCAGTGTCGAGACGACTGATATACCAATCGCGATCGACGTAGCCTGTGAATTCCGCAAATCCCTTGACACCCCAAGCAATGTGATGCTATAGCTCCCCTTTTGGGATTGCACACCACTCGGCCAAGTCATCAAGTGTCTTGATTCCTGGTGTGTTTTTCATCATTTGCTTGATGATCGCGTTGGTTAGAGGAGTATCATTGTCGCGACACAGTTTCACAGCGTTTGCATTCTGCTCTCAATACTGACACACCTCCTTTTGGGCTTTCATTTGCAAAATCTGAAAGGCAGCCTCATGACAATTGGATTGTCGGTAGGCGTGTTTAAGTTCCATCATCGCTCTATCTGGGAGTTCAGAGCTTGCATTTAAGAAGTTGCCAAGCTGGCGGATATGGTCAGAGAAGTGGTTCCACTGAGGCAGCTTCACCAAGTTGAAATCCGATTCATCGACAAGATGTTGTGCAATCTGTGACTCGATCTGCATTTCATCATCATCAGCAGGACCACGCTTTGCAGCCGCAGAATGATTGTTTGAAGCGGGGTCACTCCCATGTTCCCACTGTTTGTCCAAAGTAAGCTGCCTTTTCGAGGGTTCTAAGACATTGTTTGTAGATAAACCGGTGCGGAATCCACTACAAACAACATCGTGACGATGAAACTCATCCAGATCATTCTCCATCAACCTGAGAATGGCTTCAGTATGGTACCAGTACCATGCCATAAGGTGAAAATTCATTAACTTCTTGATGCACAACAGCGCTTCTATCAAGGGAATCCTGTGGCTTGCCGAAGGGTGTGAAATAGTCGCCACAAGAGCTGGAGCAATCACGCGCCCAAGTGCTTTCATCTTCTTACCACTCCATTGGATCGCATGGATATATGGCTTGTTCAAATCAGGGAAGTATAGCCAATAGGCACTCAATTGCCACTACATAGAATTCCCCTCTGCTCATGACGATTTTGGTGTTTCACACTCAGTGCAGTGGGGCTGCTTGATCGAGTCCAAGTGAATGTATTTGAAGTAGTCCGCTGTCCATGCACAGATGATAGGATAACACTGCCGCATTCAACCGTCCGCGCAATGCATAAGCTTTCAAGTGTTGAAAAGCATGTCGAGAGGGCAAAAAATAAGGTCGAAAACCTTCCTTCAAACTTCAAAATTGTGGATTTACAGTAGCTTCACGGATGTAATTTTTCCATGTGCTTCAAAGGGATATTTCGAAGGAACTGGGAGAAGGGCAACAAGGATGCTGGCAAGATTCGAGGGTTTTGATCTAATGGTCTAGTCGATGTTTCTGAGATTGAAATACACTGGCCATCCCTTCCTGTTGCCTGAATACTTTGAATGATGTGTCTGGTCTGAACTGCCGAATAACGGGACAATGGTATTTTCAAACACCCGCCGTACCTATTGAAGCCTTCAAAATCATCTTAGCTATGACGAAATTCAACTAGCGTACCTATTCATTTCACCATCAGTTGCTTGATATCACCTCTGAGTAGATACAGTCCTCAGCATCATTGAATTCCATTGCTGGAGAATACAACAGATTTTCCCCGAATGCAGGCTGTTGCATGAGGAATTCACTGCATTCAACAAGAATCTGGAAAAAACAAACGTGTGTAATGATCATCGTAAAAGTTGTTTAGATTGGCCAAACAATTGTAACACACTTTGCCAGATTTCCAAGAGTCGATGTCCATCGCATACAACGTTTCGTTCAACCTTCTGAATACAGTGTTGGACGAAGTGAAGTTGCTCACGGTTGCCATCGCACGATTCCTGAAATGCTCGTTCATGGCAGCTCTGCGCAAGTTGTGCTTGATGCACCAGTGCGCGAATCGATACTCCACCTCACAAGAAAAGAATGACCATAGGTATGTTTCATCCTCGAATATGTCAAAATACTTGTTTCTAATATTCTTGCCACCAAGATGGTTGTTTAGGTGCGGAGTACCATAGATAAGTGTCCGAACGGGAGGTTACTCTGGATAGATAAACCGATTTTCACCATTGGCATCTGGATCACTGGAATCATGGTCAGAAGGGTGATGAACATCGGGAAAAGCTTTGGCGTTACCGTAACCGAGATTTGTTATGGCCGTTAGCACGGGACTACGATACGTTATTGATATTACCGCCGTGCCACGGCACATTACGGGTTTATTACCATGAGTTACGGGATTCTATGGTACGTTCAGTTACATTTTTACTGTTTGCAAGATATCATGGCATCTCGTGTCTGAGAGTCTCAACCTACGCACACGATTTTTTATACCGATTTGGATACCGACAAGTTGCTGTTCACATAGAATAACAATACGTCACAATTACGTGTTAGATCAGAACAATCATGTCATCAATCAAGATATATGCTACTTTTTCGGAGTAGAATTTGTTCAGCTAAATATATACACAACGCTCGACTCTTCTACCACTCCCGCAATAGCTCTCGCCACTCCTCGAAAGTCAACTCTATAACACGGTCGAAGCTCACTGTTTAAATCGGAAAACATGTTGGGCGCGAGAGTAGTGGACACTCGACACATGTTCATCAACTAATGGCAATGTGCACATACCGAAGGTAACTTGGTTGGACTTGTGTATCAGCAGCATGCGACCTTCCTTAGACGATCGATATCTTTCTCATGAGATTGGTACTGCAACAACTACCTGGTATTCATCACCGCTCTACTGTGACAAGTGCTGCTCTGATATGGTCTCTGACAATCGTGGTCTGATTAATGTGGCTCTG
>Ga0307515_10023198_pt1 | contig 10889 bp, 7 predicted proteins | sample 17_EM_MG_FD_194513 | JGI IMG/M metagenome (GOLD analysis project Ga0307515, IMG submission 194513) | Populus trichocarpa ectomycorrhiza microbial communities from riparian zone in the Pacific Northwest, United States - 17_EM | ecosystem: Host-associated > Plants > Roots > Unclassified | place...
TTAGGTTCGCTATCATTTCTTTTAGGATCTCTTTTGTCTCGTTTGGTACTACGTCCTGATTGTTTATTGTATTTTTGTTTCTTGATTTCCATATAGCCCATAGTGTCATAGAAATCAGGATCCGTAGTCTTTCGGAATCACTATTGCGGTCATCGTTGAAGGTGATCGCTGCCGATCCTCTAATCAGGCCTAAGGATATGGCCGGCCAGTTTCTGGGTGTAGTCTTCCTTCATATGTTCGTTGTGGTGTCCCATGTCTGTCTTTGCCCATTGTGTTCACATGATAGCCATAAGTGTTGTTCGGTTTCCAGTATGTCGTCTCCCGCGGTCTTTTTACAAAAAGAGCAGAATGCCCTCTCAGCGTGACCTGGGATATTGTTCCAGTAAGGTCCGCATTTTATTCTACCGATTAGCATATTTCTAATGTGGTCTTTGAGGCAAGGTGGGACGCCCAGCGATTTAATTCCTCTCAGCAGTTTTTCGTTGGTGGGTCGTAGGCCCGTTTCCGCCTCTATCCTGTCCTTGGATTCGTCAAGGGTTGTCTGGTGTGGTATTGCTTGGATTTTTCTTGTGTGCCATCTAAGTAGGGCTTTATAGGTATGTCTAGCATCTAGAGCCTGTAGTCTCGCTCCGTCTTGGAGGGCCTCGTGATTGTCTACCCATTCTATGTCGTCTTCTCTCATTTGAGTGTCGTTTTCTCTCCCAGCGTCTGCTAGGGCGTCAGCTCTAATATTACCGTAGTTATCCTCGTGTCCTTTGACCCATTTGAAGGCTGTACGTGCTGGCCTCGTTCTTAATCTTATGAGTATACTTTTAAGGAGGTCTGAGTTCAGTACGTCTGACCAGTTTAGGTCCTCATATTTGTTCGCGTATGTGCAGATCGCCCTCAGGCTGGTCAGGGAGTCTGACTCTATTTCTAGGTCGTCAGATTCGTTTTGTCTTAAAGCTTCTAGGATCGCTCCTAGTTCGGCTCGTGAGTTCGAGGCTGGTCTTGGTCCTCGTCCGTTCATGTTGAGTTTAATGTTTCTAGCGCTACCATCGGCGTACCATTCCTTCGGGATTTTGGTACTGAGGGGGACGTGAGATCACTTAAAACCCGTGTGTATGAGGCAATACCATCTAATTCAACTGTAGCGGATTTGTCCTAGACCTGCCTTGTGCTCCGTCAGCCTGGCTTTGATCTTTTGGTATACTGCCTCAAACAAAGTGGTACCTGCTTCCCCGCTTTCCCGGGTTGCAAGCATCGTTCCAGGATGTATTCGAGGTAGTCGTCAATCTCAACTGCGGCGAACCCCTCCAGGCCTTTCTTGATCGATGGGTCCAGGACGTCGCAACTGTAGGCGAGGCAAAAGTCAGCGACATGAAGGACATGCAATATAGCGGGGAGGTGTGTGCAGGGAAGACTAACGTGACATTGTTGATGTGTTGGCTAGCGGATCCATTGTTGAAAGTCATGGTATAAAATGGTGTTCGTGGAAACGTTGGCGATTTTGCGTTTACTTTTGACGTGCCGGCGGTCGCGGTAATTGCAGGAATTGTGCGTTGGGGATAGGTTGGCGCAACCAATGTTGATCAGCACCTGTGGAACCTGTGGCCGCGGCTCAGTGGGGGGATAAAACCGGGCACTACATTTAACACACCTGGACGCAGCTCGGTGGCAGGTATCGGATTTGCCGCGGATACGACCGTGAGGTTCCTCCCACTACATAATAATAAACCCCTGCCCCTATCTCTCATCAACGTCATAGCCAAGCCATCAATCAGCACCCCTCCTGTGAGGAGACAAGTTTTTTAGGCTTTCGACTCTACCAACCTTGTATCGCTCTTAGGTACCGTTCCCGACTCCAAGTCACACTCCCGTCGTGTACGAGCCGCGCCACCCAGCCTCTGAATATTAGGGAAATATCTCACAACAGTGCGGAAGACGAACCATGATCCCTCATGTGGACTGGCATTGACCTTTGAACACCACTTGAATAGCTGTCAGAAGTACTGCAACGAAGCCATCATAGAGTCGTGCGATAGTCTTTTGTGCGTCCGCTATTCCATGGCTGTAGGCTAGGTGCTCAAGTCGACACCTTTAGTATTGGGGAGAGATCCAACATACACATGAACTGAAGAGGTATCCTGAGCAATTGGAAAAGTGCCAACGCTATGCAAATCACAGCAGGGTCTAGAGTGTGGCGCGCGCCAATTGCGGCATACACGATGAAAGTAACGACCGCTACCAGCACAGGGAGTGTGGAGGTTATAGGGTGATTCGCATCCCTCCCAGATTATTAAACAGGCTGACCACAAACCAGGGTGGTCCTTTATTCACTCCGGTTGCGAACTCGCTGCCCCCTGTGTCTGGATTGGAGAAGGATAATCCCGCTAGGCGATCACCCGTATGCCAACGGTCAATCTCTGACGCGTTGTGTACCTCTGTCCAGGGCGGATTCTGTCACTGTCGGACAGCTTGTGCACTGTGTTCATGCAGACTCGGCCCGCGAGCTGCTTGGTAATTGTCCTAGTCGTAGAAAACAGCAAGCGCCTAACCGCATGGCAACGACAACATTACAGAAGGCACATCTTTCTCCACAAGATGTTAATTGGCAACTGTCGTGTTGGAACCAAGGCCGGACAATTGCCAAATAACCCGATACTTGAGGAATGCTACACGATCGAGTATACGCCTAACTATCCACCGTCGAAGAAATGTACTCTCCATTAGTCGAACGAGTGTCGACATACCACTGCTTGCAAGTTCGACGACTTGGACGGCTCTTGCATGACGATTGGCAGAGTAGTTGAATAGAGGTTGGGTGTTTTGGCTCTTGATGTGTACCGAGATCGCCTTTGCCAACGCTATTGCGTCGCACATACCGAGATTTAGGCCTGAGAAGAGAAAACGGAAGGTTAGTAAGACTCGTGAAATTCATGGACAATGTCAGGCAACATTCGCGGACCTTGTCCTCCAGCGGGACTGTGTACGTGAGCAGCATCGCCAGCCAACAGTACATGACCTGATCCTATGGGCTTGTATAATTGCTTGGCAACCGCGTACCGCACGTGATACCGATTTCCATTGAGAAGAGCTGCAATTTCCACACGAAAGTCGTCCTGGACTCGATCGAGTTGAGATTGGATGAATTCAATAGTCATAGGCTTTGGTGGCAATATATCGCTCCTTATCACTGCGATCCGCCAGAATGTCAACCCCCCCTCCCCAGGAATCATCGAATCCGGGTAAGTGGCAGAAGGAAGAGGTATGGTCAACAAGAAGCCCCCGCCAAAATGGAAGGAGAGTGCATCCCGAGCCCAAGATGGAGGGAGTGAGCCGCGGATAGCAATATCTCCCAAAGTTATCCACTGGGAATTAGCGTCATGTTCGTGAAACGCGACCCCTGTGGTTGGATTGGAGAAGGATAATCCCGCTAGAGTCCGAACCTATGGCCTCCTAAGCTTATGGTCTGAGAAAGGAGGCGTCGATTCCTCACCGAAGATTGAGATCCATCCGCACCGACTACGTATCGCGCAGTAATCGTAGAGCCATGGTCGAAACCAACTGTCACTCCAGCATCACTAGTAGCAATCGAAACGGCTTTATGTTTCCATTTAACGTTAATACCGAAGCTGGTGAACTTGCGGATTAAAATGCGTTCAGTGTGGTGCTGCGCAAGCAATAAAGTGAATGGGTAGTTGGTACTTCCTTCGAGACAGGACCAGGACAAGTCCAGGAATCGAAGGGGCCCTTCGTACATTTGATAACCGGTGCCTTTGATGCCTTCTTGGACAAGGTCATCCGCTATGTCGATGGAGCGCAATTCCTGGTCAGTAGAATATTAGCTTAGATGGCTAGGCTCGGCGAGGACATGGCGGACCTCCAGTGTGTTAGATTGTATTGCAGACGCACGAGAACCGTTTCTTCCTGCTTCTGCAGCATCGACAATGATGACCTCTATCCCTGCCTTCACTAATCCTATTGCAGAGGTAAGGCCTACCGGCCCTGCACCAACAACCAGCACTTGTGTTTGCATATCTGTTGTTAAAGTAAAATTTCGAAGCGTCAGCTATGCTTATATACCTGCCCTCCTCCCACCCCGACCGTGTATGTAGTGTCCGATTCGGCTAGTTATATTTAACCCGACTTTCACAGAGCCCACTGATACCGAAGGTTTGAGTAGTTTCATGTGTTTAGATGAATTATCGAGCCGGCAGTCCATTAGGGCGTTAGGAATACTAATTCACTAATCAGCGGGGTTCCGCTTTACCCAGAGTGGGTCTGTATGTGCTCACTTGTGCAGACGACGGTTTCTTCCGGCAGGGAAGGGTTCTATAGAAAAGAATAAAACCCCAAGCTTGAAAACTCATCGGTAGTGCCACGGATAATGGGAAGTACAATCTGGCAACAGCTCAAGACACTCCTTTGGGGACCCGGTGGTGTTTCACAATGGAAGGATATTTCATTGTGATTGTGATAGGCAAGGAAGACGGCGGGGTCACGCCGAGAGCGGGCCAGTAGTGGTAGTAATAGCTCTGTCAAGGAAAATACCGGTTCGGGAGTTCTGCATTGAGAGAGGCATGGGGGGTATGGGTCAGTTTCAGAATGAGAGAGCTAGAGCACATCCCAAGTTTGGACACCTGGTTCCCACGTCAATTCTACGTCAATCCAATGTCAATGACTAGGGTCCCGCGTGTCGCGGGTGCTCCCTGCTTCTTTGCCTCCTCACCTAACCGTTAACGCGCAATGTATTTATGCACGCACAGCCCCTGACAAAGGAAAGACAAAGAAATGTAACCATCCAGATGTTTTCAGAAATTTTCCTTGTAAAGCGCTATTTTACAGTAGAGCTAGATTGCTGCTGAGAATTACAAGATAACTAGTGCCATGATCTCGTCGAAGCTTTCGTCAACGACTTAGTTTTTTCCTTCCCGTCCCGTTCCGTCCGAGAGCTTGTGAATAAAGAATCCGCGACCGTACAGTATCCTACACCACCCTCTTCCCAACAATGTGTCAGAAACCAAAGACGCTAGGCTCAGTACGCGATATCAAACTGATAGCTGCATTACAACGTGTATAATAGACGCACTATAGGACATTAGAGACAAACCATTAAGTGATGGAAAAGGACTCGCAGAGTTTACTTGTTACTTGGATGTGAGTTTGCAGAGTTTACACAAGCGTCACTGTGGCCCCAGCGTATCACCAGAAACCGACGAATCCTACGCGCTACACTGAAGAGGGCGGTGGGAATGGCACTGAGAGTAGCGGCCTGGTGTCAAGAAGATGAGTATGGCTTTCGTCGGGCGCGTGGACGACGAAGCAAGAACCTATTTGTGAGAAAGTGTAATCAGGGGATGTGTAGAAGGTTCCAGTTATAGTACCAATAGAGCGCACGCGCACCAAACTAACACCAAGGACACACAGCTGAAATGAGCAATATATCGACCCTTTACGTGCGGAAAGGCAACTATTAAAAGTGTTTCTTAGTATGCCATGTACTGGTACATGTGTAGGCTCGGGGCTCGTCATTGTCGCCGTGTGGTTAATAAAGGCTGCCGTTTGTTGCCGTCCACCTTGCTGTCTTCGTTGTGGTCCTGTTGCTCGCGTCGTTGGCATACATTGCATCTACCGTCCTGGCTACCTGTCGCCCGCAAACATTTCACTCGCCATTTGAATACAATCTACTTTAATAGTAACCATTTAACTCTGTACATGCTCCTAGCCACTAGAGCAGCAACAGCCAAATCGCTTCCCGTGCAAACGAGCGCAAGGTTGGCTGCTTGATATGTGAAAAGCGGGCTACGACTGCTCCAGGTATGCCGTCTCTCCGTCCTCAGCTCAGTCGAACATAATAGACAAATGGAGATCGGGCAGGGAGAATTCGAAAGCGCAAAGATACTACCTTATTGAATTGATACAGTTAGGTTGTACTCTTCATTTCTGTTGGGCCATCCAGCATCGAAGAACGTCTCAATCACTCAGAGTACCTTCACATACATACCGTTGTTACATTGGATTGTGACTGCTGCATGAAGGTTGCTACGCCTGTCCAAGGATTCGATTTAAGGCGCGGAGAGCCGTTGGAATTTCCACGCGGCCGGGAATACGACGAAACTAATCGCGTGTTGGGGCCCGCTACAATCACGTAAGGATACAAAATCAATACACGAGAAGTGACTATATGGTATCACAGGCTTATGGTCCCGTATTTAGCCTGCTTTGTACCCTTTTATTTCTGATGACCTCTTGACAACACAACTTGAAGGGCCCTGATATGGTGGATTGAGCACCTATTCGACATATCAATTGCACAGCCCGTACTCTGGCAGTCCGCCATCGCTAGTCCATTGGCTCTCCTTTAAGGGATAACACTACGCATTACAGACCCGAACAGTTTTTCACACTCCCAAGCACCTCTCCAATAACGTACTTGACACTTCAACCCGAGTCTCTCTCCATCCCTGCCAATCCGCTTCTCCAAGCTCATGCCCTTTCGGACAAAAACAAAGTCATTTCTTCAGAAAACAAAAAAGAGCGGCGTCAGAGGATCTGTCCATAGCAACGGGATATATGATGCGTGAGGACTCACGCCCTTAGCCTTAAGATCGGACAAAAGTCATTTGAGCCATCTCCGACGTAAATCATCTGGTCGAACTGTTCTCTGTCTTTCAAGTATGCCTCAAGTTCGGTTCCCTTACATAGGTTTGGGCCACAGCCGTACAGGCAACCATGCGGGGGCCCATTTGGATCAATGCGACGGCGAACATCGAGGAGGCCGTCCTCGTGCCATTCAGCTGGATTGGTGATAATGGTACTGAATGCTTCATTCAGCCCCTTATCCTGTTCGGTCATTTTGAGTTCAGGTGACCATGCGCTAGATGAGTCTTACTTTAAGGATGGTATCGATGAACACCTGATTCGCGTCTGATAAACAAATAAGAGTAACTTGAGTTTCTCTCGATGCTTTGAGGTTTTTGACTGTGCGGATCATGGCAGGGTGCTAGCAACGCAAGGCGGTTAGAACGGCCCCTGGTCGAGACTGTTGACGAAATGTCGAACATACGAAGGGGAGACCCTTGAGCGATTCCTCTATTTCCTCCCGAGTGATACCCCCCGAATGTGCTGCTCTCAATGATTGCGCGCTATAAATATGAACCACAGAGTTCGTCGACCACACCGTTACGAAGGAGAAATAGAGCACACATGAGATCGGTCCACTGTACATGCGTTGTCTGGTCTTCTATTTGTTGCCGTATATGCGGAGCGAACACTTCGAAGATGTAAACGTCGCTGTTCTGATCCACGAGCGACCTTAGGAATAGGGCTCGTTGGAAGTGTGTCTCCGAGAGAGTGGTGGAGTTACCAATCAAAGTCGTAGATGACGAGTATGCGTTTCGATGCGTCCGGCATCTCGAGGGCAAAGTTCAAGTGATAGCGATTTGTTTGTCACCACCTGTACGTGATGCACGACGCCGATGGCGTCGAAAAGGCTTCACCTTCTCGAGTGCCTATCCAGAGCTACTCAAGTTAGTCCTCCTTGGTACTACCCCACATTGATTGAGTGCCTTAGCTGCATAGTCATGTTGCGACGCCAGATGTTGTAGCTCTTCCCATTGAACTTCACGAAAGACGAGAAAGGAATGCCAGTACTACACGCGTAGTCCGTGGGGTAATTTGTGGATGTGGACGACATGACGGCATGGACTCCGTGTGTTGGGAGCGAGGTAATTTGAGCACTTGGACTTCTGGTGTGTGGGCATAGACTGGAACGTGTATTTAGGCCCTTCGAGCGTCCACGAGGTCCATAACTCTTGAAGGAGTCGATGCGGACTAAACCAATCGGTTCAGCGGAAGGCTAGCATTAATACCGAAAAAAACTAGAACCCTGTAAATACAAGGAGGTTGTGTGGAACTGAGGATTGGACTCACGGCTCAGCAGAAGTACGATGAATAGCACGCGCCAGAGTCAGAGACGTAGCATTTATGTCATAGAAAATAGGGAATGAATGGGCACCATAGACGAGTATGATATGATATTTGCGATCATACAAAAGAGCGCCAGCGCGGCGCAGCTCGCGCGTTCACTTCATTGACCACTCGACCCGCACTAGTCGGCACGTAGAGACGATCCCACAGGAGGAATCCTGACATATTATAGAGTCGTACTTGTGGCTCATTACTCCGAACTAGTGGTACCGTTGTCTCGTCAAGGTTTGATCAAAAGCTCGCAGCGACACTACTTACTTGTTCTCCTCCTTCGCGTCTGGACGCCTGTGTCTCGTACCAACGAAAAGAGAAACGACAACTTATCCTACACCTTCCTCTTCAACCGTCCCAATAGCTGCTCCAGAATGGTAAACGGCGCGAACGAACAAGGAAAGGTCAATGAGTTGTTGAACTGGTGCAAACATGAAGACATCTGGATTCACCCTGCATTGGATATTAAGTCCACGTCCTCTGAAATGGTATGGTACGTTGTTTATTAGCCTGATAGAGTTTGAAACAGCTGTTCCACTCACACACGAACCCATCTGCTCTCTCACATTCTGACTCATTGAACCGAATAGGAGGTCGGTTCGTCAGATATTGTCCAGAGGGGGAGAGATGTTCGCTCTGCCGCAGGGTTGATGCCAAAACCCATCTCAACAGCCCCGCTGGTACCATATGGAGATGAGAGTGAAGGTAGCAGTGACCAAGATGGTTTTGGACCGATCATTGCAGTCCAGGATCTTTCCATTAAGCCCGCTTGCAGTCAGAGGCGTGTGCCGAGTGGACTTGGTGTATATACTCGCCCTAACACACCGCCAGATATTAATGTAGGAGCAACGAGTCAGTCCCGATTCTCAACCTGTCCTACCAGTCACTAAATCATTTGCAGTGGTTCGCATTCCACCAAGTGCAGTGCTCTCGTATAAAAACGCTCCTGCGCTCCCTGCTCCATGTCTTCGTGTCAAACGCGCCAACGAATCCTGTCAAGAAGTTATACACCACGTTACGATTCCGATCCCACTGGACCAGCCAGAAGAAGACCCAGAATTTGCGCTAGCTTTCGCGCTCTCCGTCCAAATGTCAGCCACGCATCTACAATGAACTCAAATGAGACGGATCTGACATTGATACAGGACGATTGGGTTGGCTAGCAAGTGGTATGGCTATCTGCAAAGCTTACCCCAGACCTGTGTCCCCCTTGCAATATTCTGGGAAGACAGCGAAGGAGATTGGCAACTCTGTCGAAAACTCATCCGTGGATCTACTCTAGACTACCATTTACGAAGTCAAGAAGTTGTACAACGAATGGTACGTCAATTGCATATTGGTTCATATATACTCGACCTGACCTACAAGTCAGTAGCAGGCCCTCCGACTCTACTGGGGCGATATAGTCGTCGGTAAATGGCACCTTTCTCCTGCTTCTTCACAGCCTCCCCCAACTTGGTCCACCTTCAAGCGCGTCTACAGCCTTGTCAGCTCCCGTGCTTTTCATGTCGATGCATACCATGGCCTTGCGATGGTACCTATCGCAGATGCATTTAACCACACCGAGGAGAACCATGTGCATCTCGAGACAGATTGGCAAGTCTGCAGTGAATGTGGGTCGTTGGACAAGTGCAAGCATGACGCCCAAGAAAACACGAGCAACCCCTTGGTAGGCCTCAAACTCGAACATTCGTACGACATGGTCCTCAATGCTTCACTCCCAACCGACGAAACTGGCGAGGGGGCAGAAGTCTTTAATACGTACGACGCAAGCGGGATCGATAACGTGCATCTCCTTTGCCGGTATGGGTTCACGTTAGAAGGAAATAGTCGAGACGTTGTGCTATTCGCCGCGGGGGAGGTTATTCAGGCCGGGGGTATTGCAACGGCAATTGACGATGCGATTGGAGACTTTGGCTTTGGGCCGTCGGAAATGATCAACACCGCCATCCACGATCTCGGGATCGACGCCGAAGGGCGAATATCCTCAAGGATCTGGGCCGCGTTTGTCCCTCCTACTAACTGGGTGAGGCTTTCGCGGGCTCAGTGCTGGCTTGAAACCCAATCGGTTGTGGAGCAAGAGGAAGATGGTTTTCAAGGTATTCCAAACGACACCAAGCCAGCCCAAAGAGACTTACTCGACATCCATGAGGCCACCCTCAAGGTTGTCCGTCTTTGTGATAGGAGGTTGGAGCGTATGTGGGGTCCAATCGATAAAGATGATCCGACGTCCACCAGCTTCAGCAGTATCGAGATGCTGTTGGGGGGATCGGTACAACCCGACAAGGAGAGCACCGCACTGGAAATGGCGTGGAGTTACGTACTAGGCGAGAAAGCCATTCTCGAAGCCTGTCGGACAGTCTGGAGTGAGTTTTCGGTAATCGTCCAGAATCATATGGGCCCCGAATAAGGCACTGATAAAACACTGACACCTCATGTGGATTTCTAAAGCTTTTGTGTGCGCTAGAAAATGAAGTTTGTTGACAATCAGTAAGTCAAGCTGGCGTCGAGTGAATCTGGTTGGCCCGGCCCTCGGAACGAAGCGATATTCCCACAAGACCCACCACACCCTGCATTTGTCACGACTCCATCAAGGTCACCAGCTATAAACACCAATGACCTATTCCAATCAAGAAGCCAATTTTCTTGGACTGGTTCAATTGGACGCGCAGGATAAGAAGTAGAAGTTCTGCTACGGGTTGTCAGGTTTTCGATATGGCCCCAAATACCCGGTCCTGACGTTTGGATATCTCCACCAATAAATATTCCGCAGTGAGTCTTGGATGACAAGTAGATCATCTCTGGTGCTACTTCTCAAGTTGATCGAAGGCGACCTCAAGCTACCTCTCAAGGGCGTCAAGACGACGGACAGACCTACTCCATCTGCTGATTAAACTGCACACGGGTATATGTTACCGTTCATTCAC
>Ga0307515_10023199_pt1 | contig 10889 bp, 5 predicted proteins | sample 17_EM_MG_FD_194513 | JGI IMG/M metagenome (GOLD analysis project Ga0307515, IMG submission 194513) | Populus trichocarpa ectomycorrhiza microbial communities from riparian zone in the Pacific Northwest, United States - 17_EM | ecosystem: Host-associated > Plants > Roots > Unclassified | place...
CCACGGATGTACTTGAAAATTACGAGACAACAATCCCAGGCAAACCCTCCATCCATCTACAGTTATATAACTCAAACCAGTTGAGGCGCCTTAACTAGTTCGAGTTCAAAAAAAAAAAAAAATAGGTAGGAAATTAACCTAACCTGACGTGGTTAAAGAATATAGGTTGATTCTTGATCCGAGATAAAACACAGTGAGAATCCAGCAAAAACCCATTAACTTTATTAAATCTTTTTTATCAAAATAAATTTGTTGTGTTGGTGTTTTGAGAAAAACAATCAACCTTAGTTGATCCTTCATACCTGAAAACCAAGCCTCGCCCACAGTTGACCATCAAAGAGAGTTTTAAGCACCCCTTCTCTAGAAACTCAAAAGGACAAAAACAAGTTTAGCTATAAAACTAGATGCGGACAAAGATCACAGTAACTTAAAAAAAAAGAATTTTTTTCCAAATATATATATATAATTTAATTTTCATTCAATCAAATATTAAATAACAAAATTAGATTAAAAATGAAAAGAAAAGGAAACTCGACCCAAGTCAACCCAATTAGTATAATAGATATGTTGTCGGGGTAATAAAAAACAAGTTAATTCAGGTTAATTTATCAAACTCATGGCCTAGATCATTAAATTAAGATAATCTGATAAAAAATTTTAAAAAAAAATTATGAAGCCTATTTTTTTTTTAAAAAATAATGTTTAGCGATGAAATAAAAAAACAAAAAAATATAAATCCTCGTTAACTTTTTAAACTTGAGACTCAAATAATTGGACTAGAAGCGTCATACATGAAAAAACAGTAAAGCCCAATCTCAGCCAATTAAATGTTGGATGATAAAATAAAAAAAATTAATTATATAAAAGGATCCAAAATCAAAAATAACAACTAAAAGCATAGTGATCAAAATTAAAATAAAAAATAAATTAGAAAATAACTATGAAATTTTTATTGAACGGTGAAATTAAAAAAAATAAAAAATTAAAAGAATAAAAATCAAATTAAAAAAAATATAAGGATAAAATTAAAAACAATCAAGATTATACAAAAAAAATCAAGAAAAAAATATTAAAAATAAATAAAAATAAAGACAAAGTTAGAAAAAAAAATAATGTATCACAAATTAAAATTACACTGTCAACAATCCATCCTATCACGCGCCACCTCTAAAAAAAGAAAAAAAAGACATCATAACGATTATAACGATTCCGATGATATAAAAGAAGAACATTGGAAATGAGATTTGCCAAGCATAAACATAGTAGAAATGAGATTTGCCAAGCATAAACATAAAACCAGCACCTAGACATGAACCTTGGAAACAGTTGAATTTATATTTGTGTGTCGGAGACATAGCGAGTGCGCTTGCTTAACTATATATCTAGAGACTATAGATCATCATCTCAAGCCGAAACTACTAGCTAGGCTAGGTATCTATCGCCTTGGAGGTGGTTTTGGATGCATAAATTGGATAGCCGGAGTCGCTGGCTCTGGAGGACATAGTTCGCCTGCTGGTGTAGGCCTCCAAAAATTTGCTGCGATCATGGACCCATCATTGCATGGCCTGGCCTCTTGGTGATGGCCCAGGCTTTGGAGGTGACCTCAGGGTCCCCTCATGACTAGTCATGATCTCGGCTGGTGGCTGCAAAACCAACCTCTCATATAATGGCAGCTTGTAAATTCCTTGGATTTTGTGAAAGATAGCTTGAGATTCAAGTCGAGGGGGTACTGCACTTCTCCGCATCTCCAATTCTATGGAATGATAGAAATTAAAAAAATTAATGATATTATTTTAACTTTTCAATGCTTATTTTATGAAATTGTTTGTTTTTATGTTTAAAAAGAATTTTTGAGAAATATTGATTTTTTTAAAAAAAATTGAGAATTGTTGTTTTTAGGCATATGATAGCTGAAGTAGGTAAATGTGGAAATGAAGCCTCCATTTTACACTCTAATTTGATAATTAGAAGGGGTAAATATGACAAATGAAGTAGGTAAATGTGGCAATGAAACTTCCATTTTTCACTCTAATTGTTTTTTACAAAGTGGCAAGGAGAGATATTTTTTTTATTATTTTGGGATAAAATAAATAAAGACAACGTAAACAACAACATGTGGTTGAAGAAAAAAAATAAAGATATAAAATAAATTTATAATTAAGATAATTTTAAAATAACTTTTTATAATTTCAAAACAGAATATATCTTTTTTATATCTATTATTTTTGTCTCTTTTATTTCAAAATGGTAATCAAATCTTAATTAATTTTATATAAACCTACAGTACTTCCTTGCACTCCGTTTCTTTATTTTTTTTTTTTTGATAACCTGAGGTGTCCGGGTCAGCTTATGCGCACAACGATTAATTATCGGGTCCACTGAACACCCTGCAAGCCCAATGAACAAGTAAAACATCGCGGTGGTGACAAACATGCACAGAAAAGATCGACCCAAGTATAGAAAAAGAAATTAAATCCCTTGTCGCGACCTCAATTGCCAGTTTCCTTATTCTTTAATTCATCTAAGCATAGCCTTTGGTCTAAATGAGTGACCGACAGAGGTCACTCTGCAGCGTCCAATTTCATATTGTTTTGGTCATTCTCAATACTTTTGCTTGGAAGTGTAAGTTAGTTGATGTGTGCGTTCTCTCGTCAAAGTCGTCGTCCCACTTGAAAAAAGAAAATGCATATTTACACTGAATTTTTTTTTGTATTCGGGAAAACCCTATCCTCCAGAAAGCGTTTTTTATGGGCCCATATTTACACTGAATGCTAATCCCTTAACATCAAATGTCATTTTTAAGCTGTTTCCTAACAAGTCTTGTGAATCGGACAAATTAAATTGGTCTGGATTTTTTTTCTTCTTTTTTGACGAGTCTAGCCTCGAAATTTCCATGCATCTTCGTTACTTAATTAGTTAATGACGTGTGGGATGGTGCTGGAAATTTGCCAAGTGGATAATATAAATAATTTATTAAAATCTTATCTAACAGTTTATATTCGAAGCTCAGCTACTGTGTTTTTGATGAATTTCCGACAGAGGCCCGCTGTGATATCAGAAGTTATTGACCATGGGAGATGACAGAGCTGCGGTGGTTTGGGGCAGGTGGGGGAACTAACAACTTAAGCTGGGGCTGATTGTATCTAATCCACAACGAAGGTATTTTGGTGATCTCCTGTAAAATGTAACTATAATTGTAATTAATGAAGTTCTTTTCATTCTCCAGGCAAACCCTAATTAGCATGAAATGGGACCTTTTCTCTTATAACTTGATTATACCAGCTCAAAAACTAAGATTAACAAGAACAACCATCTTACATAAAAAGCATTTAACACCAGATCTAAATAGAATACCAGCAAAATGATTGAGAAGTGGATGGGAAATGAAGGCATCTACCCGTTTTGTAATCAGGTTTGGGGATACATAACTTTGAGTTGATTATAATTTAAATTTGATTTAGGAGTATTGGAATACTGCAATGATGTCACAAAGCTCGGATCTTAATGATACATGAAAAAATATTTAATATTTAATATTTGATATTTGTTGGTAATAAAGTTGTGTAGGTCCAAGCCAGAACCCATATCAAATATTATCAATTAGGGTTGTTGTTTGTTAACATGATCCGAGCTGAATTCTAGGTGGGTGATAAACTAATGATTTGATCTGTGATAAATCAAATGCAGTGGTGAAAGAATGATGAATGACTTGGATTTTTGTTGCCTATGATTACTTTAATTACCCAACTAATCACCTTCATTAGTAAAGTTCTTCCCTCTTTCTTTTTTTCAATTTTTAGTTATTTATACTTTTGAATTTTGGGAATTTTCTTAAACTAAATCTCTTGGACGCTTATCAATTTTATTTAAGTAAATAACTCATTAATTTTATTTAAGTAAATAGTCCATGTTATAATATTAAATATCTTGATTTATATTTATTTTTTTATTTTTTTCAATTATATTTATATTTATCGTTAATGATATTTTTTTCTTATTTATTTACATAATGGTTTGTAATTTATTTAATTAAATGGGTACATAAGTTTTTATATTTATATTTTTTATATTTTATGTGAAAAAACACTTTAAGAAATTTTACATGTTCAATTTTTTTCTTTTCATTTTGATTTTTTTTTAATTGTCAATTTTTTTTATTAATGTCTTTTTAAAAATAATTTTTAAATTTATGCTTTAATTAATGCATCTTCTCTATTATTTTTTCAGTTTTTTAGCCTTTTTTAAATAGTAATTATTATTTTTAATTTTATTGGGTATGTTTAATTTTTTAAAAGGTTAGTATGATTCATCTATAATCTTTTTATATATTATATATATATTCTCGTTTGCTATTGTTTTTTTTTTTCAATATGATTTAAATAAAACCAACTTATTTAATTGATTGGGATTATAACTTGAGTTATTGAATTTATATTTTTTTAAAAACAGTGTTGATAACATCTAAATATTTTATTGAAAAAATAATACAGACTTATAGCATAGCATGAATTTATATTTTATTAAAAAAAAGTGTTGATGACATAAAACGGATATAATTTAGTCAACTTTATTTAACATGTAAGACCACAAATTAACAATAAATCAGACACAATCTTAATAGAAGGATCATATTAATATATTTTCTTTAGTAGAGTGATTATATAAAATAAGAAAAGAAAATAAAGGTACCGTATTAAGATAGTGATCGATATTATAATAGCGTTTTTTTTTCAAGATTTTTTTTATTTATAAATATATTAAAATAATATAATTTATTTTAAAATTTTATTTTTAATATCAATATATAAAAATAATTTTAAAAAAACTTCAACATGATAAACAAACAGTGGCTACAGGAATATAGAATAAAGGGACTAATAAATATTATCTAGCTAGAAATGATGCGGGGACCATTTGTCAAAGAAAAGTCGACGCGTGTAGAATCTTCATTCTTACATGAAGACACAAATCCCTTTGTCAATTATTGCTCCTGCTCCAGCCATCGCGAGACCCGGCCCGGAAACTTAGAATTATTGGATTAATTCACGGATACTTGAATTAATTATTTTTATTAAAAAGATATTATTTATTTTAAAAAGAGAGAGAGAATAATGTTGATATTAATTAACCCAATTAAATTTGAGTGGGCTAAATAAACTTTACCATGCTAATATTTAGTTAAAATTAGATTTATAGAATCCACCGCCAGTTTAGGAAGCATGTAAGTTACTCGTAGATCCCAGCTTCTCAGAATAAAGAAAAAGGTAAACAAGACAAAACAACTCCACCATCTGAAGTAATAATAATAAGCTCACAAAAACCCTACAGCTATTTCCATCCTTTCATTGGAGTAATAGTTATCAATCGTCACTGTCATCACATGGAGCATCCACCAACCATCTTCATGGTACCTGAACCCCCACCTTTCCCTGCACCGCCAAGGAGTGTAGATTTAGCCCCTCTTGAATTCATTCTTGCATTCATAGCTGTTATCGCCGTTCCCGCTCTGATCTACACCTTTTTCTTCTCTATCAAGTGCCCTCCTGGCCCCTTCAGGAGGAGGAGGCGTCACCGAAGCAGCAGTTCCATCATCTCTGAAACCCTTTCTGTCTCTGAAATTGTTGATACCGACGACTTAAACGGTACAACGAGCGGTGATCAGAAAGAGCGGGTTTCAGATGTTAAGTTTCAGAAAGACACGCATTTGCAGGATGTTGGAAGTGAATGTCCAGTTTGTTTGTCTGTGTTTTCTGATGGGGAAGCAGTGAAGCAACTAAGTGTGTGCAAGCACTCCTTTCATGCTTCTTGTATTGATATGTGGCTCAGTTCTAACTCAAATTGTCCTGTCTGTCGGGCTTCTACTGCCCCTCCTGCCAAGCATCCTGGTAAGAATCCCTCCTCTTCAACATCTAGAAATAATGTTGACGATCTCCAGCAAGGATTGCCGGATGCGGCGAGTTTGGTTTGAGTACAAGATCTGGCATCTCATTGGCTTTTGCTTTCCTATATTGTAGAGTGAGCTATTATCCTACTTTACAGCCTAAAATCCAATGTCATTTTTTACTCTCTTTTTTTTTTAATTGACAAATCAATAGGAGAAATTTGTCTGCATTTTTTTTTTATTGTCTTGGCAAGCTTTAGCTCCAAAATTCTCCTTGCTGAATTGTTGCTTAATCATGTTGGGAAGATGATTTGCAAAATGGTGAGGGTGGCTGTGATCTAATTGAGAGTAATACAGACGGCAGAGATGATGAATAAGAAATTTACTATGGTACTTGTTCAAAATTAACCTGGATACAATCATTACAGAAAGCCAACACAGCAATATTTTGGCATCATTTTTGCCTTTCCACAAAAGCAAAGTTTGCCTATCTTGTTATTTTTTGCCATGATGATAAAATAACAAAACTTGATGAATTTAGTAAACCTTTGAAGCACGCATGAATAAAGTGCGCATTGATGCCTAAAACTTGATTTTATACAACATAAATATAAGGAAACATATAATTCTCCTTTGGTTGTCGTGAAAAGTGAATTTTCATGATAAAACCAATATAAAAAATGATTGATGTTATACATGCTGAATACTCGTCCAGAAAACCAAAGAAGATGCCTGGCTGATTGTATCCATCCAAAAAAAAAAAAGGTATTTCAGTGGCGATCTTCAACATGTATGTCAGCAATCTCCAAAACGGCATGCTTGTTCCTACAGCTAGGTAAAGGTAAATAATCTTTCTTAGCATGTTAGTCTTCTTTAAGTCGTTGCCGTCTCCCATTTGCAAGAACAAAACCAGAACTTGCTAGCATTCCAACCAAATATCCAGTCATGGCTCCATAGGTCACACATATCGGCCATTCCTGTAAATCATAAATAATGAACATCAAGCCTCAAAAGAATCATATAGGAAGATGATATGACGAGGAAACAAGTAAAAGTCAGCTGGACTCCAGGGATGCCTGAAGTGAGAAGCAGAAATATACAGTAAGGAATTTCCCCTGCAAAATCATCCTGGATCAGAGTCATATACCGTAGCAATATGAAACTAGAGTTCAGTCTAAAGTGGGTTACTGAGCTACGCATTTGCTAGAACCCAAAATACATAGCAAAGCAAGACTACGTATATCAGATAATGATATTAATCTCTGGTTAGAAGTGTGGAAGAGAAATCAACTCAAAACAGTAAAGAACAAAAAATCGTTGACTGACTTGAAGAAAATTCAAGTTGAAACTAGAAAAATAGGTTTAGGATCTGTACAGAACCTCAAATCTATAACGATTGATAATGACATAAAACATGCCGGAAAAATAAGCTAGACAGCCCAATTTATACTAGTTTTAGGTCTAAATCCTAATCTTTATAGAAAAATGATTCCTTGTTGAAAGTTATATAGCTAATATAGATTCCAACTAGCATTAGGATTCCTAAACTATAAGAAAAGTTAAAAAACAATGGAAAAATATTCAATAATCCAAAAGCTCCTATGTCATTAAGGAATCCCCCGATAATGCACAGAGTTTATTTTGTATCCTGAAGTGAAACAAGTTTCTTGCTGTATCTTAACTGTTGTGGGGCTTTAATTTATCTGAACACCTGTATGTTTCCTTACTTAAGCGGTCAAGTCCTCGACCTTGCTTTGTCTAAAAATGTACTGAGACCAATGCTTCCCTTGATTCCAAATAAGATTAAGCATCAAGCTCCAATAACCTCAAGTTCATCATTCTCAGCAAGTTGAACTCATGTGTGATTATAGCTTATGAAACTAACGTTGTAGAGCCATTCATCACTTTACTCCCTCCCCACCTAAGACCTATAAAACTTCCGCACTCTGTTATTGTAAAACAGAAGGGGTTCAACGCTCACAGAGTGAAAGTAGGAACAAGGTTCAGAAAGTGATTCCTAATAAGCTACACAGATAAGAATTGGTTTATCACCCAAGCAAGAGGCAGTATAAAGTGGGCCATCCCATGCCAGCCCATAATAGTCACTTTCAAAAGAGTGTCAAAGCAATTATGGAAATCTTGATATACAGATGGGTAATAAACAACCCACGATAACACCCTAGAGGATACATAATAACCTCTCTATGGATAAACAGTGTTCATTTGGAAGAAAATGACCAATATCTTTGCTCAAACATGCAGCAGTTTCCAAAAGTGTAACAGGCAAAATCAAATAGTACAGGAACTGAAGGAAGAACAGTACCTGCCATGGCCTTTCCCAGTCCAGTGGCATAGGCCAAGCTCCAAACCAGCCTCCAATAACAGCCCCATGTGCTGGTATGCAGATCATATATTCCAATGGTTCATTTGGCCTAAGAGTGGGGGGAAAGAATTCAACATTGATGCAAACAAATTTGTCCGAAAGCCAACCAGTTTTCTTCTTGTGTCATGCTTTTAACTTCTCAGACTTGATTTTTAGAAAATTCCAGTCAGTTTGCCTTGCTGATCAACTTAGCAGACAAAACATAAGCTATTGATGGGCTCTCCCCCATTTCAATTCAAATATTGTACATATACCATGTCTAATCCCACCAAAAAGTTAAGGCTTGCATGTACCCAAACTGTGGTTCCCTTTGAACTGGAAAGAAATCCGAGGTTCAAAGCAATGGAACAATTAAATTATTTTGTGGGGATAAAAGAGATGCTCAAAAAGAGCATTTGCTGTACACTAGAAGTCTAAACATGGACTAAAAGGCAACTAATGTTGGAAACCTTACTTTGTCTGTGCAAATATCCGTTGCCAATATGTCCATGATGAACCAAATACTGAAGCAGCAGGTGCAACCTGCCAAAAGATATAAAGGCAATCATTAGACTTCCCCTACTAAGGTAGCATTTGAGATTATAGCGGCAGTTACTTTTCAAAGTGTTTTTCACCTGGAAATGCATCAAAATAATGTTTTTTTTATTTTTTAAAATTCATTTTTGACACCAGCAAAATGATTCAAAATCATTAAAAAAAATCAATTTGAAGCAAAAAAAAAAAGAACTTCAAAAATTTTCAAAAGCACTTTTTAAACACAAAAACAAAAGCAAGTGCAATAAGCACAGTGGGGGGAAATAAATTTGCAGACTTGAGACCCATTCACTGAATAAGAGAAAGTTTGGAATGAAATATAAAAAATCATGATACATTCATCTGGAGAGCGAAAAATTAACAATAATGAGAATTAAATAGAACTGAAAAGATGAGATACTAATAATGTAGATTCAAATTTGATTCATCAAACATTAAGAATTATGCTGGGCAAGTTCAATAACAACAAATACTTACTGTGAATGATGACATAAGAAGAGACCAGTTTATGGTCTTTGGCAAGTACCTGTCCTCAAATACCAAAAAAGCAAATCAAACATGCACTTCAGATGAAGTTGAATTCAAAAAACCAAAGGAAAAGATGCGGTCTGAACAGCATCGTGATAATGAAAAATATTCATGAATCATGTTTATAATTCCTCTCTTCATAATTCTGAAACCGTAAGTCAATAACTAGAGTTGGGCAGCCACCAACAGATATTGAAGTTCAACATCAAAACTTGGTTCAAACAAAATAGAACTTCACAAGGGACAATGAGGGGGGGAAAGGAGTTAAGAATCTGATAGTGAGAAAAGGTTTTCATAGGGACTACAGCCTTAACAGTATTACAAAGAATCTATCTCTTGCAACCTCACCTCAACTATGAATTCTAATTTCAAAATTTTCTCAAAATATTCAAAACTGTCAACAAGGAGCACACATACTGGATACCAACGGGTGCACCCAAAGCAATGGCTCCAAGTGCATTCACAAGAGCGCCTACAAAGTAAAAGATACAAGGGAATATGTTAAGTTGACATAATGCATATAGAGAAACTAACAATAATAGCCAGAAACTAAATTCAGCAGCAGCATAATTTCACTTACAAGATTTTGAACTACATTCCAAAATCAAATCGTTTACTTCTATTCATTTCAAACCTCAATAAAGTCTTGATTGAAACCTTGACTTCTTGTTGAGTAGGTTTACCAAGGTGACATATTTACATGCAAAATAAATAGCAGAGATATTCTAATATATTCAAAGCATACATTTTTTTATTCTGTATCATAAAACTAAAATACCAAGAAAAAATAAAAAAACTAAGAAAGCAAAGTTCAATACTGACCAACAGGAAGTGCCAATATTCCCCGTACTACAGCTTTCAAGTACTGCAAAATTCACAAAGATTCAAAAAAAGACAGATTAACTAAAGCAGGAAAACAAATCCAACAAAGGGCTTGTTTGGTTTCCAAGAAAATGAGGGAAAAAAAAACCTTAACTTTTCCACATTTCCAAGAAAGCAAGAAAAACCCAAGAATACATAAAGAGCAAAGAATGACAAGGTAATACCGAGCATTGTTGCGGATCAATTCGAAAGCGGCTGTAAATAAGTATGACAATTGCACTCTCTACAATCTAAAAAAATAAACAAAAAAAGATACCAATTAATAATTTAGAACAATAACTTCAAAATCAACGAGAGAGTGGTTTTTGAACTGTACCCAGATGAGACGGAGGGTAATTGAAGGATGGGAGACGAGATTGATGGAGTAGAAATTGTGGGCTACCCATAATGATATTGCTAAGCCAAGTCCAGATATCAGATGGATGAGAAATGCTTGTGGAGCTGATATTGATTTGGAGAGATTCCCCTTCTCCTTCTCCTTCTCCTTTTTTGATTGGTCTGCCATTGATGACTATCCGCCAAAATTCATTAAGCTAACACCAAAATTCAATCTGATTATGGATTTCTACAGTTGAGGTTTGAGCTTTGCTTCCGACGGGAAGGAGACGATGGTGCTGAGAAGAAGTGACGAAGAGACGAGCGGAGGAAGGAAGAATAGGAGCTAGTGAGAAATGGTACGGT
>Ga0307515_10023200_pt1 | contig 10889 bp, 8 predicted proteins | sample 17_EM_MG_FD_194513 | JGI IMG/M metagenome (GOLD analysis project Ga0307515, IMG submission 194513) | Populus trichocarpa ectomycorrhiza microbial communities from riparian zone in the Pacific Northwest, United States - 17_EM | ecosystem: Host-associated > Plants > Roots > Unclassified | place...
CATTCAGGTCCCGGGCCTGCCCACCGCGGGCATCGCGCAGTGTGCTTCGTGGGCTGGTGACGGCTCGCACCGCATCCCGATGATGCAGCGCGCCAACCAGACGCCCGCGATCGACGCGGTCCGGATCGTCGTGACCGGCGGCGGCGCCCAGGGCGGCGGCAACAACAACGGCGGCGGCGCCGGCAACGGTGGCAACAACGGCGGCCAGCAAGGCGGCGGTCAGAACAACGGTGGCAACAACGGCGGCCAGAACAACGGGGGTGCCACTACCGCGCCCACGACGCAGCCGACGACGACGCCGCCCACCACGGCGCCGACCACCAAGCCCGCCACGACGACCAAGTCGGTGATCGTCAAGCCGGCCACGACCACTAAGCCGGCCACGACCACCAAGTCCGACACCAGTACCAAGTCCGACAACTCGGCGGATGAAGCGGACGAGGCGGACGAGCCGGACGAGGCGGAGCAGCCGGCCGTCGAGGAGACCACGCCGGTCGCGAGCACGAAGCGGACCGTCAAGGCCACGCCGTCCAAGAGCACCGCCGCGGCGGCGGAGGACTACACCTACTCCAACGACGACGGTGCCCCCGACGCGGATCAGGACAGCACCGAGGTCGTCGCCGACCCGCCAGCGGCCAAGAGCGGCGGCAAGCTGGCGCTCACCGGGGCCAACTCGATCGCGTTCGCCAGCGGTGGCGCGATCCTGATCCTGCTCGGCGTCTTGTTCCTCGGGACGACCCGGCGGCGCCGCAACGGAGCCGACGGCTGGGACTGACCTCCACTTTCGAGTAGCCGCCGAGCGGCCGCGTCCACGAACCGGGGACGCGGCCGCTCGGCGCGTGCGGCGGCGTCGCGGCGACTGCGGTTGCCGCGGTGGCGGATCGTACGAAAAGTCTGCCAAGATGTTGACCGACCAGACGCGACGAAAGATCGGTTTCGGGATGCCCACGGGCCCGGTGGGCAGTTTATGCTTGCGCCGATCCGTCCAGGTGATTACAGACGATTCGAGGATGACCATCGTGGCAGAGAGTCCAGACCCGCCCAAGTTGGACACTACGGTGCCGCAGACGGCCCGGATCTGGAACCACTTGCTTGGCGGCAAGGACAACTTCGCGGTGGATCGCGCGGTGGGCGACCAGATCATCGAGTCGATGCCGCAGCTGGCCGAGAACGCGCGGCTGTCCCGGGCCTATCTGGTGCGGGCCGTGCGCTGGCTCGCCGCCGAGGTCGGCATCCGGCAGTTCCTCGACATCGGCACCGGACTGCCGACGGCCGACAACACGCACGAGGTCGCGCAGGCCGCGGCCCCCGCTTCGAAGATCGTCTACGTCGACAACGACCCGCTCGTGCTGGCGCACGCCCGCGCGCTGCTGACTAGCAGCGCCGAGGGCGCAACCGACTACATCGACGCCGACATGCGCAACCAGGGCGCGATCATCGACGAGGCGCGCAAGACGCTCGATTTCGACCAGCCGGTCGCGCTGATCATGATGGGCATTCTCGGCCACGTCGAGGACGACGCCGAGGCAAAGTCGATCATCGAGGGCTTCCTGCAGCACATGCCCTCGGGCAGCTATCTGGCGATGTACGACGGCAGCGACACCAGCCCCGAGGTCACCGAGGCCGTCCGGATCTGGAACATCTCGGCCAACCCGAAATATCACCTGCGCAGCCCCGCGCGGATCGCCGCGCTCTTCGACGGACTCGAGTTGATCGAGCCCGGCGTGGTCTCGGTGACCCGCTGGAAGCCCGACACCGACGCGCTGGTGGGGGAGATCGACCAGTACTGCGCCGTCGGTCGTAAGCCGTAACTTCGCGGAGGACCCCGTGACTGCCGCGCAGCAGAACGGCGGGCCGACGGTACGCCGGCTGCAGCTGGGTGCGCGCCTGCGGAGCCTGCGCATTGCCGCGGGCGTGACCCGCGACGCCGCCGGCTGGGCGATCCGTGGCTCGGAGTCCAAGATCAGCCGGATGGAGCTGGGCCGGGTCAGCTTCAAGCAGCGCGACGTCGTCGACCTGCTGAAGCTCTACGGCGTGCTCGACGAGGACGAGCACGGCCGGCTGCTCGCGCTGGCCCGGGAGGCCAACGAGCCCGGCTGGTGGCACGCGTACGGCGACATCCTGACCACGTGGTTCCAGAACTATCTGGATCTGGAGCAGGCCGCCGAGCTGATCCGCACCTACGAGGTGCAGTTCGTCCCCGGCCTGCTGCAGACGGACGCGTACGCGCGGGCGGTGATCAAACTCGGGCACGCCCAGGCGAAGCCCGAAGAGGTCGACATGCGCGCCAACCTCCGGATGGAGCGCAAGAAGGTGCTCACGCTGCCGAAGCCGCCCCGGCTCTGGGCGGTTATCGACGAGTCGGTGCTGCTGCGCCCGATCGGCGGGCGGGAGGTGCTGCGCGACCAGATCAAGGCCCTGTTGGAGGCCTGCGACCTGCGTGACGTACGCCTGCAGGTGATGCCGTTCCGCTCCGGCGGGCACGCGGCGATGGGCGGGGCGTTCAGCATCCTGCGGTTCCCGGAGCAGGAGCTGCCCGACGTGGTCTACATCGAGCACCTCACCAGCGCCCTCTATCTGGAGAAGCGCGAGGAGGTCGACCTGTACGCGGCGGCCATCGGCCTGCTGTTCATCGAGGCCGAGCCGCCCAAGAAGACACCGGACATCCTCCGCAACGCCCTGCGCGAGCTGGGCTGACCGCCCAGCTCGCGGGGCGCAGCGCGGTCAGCTGATCAGGCTCCGGATCACGATGATCGCCACGAACACCACGATGAAGGCCAGATCGATAGCCATGCCGCCGACTCGCAGCGGCGGCAGGATCCGCCGGACCGGGGCGAGGATCGGCTCGGTCAGGGCGAAGACGCCGCCGGAGAGCTTGGACCGGAACGATCCGGGAACGGACGGCCCGGCCAGCGTGGCGGTCCAGTCCAGCACGGCGCGGGCGACCAGCAAGAACTGCACCAGCAGCAACACGAAGCTAATAATGGCGAGCACGGAACCCTCCGAAGCGAGTTTGGACGTGCCTCAACTGTGCGACACGTTGTTGTGAACTCGCTGTGTGGGAGCTGAGCTACGGGAGCAGGGCGCGTTTGTCCGGTTTGCCGCTCGGGGCCAGCGGGACCCGGTCGATCATCGTCACGGTCTGCGGGACCGCCGTGTCGCCGAGCCGCCCGGCCACCAGCTTCCGCAGCACGTCGACGTCCGGGACCCGGTTCGCCCGCGGCACCACGTACGCATGGATCGCCTCCCCGGTCCGGTCGTCCGGCCGGCCGACGGCGTAGGCCTCCGCGACGTCGGGGTGCTCGGCCAGCGCCCGTTCGATCGGCCCGGCGTAGATCAGGTTGGCGTTCACGATAATCACGTCGCGGACCCGGCCCAGCAGGCGCAGATAGCCGTCCTCGCCGAGGCGGGCCAGGTCCCGGGTGCGGACCCAGCCACCGGCGAAGACGTCCGCGGTCTCCGCCGGTTCGGCCCAGTAGCCGGCGGCCTGGGCCGGGGTACGCACGAAGAGTTCGCCCGAGCCGCCGACCGGGACCGGCCGGCCGTGCGGGTCGCGGATCTCCGCCTCGACCGCCCCGGGCGGGCGGCCGACCGAAGCGATGGCGGCGGCCGAGGACGCCATCTCGGCCGGGGTCACCATCGAGATCATCCCGGTCTCGGTCTGACCGTAGCCGTGGAAGATCACCGGCCCGAGCACGTCGATCGCCTCGCGGAGCGAGCCGGCCGGCAGCGGCGAGCCGGAGACCATCAGCGCGCGCAGGCTGCCCAGGTCGATGGGTTGCGCCCGCTGGTCGCGGACCAGCTGATAGAGCTTGCCGACGGTGATCACGCTGGCGGTCGCCTGATGCCGGACGAAGGCGCCGGGGAACTCGGGCGGGTCGGCCACCACCAGCGTGCCGCCGGCGACCAGGGTCAGCACGCCGTACTCCAGCATCACCTGGCTGTTCAGCGATCCGAAGACGAGATACCGATGCAGCCGGGAGGCCAGTTCCCGGATCGCCGGCGGCCACCGGTCGGGACGGGCCGTCCAGGCGGCGGTCATGGCCGCGTACGTCTGGGCACAGCCCTTGGGGTTGCCGGTGCTTCCGCTGGTGTAGATGATCCGCGCGACGCCGTCCGGCCGGCCGGCGGCGACGAGCGGGACGCCGTCGTCCGGTGCCTCGAGCAGCCCGGCCAACCGCTCGTCGCCGATCAGCAGCGAGTCGTTGCTGCTCAGCAGGTGCGCGAGCTGGTCGCCGGTGAGGCCGGGCCGGATCCCCGCGACTCGCGCCCCCACGGCGAACGCGGCGATCGTGGCGGCGAACGCCTCCGGCGTCACCCCGAGTCGCAGGGCGACCCCGGCGCCCGGGCCGATGCCGGCGGCTCGCAGGCCCGCGGCCGCCCGCCGGATCAGTCCGGACATCTCGGCGGCGCCGACCACCCGGTCGCCGTGCTCGAAGACCGGCCGATCCCCGTCGCGTCGCAGCAGGTCGAGCAACGGCTGGGGCCAGATCTCAGAGCTGGGCATCGGCCAGGGCGTCCTTGACGAACACCGCGAGCGGCTGCTGGTGCACGCTCGGCAGGTTCCAGTGGTTCTCCAGGTTCTCCGCGAGGTGGTGCACGGCGACCACTTCGCCGCCGCGGTACACGCGGACGACAGGGTGCAGGTAGCTGGCGTCGTGGGCGGCGGCCGCGTCGTTCTCGGCGATCCGCGGCACGGAGATGTCGAACGGGTCCACAGTGTCGTGGTCGGGGCCGTACTCGAGGGTGGTCACGAACGCGAACGGCTCGGCGCCCAGCCCGTCGTCCCGCAGGTAGGCGACCGGCACCTCCTCGTGGTAGTACGCCGCGTCGCCCAACACGGTGATCACGTCGCCGAGGACGGCGAACTGCTGCCACAGCGCCGACGCCCGGTTGATCCGCTCGATGATCGCGTCGGTGATCGCCTCCGGGGTGGCCTCGATCCGCCGCGCCGGCCACGGCGTCTCGTGGTATCGGGACCGCAGGATGTGATGCAGAGCGCGGACCCCGTACCGGAAGCCGTGAATGAACCCGCTGGTCGACTTCTTGAAGTCGCGTTGCTGGGTGAGCGTCCCGGCGAAGTAGAGCCCGGGAACGTTCGCCGACTCGTACGCCGAAGTCTGCTCTGGAAAGCGGCCGTTGATGACCAACCGCGGCCGGGCCGAGGAGTCGAAGATGGACGCGTCGAAGCGGAAGCCGGTGCAGAGGATCACCCGGTCGTACTCGAGTACCCGGAGCGCCTCGACCGTGCGGGCGTAGCGGAACAGCACCCGGAAGCCGCCGTCCGCGCGGCGCTCGATCCGCTCGATCGTCCCGTCGAGCACGGCGTTCTGCGACTTGAGCTGGTACGTGTCCAGGAAGTTGTTGTTGACCGCCCGCAGGTGCCCGACGTAGTGGGACTGCCAGGCCATTTTGATCGAGTGCGGCCCGGCGACGTGGATGACGGCCGCGGTCTCGATCAGCGCGTCGGCGGTCTCGAAGCCCGAGTTGCCCTTGCCGACGATCAGCACCCGCTGGTTGACGAAGTCCGCCGGGTCGACGCTGACGGTGTCGTACCGTTCGGCCAGCTCGGCACCGTCGATCTCGGGGACGTAGAGCTGGGACAATCCGGTGGCGATGATCACCCGCCGGGCCTGCCAGGTCGAGTCCCCGGCCGCCACGACAAAGCCGGCCGTCGCATCAGATCCGGGGGAGATCCGGGTGACCCGGGTGTCGTACCGCACGTTCAGCCCGGCGGCGAAGTCGGCCAGATAGCGCACGAGGTCGTCCGCCTGCGGGAAGTACCGCTTGCTGTACCGGGCGAACCGCAGGGCGGGATCGTCGGTCAGCAGCGAGTTCCAGTCCGCGCGCAGGTTGAACTCCGGGTCGTCGGAGCCGGTGTAGATCTTGTTGATGGAGATCAGCTGCCGGTGCCGCGGGAAGGTGCGGAAGAACATCCCCGGCGCCGAACCGGCCTCCAGCACGACGTAGTCATGACCGTCGCGCTCCAGCAGGGCGGCGAGCTGAAGGCCCGCGGGACCGGCCCCGATGATCAGGTAATCGTGCGTCATGCGCCGCAACCTAGCCCGGCGATTTCAGAGCACTCTGAGAAATCGTCTCTAGCGTGCGGTGGATGACGATTCGAGTAGACCTGGCTGCCCCGCTGCGCCGGCAGAGTCTACGCCAGGCGCAGGACCCGGTGACCGTGGTGATCAACGAGGAGGTACGCGAGCGGGTCGCGAACTCCCGGGCGTTCCTCGGCAAGGCGCTGGGTGACGACCGGGCCGTCTACGGCAACACCACGGGTTTCGGGGCGCTGGTCGGCTATGCCGGACGCGCCGACGAGGCCGACCAGGCCGACAACACGCTCGCGCATCTGGGCGCCGGCCACGGCCCCGACATCGATCCGGCCGTGGCCCGCGCGGCGATGCTGGTCCGGGCCTGGTCGCTGGCGCAGGGCGCGTCCGGCGTGTCCGTACACGTGATCGACGCGCTGGCCGCGATGCTGGCGACCACATTCGTCCCGGCGATGCCGCGATTCGGCTCGGTCGGCGCGAGCGGCGACCTGATCCCGCTCGGGGCGGCCGCCCAGGCGCTGCGCGGCCGCGGTCACGCCTATGTGGACGGAGTCCGGATGCCGGCGGCGGACGCGTTGCGGAGGCTGAACCTCACCCCGCTGAGGCTGGACGGCCGGGACGCCCTCGCGCTCGTGAACGGCACGTCGCTGACCACCGCCGCGGTCTCGCTCGCGCTGGACGGCGTGCGCGCCTCGCACCGGGTCATCCAGGTGCTGAGCTGCCTGCTCGCCGACCTGCTGGGGTGCGACACGCAGTTCCTCGACGAGCGGCTGATCAGGCTCTACAACCACCCTGGCGCGGTCGACGTCGCCGCGGCGATGCGGGTCAGGACTGCCGGCTCGACGCCGTCGGGGACCAGGGCGCTGCAGGAGCCGTACAGCATCCGGTGCGCCCCGCAACTGCTCGGCGCCGCGGAGGACGCCCTGCGCTATGTGGACGGTGTGGTCGAGGCCGATCTCGGCAGCGTCAGCGACAACCCGCTGCTCTTCCCCGGCGACGATCTGATCGTGCACGGCGGCAACTTCTTCGGCCAGCCCGCCGCGTTCGCCGCCGACCTGCTGTCGATGGTGACCGCGCAGCTCGGCAACCTCGCCGAACGGCAGCTCGACCTGCTCGTCGACCCGGTCCGCAACGGTGGCCTGCCGCCGATGCTCGCCGCCGGACCGGGCCGCCAGCACGGTCTGCAAGGCGTGCAGCTGGCGTCGACCGCGCTGATCGCCGAGATCCGCCGCGACGCGATGCCGGCGAGCATGCAGAGCCTGCCGACCAACCTGCACAACCAGGACGTCATCCCGCTCGGCACCCAGGCCGCGCTGCGGGCGCTCGACCAGGCCCGGCTGCTGCGGCTGATCTGCGGCTCGCTCGCGCTGGGGCTGCGCCAGGCCGGCCACGTCGGCGCCCGTACGCCCACCGCGCCCGGCTGCGCGGCCGTCCTGGACCGGCTGGTCGAGGCCATCCCGGCGATCGACCCGGACCGGCCGCTCGAGGACGACGTGCGGCGCGCGGCCGACCTGATGGAAGGCCTGATATTTCTCTGAGTTCTGCTTCCTAGCTTGAGACCGTGACGCTTGACTACCTGATCATCGGGGCCGGCCCGGCCGGCCTTCAGCTCGGCGCCCTGCTGGAGGCCGACGGCAAGCGCGACTATCTGGTGCTGGAACGGGCGCCGGCGCCGGGCGCGTTCTTCGCCCGCTATCCCCGGCACCGGCAACTGATCTCGATCAACAAGCCGCACACCGGCTCGGACGACCCCGAGCTGAACCTGCGGCTGGACTGGAACTCGCTGCTCAGCGACGATCCCGCGCTGCTGTTCACGTCCTACACCGAGCGCTACTTCCCGGACGCCGATGTCATGGTCCAGTACCTGGCCGACTTCGCCGCCAAGACCGGGGTCCGGGTCCGCTACGACGCCACGGTCAACCGGGTGACCAAAAGGGACGGTGTCTTCGAGGTCACGGCGGGGGAGACGACGTTGCTCGCGCGGCGGCTGATCGTCGCCACCGGAGTCGCGGACCGCCACCGGCCGGACATCCCGGGCTTTGAGCTGGCCGAGGGCTACGACGAGATGCCGGTGGATCCGCGGGACTTCCTCGACCAGCGGGTGCTCGTCATCGGCAAGGGCAACTCCGCCTTCGAGACGGCCGAGAACCTGATGGAGACCACCACGGTGATCCATGTCGCCGGGCCGAGCTCGGTGCGGATGGCCTGGCGCACCCACTATGTCGGGCATCTGCGCGCGGTCAACAACAACTTCCTGGACACGTACCAGCTGAAGTCCGCCAACGCGATCCTCGACGGCACGATCCGGCGCATCGAACGCGACGGCGCCGGCTTCAAGGTCACGTTCGCCTTCTCCCGGGTCGACGAGGTGGTCAAGGAACTGCACTACGACCGGGTGCTCGCCTGCACCGGGTTCCGCTTCGACGACTCGATCTTCGACGAGACCTGCCGCCCCGAGCTGGTCATCAAGGACCGCTTCCCGGCCCAGACCGAGCAGTGGGAGTCGGTGAACGTGTCCGGCCTCTACTTCGCCGGCACGCTGTCGCAGGTCAGGGACTTCAAGAAGTCCACGAGCGGTTTCATCCACGGCTTCCGCTACGGCGTGCGCGCGCTGCACAAGATCCTCGAGCTCCGGTACGGGAACACGCCCTGGCCGTCCGCAAGACTGGCCGCCACCCCGGAGTCGATCACCGCCGCGGTCATCGCCCGGGTCAACCGCAGCTCCGCCCTGTGGCAGCAGTTCGGCTTCCTCGCCGACGTGGTGACGGTGTCCGGCGCGGCCGCCCGCTACCACGACGAGGTGCCGGTCGACTACTTCACCCGGGCCGGGCTCAGCACCGCCGATCATGACGTCGAGCAGGCCTTCGTCGTGACGCTCGAGTACGGCCCGGAGCACGACCAGGTGGACCCGTTCGACATCACGGTGAGCCGGGTCGCCCAGGACGTCGTCGGGCAGGCGCACGATGCCGCTTATCTGCATCCGGTGGTGCGATATCACCGGGGCGGCCGGGTCGTCGGCACCCACCACCTGGCCGAGAACCTGGAAAATCGGTGGGACCGGCCGGACGTGCACGTGGCGCCGCTGGCCGCGTTCCTCGGCCGCTGCCTTGCCGGCGCCGAGGGCTGACATGCTCGACACCCGCGCGGCGCTGAATCTGGCGGAGGTCGCCGAGGCGGCGCGCCGGCGGCTGGACCCGGCCTACTGGGACTTCTTCGCGGGCGGCGCCGGGGACGAACGTACGGTCCGGGGCAACGAGGAGGCGTTCGCGCGGCGGGCCATCGTGCCCCGGGTGCTGCGCGGCGTCGGCGCCCGCGACCTGCGCATCGAGCTGTTCGGCGCGGGGCTGGACATGCCGGTGCTGCTGGCGCCGACCGCCTTCCACCGGCTGGCCCACCCGGACGGCGAGACGGCCACGGCCCGCGCCGCCGCCGAGGCGGGCACGGTCATGGTCGTCAGCATGGCGGCCACCCAGCCGATCGAGCAGATCGCCGCCACCGGCGCGCTGCTCTGGTTCCAGCTCTACCCACAGCCGGATCTTGCCTTCACCGCGGCGGTCGTGCGGCGGGCGGAAGCGGCCGGCTGCCGCGCGCTGGTCGTCACCGCCGACTCGCCGGTCTTCGGCCGGCGCGAGCGCGATCTGCGGCACGGCTTCCTTGCCCTGCCGGACGGTCTGGCCTGCGAGAACATGCGCGACGGCGGCGGCGTGCTCCGGGACATCGCAATGGACGCCGAGCTGAGCTGGGACCGGATCGCCTGGCTGCGGGAGCGGACGAGCCTGCCGATCGTGCTCAAGGGCGTGCTGCACCCGGCGGACGCACGGCTCGCCGTCGAGCACGGGGTCGACGCGCTGCTCGTCTCCAACCACGGCGGCCGCCAGCTCGACGGTGCGGTGGCCACACTGGACGCGTTGCCGGCGATCGTCGACGCGGTCGGCGGGCGGTTGCCGATCCTGCTCGACGGCGGGATCCGGCGCGGCACCGACGTGCTGACCGCGCTGGCGCTGGGCGCGGACGCCGTTGCGATCGGGCGGCCGGTGGTGTGGGGACTGGCCATGGCCGGCACCGCCGGGGTGCGGCATGTCCTGGAGTTGCTGCGCGCCGAACTCGACCACGCGCTCGCGCTGGCCGGCGCCACCCGGCCCGCCGACCTCACCGCCGACCTGATCGCGGTGCCGCGCGGATGACTCGAATCGGCGTACTCGTGCTGGCCGGGATCGTCCTGCTCGCGGCCGGAAGCCTGCCGCGCTGGCTGCCCACGACGGTGATCCGGCTGCGCGAATGGCTCTTCGCGAAGGTCAACGGCGGGGAGGGGATTCCGGTGCCGGGGCCGCTGGTCGGCGCCGAGCATTTCGAGCGGGTCTACGCGCATCCGGCGGCCGACGGCCGCAGCAGAGGCGCCGGGTTGTCGGACCTGTTCTGGTACTGGCTCGCGCCCGGGCCGCAGATGCATCAGGAGCACCTGGAGCCCGGGGAGCGTTATCGCATCGTGGCGCGGACAACCCGGCAGGTGCTGGCGGTGCCGCATGAGCGGGCGGCGGCGCTGGCCACCGCCGCCACCCGGCGGGCTCTCGGCCGGCTGCCGGCCGGCCGGATCAGCAAGGTGCGACTGCGCGACCTGATGATGGCTGCCTGGGCCGACGTCCACTATGAACTGGTCTTCGGTGAGCCCTGCCCACCCGGCGCGCGGGCGCTCATAGTCGCCAACGCCGACGACGTGGTGACCGCGCTCAAGGGCACCGGCCTGCGGCACCTGGACCGGCGCGACCGGCTGACCCGCTACCTGCTCGACCGGCTTGCGGCGGGCACCTGCCCGGTGACGTTGCCGGCGCAGTT
>Ga0307515_10023201_pt1 | contig 10888 bp, 10 predicted proteins | sample 17_EM_MG_FD_194513 | JGI IMG/M metagenome (GOLD analysis project Ga0307515, IMG submission 194513) | Populus trichocarpa ectomycorrhiza microbial communities from riparian zone in the Pacific Northwest, United States - 17_EM | ecosystem: Host-associated > Plants > Roots > Unclassified | place...
GGGGGCGCTCCTTCATTCTTGACCAATGGTGGGTTGCGACCATGCCGGGCTTTGCCATCATCGTCGTCAGTCTCGGTTTCTGCTTCCTTGGCGACGGTCTGCGCGACGTACTTGATCCCAAGAGCGGAGAGAACCATTGAGCCATCCTCTTCTCGCCGTTGAAAATCTCCGTGTCGCCTTTCCGACGTCGCGCGGCCCTATTGAAGTGGTCCGCGGCATTTCCTTCTCGCTCGGACGCGAGCGCCTCGGCATTGTCGGCGAAAGCGGATCGGGCAAATCAATGACCGGCCGTTCGATCCTGAAGCTGATCCGGTCGCCTGGCACTGTCACGGCCGACCGGCTTGATTTTGATGGCATCGATCTTTTAAAGCAATCGGAAAGGGCGATGCGCGCTATTCGCGGCGCCCGCATATCCATGGTTATGCAGGATCCGAAATTTTCGCTCAATCCGGTGATGACGGTCGGTGAGCAGATCGCCGAAGCACTGATCACCCACCAGCGTCTTGCCCGCCGCGAAATCCGCGAACGCGTCCACGCCATGCTGGAGTCGGTTCGCATCTCCGATCCCGAGCGTGTCGCAAAGCTCTACCCGCATGAAGTCTCTGGCGGCATGGGCCAACGCGTGATGATCGCGATGATGCTGATCCCTGAACCGGATCTGCTGATCGCCGACGAGCCGACGTCCGCGCTCGACGTTTCCGTGCAGGCGCAGGTGCTCGATATCATCGATGATCTCGTCAGGCGCAAGGGCATGGGCCTGATCTTCATCAGCCACGACCTCAATCTCGTCTCGAGCTATTGCGACCGCATTCTCGTCATGAATTCCGGTCGCGTGGTCGAGGAGTGCAAGGCCGGCGAGCTGCGGAATGCAACGCATCCCTACACCCGCGCCTTGATCTCCGCCGTTCCGCGTCTGAATGAAGCTCGCGAGGAACTTCCCGTTCTCGACCGCAGCGCTTGGGCCGATCAATGACCGCACTTTCCCTGCAGAACCTGGATATATTTTACGGCCGGACGCAAATCACCCAGGCGATCAATCTTGAGATTGAGGAAGGGGAGAGCTTTGCGCTTGTCGGTGAAAGCGGCTCCGGAAAATCGACCGTACTCAGGGCGATTGCCGGTCTTGCTCCAGAATGGACTGGCTCAATCACGGCATTCGGCAAACCACGGAGCAAAGGCATCGACCAGAGCTTCTCGAAGACCTGCCAGATGGTTTTTCAGGATCCCTATGGTTCGCTGCATCCAAGAAAGACGGTCGATGCCATTCTCAGCGAGCCGCTCTCCATCCACGGCATCGGCAATCAGAATGACCGTGTCGAGGATGTGTTGGCTTCGGTTGGTCTTGACCGCAAGTTCCGGTTCCGCTTTCCGCACCAGCTCTCTGGGGGCCAGCGCCAGCGCGTCGCGATTGCCCGCGCGCTTGTGCTTCAACCGAAGCTGCTTCTGCTCGACGAGCCGACATCGGCCCTCGATGTCTCCGTTCAGGCGGAAATCCTTAATCTGCTGAAGCGCCTGCGCCGCGAACAGAACCTTACTTTCCTGATGGTGACGCATAATCTGCCCGTGGTCTCCTTCCTCTGCGATCGCCTTGCCGTCATGCGGCATGGCCGGATTGTTGAAACTGCAGGGGTTGCGCTACTAAAACAAGGCGCGCTCAAAGAACCCTATTCGCGTGAGCTGATTGACATCAGCGCGACACATGCCACCTGACCTATTCAGAACGAAAGACGAGACATGACCAATGACGACATCAATATTGCGCTTGCGGCCTTCGACGCGAGTATCGCTGAAAATACTGAAGCTGACGGTCCTTGGGTGGCATTGCAGGATCTTGCGCGCAGCCTGATCGGCGCAAAACTGTTCACCGTCATGACCGTGGACATGAAGAACGAAGTCGCGCGACGGGAATATACATCCGATGCGAAAAACTACCCGGCCTCCGGTACGAAGCCGATTCGCTACGATCGCTGGTTCGACATTGTACACAAACAGCACAAATCCTTCATCGCGAACACGATCACCGAGATCGCTACCGTTTTCCCGGATCACGAAACGATCTCGTCGCTTGGTTGTGGTTCCGTCCTCAATATTCCCGTCGTGGTCGGCGGAGAACTGCTCGGCACCGCCAATTGCCTGGACGTGGAACATCATTATTCGCCCGAGAAGGTCGAACTATCGAAGCGTCTGGCTATTCCTGCAAAACTTGCTTTGCTCGCTGCTCGCTGCCGTATCCATTCATAGCCACCGCCGAGGATTTCGGTCGATAAGATGAAGTGGGCGTTTGGGAGCCGTTTTCAGCGTCTCCACGTGGGCAAGAGGCACCCCAAAACCAGGTCTTTCGCAAAGATCTTCTCAATCACGGCCGCCGCCTGCGGAACGCCGGCGTCGTCGTGCCGCCGACGGACGCTCAGCAGACCGAAGGGCCTCCAGAGCGCGTCCGGGGCGACGGGGATGGTGATCGACGGACGTACAGCGTGCGCGACTGGTCGAACGGAAAGTACCGAAGCTGGTTGCCAGCCATGGTGCCATCGTCATCAAAATCTTTTTTGAAAACCATTTGACTAAATCGCGAGGCACTGCCAATCTCCCTTCATTCGGAGAATTTGGCATGGCGTTGCGAGGCACCAATCAGGAGGCGGGAAGGCCGTACAACAGGCGGATCGTCCTGGAATCGATCCGCCTGCACGGACCGACGACCCGCGGCGACATTGCCAACAGAGTGGGACTGACAGTCCAGACTGTTTCGACGATCGTCCGGGAACTTGATGAGCAGGGCCTCATCCTTTCGATGAAAGAGGAGCCCAAGGGGCGTGGCATTCCGCCCTCGACGCTGACCATCAATCCGGAGGGGGGGCTTGCCGTCGGTATCCACCTTACGCCGCTTTTTATCGAGGCGGCGTTGGTCAATCTTCTCGGGGATGTTGTCGAGAGCCGCCACCGCTATGCTTCGAACCCGACGCCGGACGAGGCATTCGCGCTGATCGGCGAGATGGTCATGGAGCTCAAGGCAAGCCTTGGCAGTGGTAGACTGCTCGGTACGGGCCTGGCGCTCCCTGGGCCTTTCGACGTTGAATCCATGAGCTTTGTCGGCCCTACGACCATGACGGGCTGGAAGAATGTGGATATTCGCCAGCGCCTCGCCGATGTGACAGGACTGCCTTCATTCATTGAGAATGATATGGCAGCGGCGGCCTTGGGCGAGCAGCTCTATGGTATTGGCCAGCAGCTTTCGGATTATTATTATCTCTTCTTCAGCGTCGGCCTCGGCGGCGCCATGATGCATGACGGTCTCGTCATGCGTGGAGCCTGGGGGAATGCGGGCGAAATCGGCCACATCCCCGCTGTGCCGGACGGCGAGCCTTGTCCTTGCGGGAACCATGGCTGTCTTGAAAGATATCTTTCGCTCGATGCCTTCAAGAGACGCGGGTTATCCGAGGCCGACTGGGTGCGCGAGATCGCGCCGATCTTCCGCAACGCGATCCGCACGATCGAGAACCTCTTCGATCCCGAGACCGTGGTTCTCGGCGGCCTGGCGCCGCAGCCGCTGATAGAGCAGCTTGCCACGCTCGTCGATGGGCTCAACAGTTCGATTTCCGCCCGCTCCAACCGCGTCCACCCGCGCGTCGTCGTGGCCAGCGATTGCCAGCATTCGGCGCTTCGCGGCGCAGCTGCGCTCGCCGTCTTCGGCGTCCTGTCGCCGCGCTTTGGCCAGATGTTTGAAACTTCAGAGAAAGGGACCGCCGAATGACCGAGAAACTGCTCGTCCTGGATGGTATTCGCAAGAATTTCGGCGCGATCGAAGCCCTCAAGGGCATCAGTTTCTCGATCGGAAAGGGCGAGGTCGTGGCTCTTCTCGGCGACAATGGCGCTGGAAAATCGACATTGGTGAAAATCATTTCGGGCGGCTTGCAACCGACGTCCGGCCGCATGGTCTTCGAAGGCGAGGACTATCAGGCAAAGACGCCTGCCGAGGCAAAGGCAGCCGGTATCGAGACCGTCTACCAGGACCTGTCGCTTTGCACCAATGTCGATGTGGTCGGAAATTTCTTCATGGGCCGCGAGATCACCCGCAAGGTCGCCGGCATTCCCTTCCTCGATGAGCGCGCGATGGAGGATATCACAGCTAAGGCGCTGGCCAGCGCCGGCACCCGCATTCCCTCCATGCGCACCAAGGTCGAGCATCTGTCCGGCGGACAGCGTCAGGCTATCGAGCTCAACCGCTTCGTCCATTGGGGCGGCAAGCTTGTCCTGCTCGATGAGCCATTCGCAGCGCTCGGCGTCGAACAGACGCGGCGCGGGCTGGACATGATCCGTCACGTCGCAAACCAGGGCATCGGGGTCGTCATCATCACGCATATCATGCAGCAGGCCTTTCAGGTCGCAGATCGCATCGTCGTCATCCGCCACGGCGTCGTCGCCGGCGATGTCGAATGCAAAAAGACAAGCCCGGATGCAGTGATCGAAATGATCACAGGGCAAACGCTCGCCGGAGCCGGACCGGTGGGCAGATAATGAAAAGGGGTCCGGCTTAAACTGGAGAGAACAATCATGAAGCGAATAACGCTAAGCTTGCTCAGCGTGCTAGTGCTGGGCCTTGCCATGCTCACCACAGCTGCCGCCGAGACCAAGGGTACGGTCTACTACCTCGTGCCGACCTTGCTTGATGAATTTCAGACCGGTTCGGTCAGCGCATTGCAAATGTTCCTGAAGCAGACCGGCTACGAGATGAAGACGCTCAATGCCGACAACAAGACCGACGCCCAGCAATCGCAGATGAACGACGTCATCGCGCTCAAACCCGCGGCCATCATCCTTGCGGCCGTCGATTTCAATGCGCTGAAGCCGTCCATCGAAACGGCGCGCGCCGCGGGCATCCCGGTCGTGGAGTTCGACCGCCAGATCACCGCGACTCCGTCCGACTTTACCTCCGTCGCCGGTACGATCGAGATCGGCCATGTTGCCGGCGACCAGGCGCAGGCAATGCTCAAGGCCAGGTATGGCGACGTGAAGGGCAAGGTCCTGCAGGTTCTCGGCGACCCCGGCGATCCCTACACGCTCGACATCCAGAAGGGCTTCGAGGAGAAGATGAAGGCCTTCCCCGGCGTCACCATCATTTCGGTTCCCGCCATGCAATGGGAAGCGAGCAATGCCGGAACGATCGTTTCCGACCAGATGCTGGCCAATCCCGATATCGACCTGATCTTCCTGCACGCCGCCCATCTCTCGGTCGCCGCCGTCGCCTCGCTTGAGACCGCCGGCAAGAAGCCCGGCGATGTGATGATGATGAGCTCGAACGGTGCCCCCGTCGGCCTCGACCTGATCCGCAAGGGCTGGCTCAATACCGAAGTCGAGCAGCCGCTCTACGCCCAGGCCGCCGCCGTTGCGATGTTCATGGACAAGATCGTCGGCAAGCAGGAGATCAAGGCCGGCGACTACGACGTCCTCGGCCTCAAGAGCGCCCTGACCATCGAGGCATGGGGGCCGAACATCAAGATCCCGGGCTCAGCGATCACCAAGGAGAATGTCGATGACCCGGCATTCTGGGGCAACATGAAGCCGCCGACGGCAGCGGTCGAATCCGTCAAATAATCGGCCTTTTCTCCCGGGGCCAAAGGGCCCCGGATCCCTCTCCTCCAATCCGGATTTGCCGCATGACGCCTCGCACGCGCAAAACTCTCGAATTCGTTCTCGACAATCTCGTCTGGTTCATGCTCCTCTTGGTGCTTGCCCTATTCTCGGCGCTGATCCCGAGCTATTTCCAGCTTGGCATCTTCACCAATATCATCGAGGCATCGAGTGTACTCGGCGTCATGTCGATCGGCCTCGCACTGGTGATCATCACGGGACACATGGATCTTTCGGTGGAATCCGTGGCTGCCCTGTCGGCCATGGCGGTTGGCATTCTCTTCTGTTCGGCGGGCATCGGCCTTGGCATCAAGCTTTCTCCCGAATGGCTGATGATCCCCGTCTCGCTGCTGGTCGCCTGTTCCATTGGCGCGCTGATCGGCCTCTTCAACGGCTTTCTCGTCGTCAAGCTGAAGATGAGCGCCTTCATCATCACGCTCGCTTCCTTCATATGGGTGCGCGGTATCGTGCTTGCTGTTTCCGGCGGCCGGTCCGCCCAGGACCTCGCGCCGGCCATCCGGTGGTTCGCAATCGAGCGCTTCCTCGGCATCCCGCTGTCAGCCTGGATCGCCATTGCCTGCTTCCTGGTGTTCTCGATCCTGATGGCAAAGACGCCGTTCGGCCGGCATCTGGTGATGATCGGCGGCAACGAGACCGCGACCTTCCGTGCCGGCATTCGCGTCACGCGCAACCTGATCATCGCCTTCGTCATGGCCGGCGCCATTGCTGGTCTTGCAGGCTGGCTGCTTGCGATCCGTACCTCGGGCGCGACTGCCAACCTCGGTGTCGGGCTGCTGTTCAATGCCTTCGCAGCCGTGGTGATCGGCGGCGTCAGCCTCAAGGGAGGTGTCGGCGCCCTGCCGGGTGTCTATGCCGGCGTGCTTTTGCTCTCGTCCATCAATACGGCCATCAACCTTATGGGGCTACCAGCGAACTATACCCAGGTCATCCACGGCTTCCTGGTGCTGGCAGCGGTTCTTCTCGATACGTTCAAACAAAGGCTCCGCCAGAGGCTCGCATGACAGACAGACTGAAAGACAAGGTAGCACTGGTGATCGGCGCCTCGCGCGGCATCGGCAAGGCGATCGCGCTCCGATTTCAGGAAGAAGGCGCGAAACTCGTTCTCGCCGATTTCGAATCTGAAGAGGGCGAGGCGACGGCCAAGGAATTCGGCGTGGATTTCGTTCGCACCGACGTTTCGAAGCTGGATGAGACGGTCGCCGCTGTATCGTTCACCCTTGAACGCCATGGCCGGCTTGACATCATCGTGCAAAACGCAGGCATTTATCCCTGGCAGCTGATCGAGAATACGACGCCAGAGGACTGGGACCGCGTCATGGCCGTCAATCTGCGCGGCTGTTTCAATGCCGCGCGCGCCGCTCTCACGCCGATGAAGGCGCAGGGGTCCGGACGTATCCTCTTTACTTCCTCCATCACCGGCCCGCATGTCACCAGTCCGGGCCATGGCCATTACGCTGCAACCAAGGCCGGCATCAACGGCTTCATCCGCTCGGCGGCGCTGGAATTCTCCTCCTACGGCATCACCGTTAATGGTGTCGAACCGGGCAACATTCTCACCGAGGCCGTGCAGCTTCATCGCAGTGCGGCGTTCATCAAGAACATGCAGGACTCGATCCCCCTTGGTCGCCTTGGTTCACCTCGGGACGTCGCCAACGCTTTCCTGTTTCTCGCCTCGGACGATGCGAATTATGTGACCGGCACCACCATCGTCGTCGATGGCGGGCAACTGCTGCCAGAAGGCGCCGACTTCAGGCTACTGCCGCCCTGAAAGGGGTGGCCCCGATCGCGGAGTTCTGATGCATGGCCCCAGTTCATGAATATGCTCGGTCTGGCCAATACCGCCGGCGTGGATGCCGGTCCGTTTTGCCGAGGCCACACGGTGGCTTCCGGTGCCGGGGGCTTGTAGGCCAAGAGTGAGTAAGGACGCACCGTGTTGTAGTGCTGCCGTTCATTTACGGAGACCACCCGCTTGCGGAAACCCGTCTCGCGCAAGGGGCGGAAGCCAAGAAGGGCGCTAGTCTCGCGCAAGTGTAGGGGCCTAATGAGGCTGGTTACATAGCATTGGAAGCAGGGGACAGGACATGGCCATGGTTGGTTTCGCTCTGGCAGAGCAAAAATTCCGTCAGGGCGACTATGTGGAAACCCTGCACGTCCTCAATCATCTTGCCGATCTCGCCAATGATCCCTTTATGATGGACCTTCTCGGTGCGACATTCGAGAAACTCGGCATGGAAGCCGACGCGGCGTCGATTTTCGAACAGGCGGCCCAACAATTCAGCGAAAACAAGCTGGCCTTTCTCAAAAACGCCGCCCGCTTATTTCTGGCGTCGGGAAATGAAAAGAAGGCCGAATTTCACGCGCTGCAGATTCTGCAACTGAAACCCGACGATCCGGATGCTGCCTTCATGCTGATCAACCTGCTGAAGGCGCAAAAAGATCAGACCATTGTCGAGCATTTGAAATACAACTTGATCGGGAGCGACGAGCCAACGCATCTTGAGCTCGCCTACAGGCTTTGCGGCGAGGATCGGTCTGACGATCGTCTGTTGCCGCTGTTTCGCAAACTCGCATTGCTGGTACCGGAGAACCTTCATATTCGCTCGGTCCTGGCGGGTTTCGCACGGGAATATGCAGACTACGATACGCTTGACGCATTGGGGCCGGCGTCCCTCTCAACTCCCCTTCCAGAGTCGCCCCTAGACAGGCTTCTCTGGTGTGGGAACGATGCCCTAAATCGCGCTTCTGGTAAAATAACGCCTTCAATTCCATTTGATTTGGCCGCCCGTCAAAGAAGACGAAGCGCTACCCACAGGTGGGGTGCGAAGCTTAAGATTGGCTATATATCCTCCGACTTGCGCCCTCACCATGTTGTGATGCGCCAAATGGGCGCCGTTCTGCGCAGCCACGACAGCAATCGGTTCGATATTACTTTGTTCTGCAACTCCTCGGATCAGACCGCGGACAAAAGGCGTTTCTTGTCGGCGTTCGGGCGACCGATAGATATCGCTGGCCTCTCGGATGCGAAAGCGGCGAAACAAATAAGGCGCCACGAGATAGACATATTGGTCGATCTTGGAGGCCATACTGCGAATTCGCGTGCGGCACTTCTCAACTATGGGCTCGCCCCGGTTCAGGTCTCCTGGCTTGGATTTCCGGACAGCACGACAGGCATTGATAGCGACTATATCATCGGCGATGCCGTCGTGACGCCCGACACGTCCGCACCTTATTATGGTGAGAAGTTCTGCAGGCTTCCAGAAACTTACATGCCTAACGATCCATCGGTGCGGCCGATGCCGGGAGACGCTGGACGCGCAGCCTACGGATTGCCGGACGATGCTTTCGTGTTCGCCTCATTCAATGCGCCGAAAAAGATCACACCGAGCGTGGTAGCGGTCTGGGCCAGAATTCTGAAAGGCGCGGAAGGAAGCCTCTTGTGGATGACCGGCCGAACGCGGATCGCGGAAGAGAACATCCGGCGCCGCTTCGCAAGATTGGGCGTCGATCCTGTGCGCATCGTTTTTGCCGCGCCTGTCCGCTCCTACGAGGAGCACATCGTTCGAATGCGCGTCGCCGACTTGGGGCTCGATACCTTTCCTTACAACGGTCATGCCACGACATCCGATTGCCTGTGGGCAGGACTGCCTATCGTCGCCCTGAAAGGCACGAATTTCGCCTCGCGCGCGTCCGAAAGCCAGCTTAGGGCAACGGGCATTTCTGATCTCGTGGCAAATACCGAGGACGATTATTGCGCGTTGGCCATCACGCTCTCCCGCGACCGGGCGCGAGTTCGGCACTATAAGGATACGCTCGACGTTGCTCGCCTTAGTGCTCCGCTGTTCGATTCGGAGCGATTTTGCCGCCATCTCGAAGCGGCGTATGAGATGATGGCTTTGCGGGCAAAGAGCGGTTTGGAGCCCGACCATCTCGACGTCCCGGCCCTGCCTGCGCGCAGTGCGCCGGTCCCACCCACGGATCAACTTGCCAAGTTATAGACCTCCCAGAGCGGTCGAGGTTTGGCAAACTGCACCTTCGGCATCATAAACTTAACGCGTTGAAGGCAAGCTATTCGAATTGGCTGATGCCTTCTCCAAGGATGTAGAAGGAGGATTGGCTTTGAAGAAGGCTCTTATTACAGGCATTACGGGCCAGGACGGATCCTATCTAACAGAGCTTCTGCTGGAAAAGGGATATGAGGTACACGGTATAAAGCGCCGAAGTTCGAGCTTTAACACCCAGCGCATCGATCATCTGTATCAAGACCCGCATGATCCAACCCCCCGTCTTCATCTCCACTATGGCGATCTCAGCGATTCGTCGAACCTGACGCGGATCATCAAGCAAGTTGACCCGGACGAGATCTATAATCTCGGTGCGCAGTCGCACGTCGCTGTCAGCTTCGAGGCGCCCGAATACACCGCCGATGTCGATGCTTTGGGGACCCTTCGCCTTCTGGAAGCTATTCGTTTCCTTGGGCTGGAAAAGAAAACGCGTTTCTATCAGGCTTCGACCTCCGAATTGTTTGGTCTGGTGCAGGAGAGCCCGCAACGCGAAACGACGCCTTTTTATCCACGGTCGCCTTACGCAGTGGCGAAGCTTTACGCATACTGGATAGCGGTCAACTATCGCGAAGCCTATGGCCTCTATGCCTGCAACGGCATTTTGTTCAACCACGAGTCTCCCCGGCGTGGGGAGACGTTTGTCACGCGTAAAATTACGCGCGGCATCGCAAATATCTCGCAGGGCTTGGAGACGTGCCTCTACCTGGGCAACCTCGATTCGTTGCGTGACTGGGGCCATGCAAAAGACTACGTCCGCATGACATGGATGATGCTCCAACAGGAGAGTCCAAGCGACTACGTCATCGCAACGGGCAAGCAATATTCTGTTCGCGAGTTTGTCCTTTGGTCGACAGCGCGCTTGGGAATACAATTGACCTTCGAAGGCACTGGCGTCGGCGAGGTCGGCGTCGTCAGATCCATCGATAACAACGACACTCCGGGCGTGTCACCGGGCGATGTGATCGTGAGGATCGATCCTCGATATTTCAGGCCCGCCGAAGTCGAAAACCTGCTCGGTGATCCCAGCAAAGCCGAGAGGGAACTTGGCTGGAAACCAGAAATTTCAGCACAGGACATGTGCGCGGAGATGACAGATCACGACCTTGCAACAGCAAAACGTCATGCTTTCATGAAAAAGCACGGCCATTCCATACCTTTTTCCTCCGAAAACTAGTCGCGAG